>PPYE01777113.1_pt1 | contig 15811 bp, 8 predicted proteins | sample 1559881 | NCBI WGS metagenome assembly PPYE01 (sample SAMN08240022, study PRJNA423297) | Human gut metagenome, whole genome shotgun sequencing project. | reverse complement strand
AAAAAACGCAAGTTTGTCGCTTTGACTGTTAAATATATGCAGAGAAAATCTTATCTTTGCCTTCGTTAAACTAACTAATACCCCCATTTATGAAAAGAAATCATTATTTATTTACCCTTATTCTCTTGTTAGGGTGCTCTATCTTTGTGAAAGCTTCAGACACCGTTTTTGTACATCAGACGCAAATTCCCATTTTAATTGAGCGGCAGGATAACGTATTGTTCTACTTTCGTTTAGATGCAAAAGAAAGCCGGATGATGGATGAGATCGTTTTGGATTTTGGAAGGAGTGTCAATCTGTCGGATGTACAGGCTGTCAAACTCTATTATGGCGGTACGGAAGCTTTACAAGATAGAGGAAAGAACAGATTTGCACCTGTTGATTATATCTCCAGTCACCGTCCGGGGAATACATTGGCAGCAATACCATCTTATTCGATAAAATGTGCGGAAGTCTTGCAGCCTTCTGCAAAAGTTGTTTTGAAGAGTCATTATAAGTTGTTCCCGGGGATTAATTTCTTTTGGATCAGCTTGCAGATGAAGCCGGAGACTTCTCTTTTCACTAAAATAAGTTCCGAACTTCAATCAGTGAAGATAGATGGTAAAGAAGCCATTTGTGAAGAACGGTCACCGAAAGACATTATTCATCGAATGGCAGTGGGGGTCCGCCACGCCGGTGATGACGGTTCGGCTTCTTTCCGTATTCCCGGATTGGTAACTTCAAATAAAGGAACGCTGCTTGGCGTATATGATGTCCGTTATAATAGCAGTGTCGATCTGCAGGAATATGTAGATGTCGGTTTGAGCCGAAGCACGGATGGCGGTAAAACATGGGAAAAGATGCGCCTTCCTCTTTCGTTCGGTGAATACGATGGTTTGCCTGCTGCACAGAATGGAGTAGGGGACCCTTCTATTTTGGTAGATACCCAAACGAATACAATTTGGGTTGTTGCCGCATGGACACACGGAATGGGTAATCAACGTGCCTGGTGGAGTTCTCATCCCGGAATGGATCTATATCAAACGGCACAACTGGTGATGGCAAAAAGTACGGATGACGGTAAAACCTGGTCGAAACCGATTAATATAACCGAACAAGTAAAAGACCCTTCTTGGTATTTCTTGCTTCAGGGACCGGGACGGGGAATAACAATGAGTGATGGAACTTTAGTATTCCCTACTCAGTTTATCGACTCTACCCGTGTACCTAATGCCGGTATCATGTATAGTAAAGACCGCGGAAAAACATGGCAGATGCACATAATGTACTTGATAAAGATATTCTTTTGTTCTCGAATCCGAATACGACCAGAGGACGCAATCATATAACTATTAAAGCTAGCCTGGACGATGGGCTGACCTGGCTTCCCGAACATCAGTTAATGCTGGATGAAGGAGAAGGCTGGGGATATAGCTGTCTGACAATGATTGATCGGGAAACGATTGGTATCTTGTATGAGAGTAGTGCAGCTCACATGACATTTCAAGCTGTAAAACTGAAAGATTTGATTCGATGAAAAGTCTTCGAATCTTTTTGGGGATTGCATTTTTATTCCATACCTTATATATATTGGGGGCAGATCATTTGCGTCTGCTTCCCCAACCTCAGCTAAAAGAAGAAAAGGGAAAGAAAATCCGACTGCAATGTGGTACTATCACTGATTGGCCGGCTTTCAGGATTCGGGGTTTCATGCAGGATGTAGGGCGTAGCTACTTGTCTTTGGAGGAGTTGAAACGTGAGATAGCCATATTATCCCGATTTAAAATCAATACCTTTCATTGGCACTTGACGGAAAATCAGGCATGGCGTCTGGAAAGTAAAATCTTTCCGATGTTGAATGATAGTGCGAATATGACTCGTATGGCGGGTAAATATTACACGTTGGAGGAAGCGAGAGAGTTGACCATGTTCTGTAAAGCTCATCAGGTACTGTTGATTCCGGAGATTGATATGCCCGGACATAGTGCGGCATTTATCCGTACTTTCCGTCATGATATGCAAAGTCCGGAAGGAATGAAAATCCTGAAACTCCTGCTGGATGAGATTTGTGAAACGTTTGATGTTCCATATCTCCATATTGGAACAGATGAAGTGCATTTTACCAATCCGCAGTTTGTGCCCGAAATGGTGGCTTATATCCGTGATAAAGGGAAAAAAGTGATTTCCTGGAATCCCGGATGGAAGTATAAGACAGGTGAGATCGACATGATGCAGCTTTGGAGTTATCGTGGCAAAGCCCAACAAGGTATTCCCGCTATTGACTCCCGTTTCCATTATTTGAATCATTTTGATACGTTCGGCGATATAATTGCTCTATATAATAGTCGGATTTATAATGCAGATATGGGAAGTGATGATCTTGCCGGAGTCATTATGGGTATCTGGAATGATCGTTTAATCGACAAAGAGTGGAATATGGTTCTGGAAAATAACTTTTACCCGAATATGCTGGCTATCGCAGAGCGTTCATGGCGGGGAGGAGGAACTGAATATTTCGATAAGCAGGGAACAATTCTTCCTGTAGATGAAAACTCTGAGGTCTTTCGTAATTTTGAGGACTTCGAAAGTCGTATGTTATGGTATAAAGAGCATCTGTTTAAAGGGTATCCATTTGCCTATGTCAAACAGACTCATGTAAAATGGAACATTACAGATGCTTTTCCGAATGAGGGGGATCTGACTAAAGTTTTTCCACCGGAAGAAGAGCTGAAAGATTCATATACCTATGAAGGGAAGCAATATGGAGTGCGTCCTGCCATAGGAGCCGGTATCTATCTTCGGCACGTATGGGGTAAGATTGTGCCGGCTTTTTACAAAGATCCACAGGAGAATCATACTGCTTATGCTTACACGTATGTCTATTCTTCTAAAACACAGGAAGTAGGCTTATGGGCTGAATTTCAGAATTATGGACGTTCAGAGAATGACCTGCCGCCATTGCCGGGAAAGTGGGATTATAAAGAAAGCCGTATTTGGATTAATGATCAGGAAATACTGCCCCCGGTATGGTCTGCTACTCATCTCGTGAAAAGCTCGGAAACAGCCTTAGGTAATGAGAATTGTGTGGCACGTCCGCCACTACGGGTTCATTTGCATAAAGGCTGGAATAAGGTATTGCTGAAACTGCCTGTCGGCAAATTCTCAACGAATGAAGTACGATTGGTTAAATGGATGTTTACCGCAGTATTTGTGACTCCTGACGGCGATAAGGCCGTAGAAGGGCTGATCTATTCTCCGGAAAAGAAAATGTAATTGACTTTTATATGATGAAAAATGTATTATTGATTGTTGTTTCCATCTTGTTTATTACAGCAGCGAGTGCACAGGAAAATCGTATTAAAGTTGCCTGCATTGGGAATAGTATCACCTATGGTTATGGATTGCCCGACCGGACTACACAATCGTATCCGGCGCAATTACAGAAGATGTTGGGAGAGTCTTATCAAGTCGAAAACTTCGGCAAATCGGGTGCTACCTTGTTGAATAAAGGGCACCGGCCTTATATGCAGCAAGATGAGTATCGCAGAGCGATCGACTTTGGCGGAGATATTGTGGTTATTCATTTGGGCATCAATGATACAGATCCCCGTGATTGGCCCGATTATCGTGATTTCTTTGTGAAAGATTACATTGAATTGATCGATTCTTTTCGGGCGGCTAATTCTAAAGTCCGGATTATGATTGCCAGACTTACGCCTATTGCCGATCGGCATCCTCGTTTCCTGTCAGGGACACGTGACTGGCATGGAGAAATACAATTGGCTATTGAGAATGTGGCACGCTATACCGGAGTACAGTTGATCGACTTTCATGAGCCGTTGTATCCATACCCTTTCATATTGACGGACGCCGTACACCCTGATCCCGAAGGAGCGTTTATTATGGCTCAGACCGTATATTCCGCCATTACCGGAGATTATGGCGGACTGAAAATGTCGTTGCTTTATACAGACAATATGGTATTGCAACGGGATGTTCCGTTGACGGTTCAAGGAATTGCCAATGCCGGGGACCGGGTTACTGTAAGCATAGCCGACCGGCAAATGAAAACAAAAGCAGGTCTGAATGGAAAATGGTCGGTAACGCTGCCTCCTTTAAAGGCGGGTGGTCCTTATACCTTAAAGATCTCAACGGATGAGACGGGTTTTCAATATCAAAATGTGTTAGCGGGTGAAGTCTGGCTTTGTTCCGGTCAGTCAAATATGGAGTTTATGCTGAAACAGGCTTCGACTGCCCGAGCCGATATTCCACGTGCCGTAGATCAGCAACTTCGTTTGTATGATATGAAAGCACGTTGGCGCACAAATGCCGTCGAATGGGAGGCGAACGTACTTGATTCGTTGAATCATCTCCAATATTATAAGGATACGGAATGGAAAAATTGTACTCCGGCGACAGCTTCTGATTTCTCGGCAATTGCATACTATTTTGGTAAGATGCTAAGAGATAGTCTGAATGTTCCGGTTGGATTGATTTGCAATGCCGTTGGAGGATCACCTACAGAAGCCTGGGTAGATAGAGCTAGTTTGGAATATCAGTTTCCCGCCATTTTAAAAGACTGGACTAAAAATGATTTTATTCAGGAATGGGTGCGCGGACGGGCTGCTTTGAATATAAAAAAGTCAGCAAATAGCCAGCAGAGGCATCCGTATGAGCCTTGTTATTTATATGAGTCGGGGATTCGGCCTTTGGAACAGTATCCGATACGAGGAGTAATCTGGTATCAGGGAGAATCGAATGCACATAATTGGGAAGCTCATGAAAAATTATTTAAACTGCTCGTGAATAGTTGGCGGAAGAATTGGAATGATGCCTGCCTGCCTTTTTATTATGTACAATTATCCAGTTTGAATCGCCCTTCCTGGCCTTGGTTCCGTGATAGTCAGCGTAGAATGTTGAATGAAATTTCTCATATCGGAATGGCTGTATCCAGCGATCATGGTGATTCTCTGGATGTGCATCCTATCTGTAAGAAACCTGTGGGAGAGCGTTTGGCGCGAGGGGCTTTGAATAAAACGTATCAGAAAAATGTCATTCCTTCCGGTCCTTTATTTCGTGGTGCAAACGTTCGCGGTGGGAAAGTCTTTTTATCTTTTGATTATGGAAAAGGGATGCGGAGTTCAGACGGAAAGCCTTTACAATGCTTTGAAGTAGCGGAATATGATGGTATCTATTATCCGGCAACGGCTGAGGTTGTAGGAGACCAGGTGAAGGTGTATAGTAAAGAAGTGCCAAATCCCCGCTATGTACGTTATGGCTGGCAACCTTTTACGCGGGCTAATCTGATCAATCGGGAAGGACTGCCTGCTTCGACATTTCGTGCCGAATTTTCGATGAAATGAGATATTTTGTAGCTTCAATAGGAAATATTTAACAAAAAAGCAATATCTTTACTCCGTTAATATCTAATGCCCCCACTATGATCTTAAATTTGACAGGAAAGATAGCGCCGATAGCATGTGGATTGCTATGTTGCTGTAGTATGGTTTATGCTCAAGGTAATGACACTTCGGAAGTCATGCTACTGGATACCGGTTGGGAATTTTCTCAATCAGGGACTGAAAAGTGGATGCCAGCCACGGTTCCTGGTACGGTTCATCAGGACCTGATCAGTCATGAATTACTGCCGAATCCTTTTTATGGGATGAATGAAAAGAAAATTCAATGGGTGGAGAATGAGGACTGGGAATATAGAACCTCCTTTATAGTCTCCGAAGAGCAATTGAATCGTGACGGAATCCAACTTATTTTTGAAGGTCTTGATACCTATGCAGACGTATATCTCAACGGCTCATTACTGCTGAAGGCTGATAATATGTTTGTGGGGTATACACTTCCTGTAAAATCTGTGTTGCGGAAGGGCGAGAATCACTTATATATTTATTTCCATTCACCTATTCGGCAAACGTTGCCACAATATGCTTCCAATGGCTTCAATTATCCGGCGGATAACGATCATCACGAGAAACATCTTAGTGTGTTCAGCCGTAAGGCTCCGTATAGTTACGGTTGGGACTGGGGCATCCGAATGGTGACAAGTGGTGTCTGGCGCCCGGTTACTCTTCGTTTTTACGACATAGCTACCATATCTGACTACCATGTCAGACAATTATTGCTGACAGATGAAAACGCTCGTCTGTCTAATGAACTGATTGTAAACCAGATCGTTCCTCAGAAAATTCCGGCTGAAGTAAGGGTCAATGTATCGTTGAATGGAACTACCGTTACAGAAGTAAAACAGCAGGTGACCCTGCAACCCGGGATAAATCATATCACTCTTCCTGCTGAAGTGACGAACCCTGTACGATGGATGCCAAATGGTTGGGGAACTCCGACTCTGTATGATTTCTCGGCTCAGATAGCTTGTGGAGATCGGATTGTTGCGGAACAATCTCATCGGATTGGTTTACGAACGATTCGTGTGGTAAATGAAAAAGATAAGGACGGAGAATCTTTTTATTTTGAAGTCAATGGCATACCGATGTTTGCCAAAGGAGCTAATTATATTCCTCAGGATGCACTGCTGCCTAATGTTACTACGGAACGCTATCAGACTTTGTTCCGTGACATGAAGGAGGCCAATATGAATATGGTTCGTATATGGGGCGGTGGGACATATGAGAATAATCTTTTCTATGACCTTGCCGATGAGAACGGGATACTTGTCTGGCAGGATTTTATGTTTGCGTGTACTCCTTATCCATCCGATCCTACTTTCCTGAAACGGGTAGAGGCGGAGGCTGTTTACAATATTCGCCGTCTTCGGAATCATGCCTCTTTGGCGATGTGGTGTGGTAATAATGAAATACTGGAAGCTCTGAAATATTGGGGTTTTGAGAAGAAGTTTACTCCGGAGGTTTATCAAGGATTAATGCATGGTTATGATAAACTGTTCCGTGAGCTGTTGCCTTCAATGGTTAAAGAATTTGATTCGGATCGTTTTTATGTGCACAGTTCGCCTTATCTCGCTAACTGGGGGCGTCCGGAGTCATGGGGGACAGGAGACAGTCATAATTGGGGAGTCTGGTACGGAAAGAAGCCATTTGAGTCTTTAGATACTGATTTGCCGCGTTTTATGAGTGAATTTGGTTTCCAGTCATTTCCGGAAATGAAAACCATTGCTGCTTTTGCTGCTTCTGAAGATTATCAGATTGAGTCTGAAGTGATGAATGCGCATCAGAAGAGTAGTATTGGTAATTCGTTGATCCGTACTTATATGGAACGTGATTATATTATTCCCGAAAGTTTCGAGGATTTTGTGTATGTCGGATTAGTCTTGCAAGGACAGGGGATGCGGCATGGACTGGAAGCTCACAGACGCAATCGTCCTTATTGTATGGGGACATTGTATTGGCAGTTGAACGACAGTTGGCCGGTAGTATCCTGGTCAAGTATTGATTATTATGGTAATTGGAAGGCATTACATTATCAGGCAAAGCGTGCTTTTGCACCGGTCTTGATCAATCCTATACAGCAGAATGACAGTTTGAGTGTTTATCTGATCTCAGACCGGCTTGATACAATGGAGCAAATGACATTGGAAATGAAAGTCGTGGATTTTGATGGAAAAACGCTGGGTAAGAAGATACAAGTACATTCGTTGGAAGTTCCGGCAAATACTTCAAAATGTGTTTATCGTGCAAAACTGGATGGCTGGCTGACTCCCGAAGACTGCCGACGTAGCTTCTTGAAATTGATACTCAAAGATAAATCGGGACATCAGGTGGCTGAGAGCGTCCATTTTTTCAGAAAGACGAAAGATTTGCAACTTCCTCCGACATCAGTATCCTATCAAATGAAGCAGACGGATGGTAAATGTGAATTGACTCTCTTTTCATCAATGTTGGCAAAAGATATTTTTATTGAGACTCCATTGCAAGGAGCCCGTTACAGTGACAACTTCTTTGATCTCTTACCCGGAGAACGTAAGAAAGTAATTATCACTTCTCCCCGGATAAAGAAGGGAGAAGAATTACCTGTCAATATCAAGCATATTCGAGAAACCTATAAATAAAACTAATTTATTAACTACTAACACCTAATTTTTATTTTATGAAACAACTCCTAAAATTAACAGGATGTGTGGCACTGGCAGGACTGATGAGCTCTTGTGGCTCGGTACAAGAAGAAGCCAATTATCAGATTATCCCATTGCCACAAGAAATTGTAACATCGCAAGTAAACCCCTTTATTTTGAAAAGCGGTGTGAAAATCCTTTATCCGGAAGGAAATGAGAAGATGCAGCGTGATGCGCAATTTTTGGCTGATTATCTGAAGACTGCAACCGGAAAAGACTTTTCGATTGAAGCCGGAACTGAAGGTAAAAATGCTATAGTGCTGGCGTTAGGCTCAGAAGTAGAAAACCCTGAATCTTATCAGTTGAAAGTCACCGATCAAGGTGTCACGATAACTGCCCCTACAGAAGCCGGAGTTTTCTATGGTATTCAGACTTTGCGTAAATCATTGCCTATTGCTTTGGGTGCTGATGTAGCATTGCCTGCTGTTGAAATTAAGGATGCTCCTCGTTTCGGTTATCGTGGTGCACATTTCGATGTTAGTCGTCATTTCTTCACAATTGATGAAGTGAAGACTTATATTGATATGCTGGCTTTGCACAACATGAACCGTTTGCACTGGCATATCACTGACGATCAGGGATGGCGTCTGGAAATCAAGAAATATCCGAAGTTGACGGAAATAGGTTCTCAAAGATCGGGAACGGTCATCGGACGTAACTCCGGTGAATATGACAATACACCCTATGGTGGATTCTATACACAGGAACAGGCTAAGGAAATTGTAGATTATGCCGCAGAACGTTATATCACTGTTGTTCCTGAGATTGACCTTCCGGGACACATGCTGGCTGCCCTTGCCGCTTATCCGGAATTGGGTTGTACCGGTGGACCGTATGAAGTTTGGAGACAATGGGGAGTAGCCGATGATGTACTTTGTGCCGGCAACGATCAGGTTCTGAAATTCCTGGAAGATGTATATGGCGAATTGATTGAAATCTTCCCTTCAGAGTATATCCATGTAGGTGGTGACGAATGTCCGAAGGTAAGATGGGAGAAATGTCCGAAATGTCAGGCACGTATCAAAGCGTTGGGCTTGAAATCGGATAAGAATCATAGTAAGGAAGAACGTTTGCAGAGTTTCGTTATCAATCATATAGAGAAGTTCCTGAACGATCACGGGCGTCAGATTATCGGTTGGGATGAAATTCTCGAAGGCGGACTTGCTCCTAATGCAACAGTTATGTCATGGCGTGGCGAAAGTGGAGGTATTGAAGCTGCCAAGCAGAAACATGATGTGATCATGACCCCGAACACTTATCTGTATTTTGATTATTATCAGGCTAAAGATACTGAGAATGAACCTTTCGGTATCGGAGGTTATTTGCCGATGGAAAGGGTGTACAGCTATGAGCCGATGCCGGCTTCCCTTACTCCGGAAGAACAGCAGTATATAAAAGGTGTACAGGCTAATCTCTGGACAGAATATATTGCTACTTTCTCTCATGCTCAATATATGGTCTTGCCTCGTTGGGCTGCTTTGTGTGAAGTCCAGTGGTCAACACCTGATAAGAAGAACTACGAAGATTTCTTATCTCGTCTTCCACGACTGATTAAGTGGTATGATGCAGAAGGATATAATTATGCAAAGCACGTATTTGACGTAAAAGCAGAATTTACTCCGAATCCGGCTGATGGTACTTTAGACATTACACTTACTACAATTGACAATGCGCCAATCCACTACACGCTAGATGGTACAGAGCCGACTAGTACTTCTCCCGTTTATGATGGCGCTTTGAAGATTAAGGAAAATGCAGACTTCTCGGCTATAGCTATTCGCCCTACTGGAAATAGTCGTGTCGTTTCTGAGAAAATCGATTTCAGTAAATCAAGCATGAAGCCGATTGTTGCTAATCAGCCGGTGAATAAACAATATGAGTTCAAAGGTGTCTCTACGTTGGTAGATGGCTTGAAAGGAAATGGTAACTATAAAACCGGACGCTGGATTGCATTTAGAGGAAATAATATGGATGTGACTATTGATCTCAAACAACCAACAGAGATTTCAAGCGTTGCCATTTCTACTTGCGTAGAGAAGGGAGATTGGGTTTTTGATACAAGGGGACTCTCTGTAGAAGTTTCAGAAGACGGCACAAACTTCACGAAAGTGGCATCTGAAGCTTATCCTGCAATGAAGGAAACTGATAAAAATGGTGTTTATGACCATAAACTAACATTTACACCTGTAACTGCACAATATGTGAAAGTTATAGCTTCACCCGAGAAAAGTATTCCGGAATGGCATGGTGGTAAGAGTTATCCAGGCTTTTTATTTGTAGACGAAATCACAATTAATTAATGAATATAAGAAAGAGATACACTAAAGTTTGTCTTTTCTTATGGGTAATCGGGATGTGTCTTTGTGCACATCCCATTAATGCACAGTCCGTCACTCCTGTTCCCTTAAAGATGGAACAGGGTACGGGCTCTTTTTTACTCTCTGAAAAAACAAAGCTTTATACAAACTTACAAGGAGAAGAAGCTATTCTTCTGGGCGACTATCTGAAAACTGCATTACCTGTACAATTTAAGGAAGGGAAAAAGAAAGATAAACAGAATGTCTTGTTTTTATTGATAACAGAAAAGAATCCTCAGTTGGTGTCACCGGAAAGTTATATATTATCCGTTACTCCTGAACATATTCTGATTCAGGCTTCTTCCGGTGCTGGGTTGTTTTATGGAATTCAGACACTGTTGCAATTATCTCAGCCTTCGGGCACGGGTTATTCTATAGTTTCTGTTGAAGTACAGGATACCCCTCGTTTTGCTTATCGTGGGATGATGCTGGATGTCTCCCGCCACTTCTTCTCTAAAGAATTTGTGAAGAAACAGATAGACGCATTGGCATTTTATAAACTAAACCGTTTGCATTTGCATTTGACGGATGCGGCAGGATGGAGACTTGAAATAAAGAAATATCCTTTATTGACGGAATTTGCCGCCTGGCGTACTGATGCCAACTGGAAGAAGTGGTGGAATGGCGGACGGAAATATCTCCGTTTTGATGAGCCCGGTGCTTCCGGTGGTTATTATACTCAGGATGACATGAAGGAGATTATTGCATATGCGCAGCAGCATTATATCACAATCATTCCTGAAATCGAGATGCCTGCTCATTCAGAAGAAGTATTGGCTGCTTATCCGCAACTCTCCTGTTCGGGTGAACCTTATAAAAACGCAGATTTTTGTGTTGGAAATGAAGAAACATTCACTTTCTTAGAAAATGTGCTTACTGAAGTAATGGAGCTTTTTCCATCGGAATATATTCATGTAGGAGGCGATGAGGCTGGTAAGGCGGCTTGGAAGACTTGTCCGAAATGTCAGAAAAGGATGCAGGATGAACATCTTTCTAATGTAGACGAGCTGCAAAGCTATCTGATTCATCGTATTGAACTGTTTCTGAATGCACATGGACGTAAGTTGCTGGGTTGGGATGAAATTCTTCAAGGTGGTCTGGCTCCTAATGCTACTGTAATGTCATGGCGTGGCGAAGAGGGAGGTATTGCTGCTGTCCGTTCCGGTCATCAGGCAATTATGACTCCCGGTCAATATTGTTATTTGGATAGTTATCAGGATGCTCCGTATTCTCAGCCGGAAGCCATCGGAGGATATTTGCCATTGGAGAAGGTTTATTCATATAATCCGGTTTCAGATTCTTTAACTGTAGAACAGGCAAAACTTGTTTATGGTGTGCAGGCAAATCTATGGGCAGAATATATCCCCACTCCGGAGCATATGGAATATATGATATATCCTCGTATCCTTGCTTTGGCAGAAGTGGCTTGGTCGGCTCCCGAACGTAAATCATGGACAGACTTTCATAATCGTGCATTGAAAGCAGTTGATGATTTGCAAGCGAAAGGATATCATACTTTTGATCTTAAAAATGAGATAGGAAGTCGTCCGGAGTCTTTGAAGCCGATAAGTCATTTGGCTGTGGGGAAAAAGGTGATTTATAATGCTCCGTATAGTCCTCACTATCCTGCGCAGGGAAATACAGCTCTTACTGATGGTATTCGTGGCGACTGGACTTATGGAGATGGATCCTGGCAAGGTTTTATCGATAAAAAGCGATTGGATGTTACCATTGATATGGGTACGGAAACTGCTGTCCATTCTGTCTCTGCTGATTTTATGCAAGTGGTAGGGGCAGAGGTCTTTTTGCCTGAATCTGTCACTATTTCCATTTCTGATGATGGAGCAAACTTCACAGAATTGAAACAATATACTTTTGAAGTAAATAGAAAAGAAGCTATTAAATTTATTAGTATTTCATGGGAAGGCAGTGCTGAAGGACGGTATATACGTTATCAGGCTCGTGCCGGAGAAGAGTTTGGCGGATGGATATTTACAGATGAAATAGTAGTGAAATAATCAGATGTATAATTTATGACTATAAATATTAGATACTTATTAGGAATAGCCCTCCTTTTTTCTTTCTCTGTGATCAGTGCACAAGTACGAACCTCGTATACTTTTGAGAAAGGGTGGAAGTTTACACGTGAAGATAATGCTGATTTTATTCAGCCTGACTATAATGATATCAAGTGGCAATCTGTGGTAGTACCCCATGACTGGGCTATTTATGGACCTTTTGGTATAGATAATGACAGGCAATTGACAGCCATTGCGCAAGACGGACAAAAAGAAGCGATGGAACATGCCGGACGTACAGGTGGTCTTCCTTTCGTCGGAGTGGGTTGGTATCGGCTGAATTTTGATGCTCCCTCTTTTGTCAAAGGGAAAAAGGCTACATTAATTTTTGACGGAGCTATGAGCCATGCTCGTGTGTATATTAACGGTCAGGAGGCTGGAAAACAGTTTGATGCATACCGTATAGTGACTGAACTTAAAGATAAGGATGGAAAAGTAGTAACTACTGATGAAAAACAAGGTTCCCGTTTTGATGATAATATCTTCAACCAGGAACTTGTTGTTAGTCGTCCGGCTTTATGGAGCCCGGAAACTCCTGTTCTTTATCAGGCTGTCTCTAAAGTCTATGAAGGCAATATACTGAAGGATGAATATACAACATCTTTCGGTATTCGTACTATTGAGGTCATTCCCAATAAGGGCTTTTTCTTAAATGGAAAGAGAACTTCATTCAAAGGCGTATGCAATCATCATGATCTCGGCCCCTTGGGAGGCGCTGTGAATGATGCTGCTATTCGTCGTCAGATTCGTATTTTGAAAGATATGGGTTGTAATGCGATTCGTACTTCTCATAATATGCCTGCTCCTGAGTTAATCAGAGCTTGTGATGAGATGGGAATGATGGTGATGGCGGAATCGTTTGATGAATGGAAGGCTATGAAGGTTAAGAACGGCTATCGTCATGTTTTTGACGAATGGGCAGTAAAGGATTTGACGAACTTGCTACGTCATTATCGTAATAATCCGAGTGTGGTGATGTGGTGCATCGGAAATGAGGTTCCCGAACAATGGGATGGAAATAAAGGACCTAAGATGTCTTATTTTCTACAGGAACTTTGTCATCGCGAAGATCCGACACGTCCTGTCACACAGGGGATGGATGCGCCGGATGCTGTAGTCAATAATAATATGGCGGCAGTAATGGATATTGCGGGATTTAATTATAGGCCACATAAATATCAGGAGAATTATAAAAAACTTCCTCAACAGATAGTCTTGGGTAGTGAGACTGCTTCTACGGTTAGTTCGCGTGGAGTATATAAATTCCCTGTTACCCGGCAATGGATGAAGAAATATGACGATCATCAGTCTTCCTCTTATGATGTGGAGTCTTGTTCATGGTCCAATCTGCCTGAGGATGATTTTATTCAGCATGAGGACTTACCTTATTGCATAGGAGAGTTTGTTTGGACAGGATTCGATTATCTGGGTGAACCGACTCCCTATTATACAGATTGGCCCAGTCATTCTTCACTATTTGGAATTATCGATTTAGCAGGGCTGCCCAAAGACCGTTATTATCTCTATCGTAGTCACTGGAATAAAGAACAGGAAACACTTCACATTCTTCCTCACTGGAATTGGGAAGGACGAGAGGGAGAGATAACTCCTGTCTTTGTATATACCAACTATCCTTCAGCCGAATTATTCATCAACGGAAAGAGCCAAGGGAAACGTACCAAAGACCTTTCCGTAACCATTGATAATAGTGCTGACTCTGTTTCCATCATGAACTTGAAACGTCAGAGCCGTTACCGCCTAATGTGGATGGATACAAAATATGAGCCAGGCACGGTGAAAGTCGTGGCTTATAATGCTGACGGGAAAGCTGTAGCTGAAAAAGAACTCCATACGGCCGGTAAACCGGATCATATTGAATTGGTAGCTGATCGTAATGTAATCAAGGCGGATGGAAAAGATCTATCTTTTGTGACAGTGCGAGTGGTAGATAGAGACGGTAATTTGTGTCCGGATGCCTCACATGAAATCAGTTTCAAAGTGAAGGGAGAGGGTAGTTACCGTGCAGGAGCTAATAGTAATGCAGCTTCCTTGGAATCTTTCCAGCGTCCGAAGATGAAAGTCTTCAGTGGTATGATGACTGCTATTGTATCTTCGACAGAGCAGCCAGGCAAAATAACCCTTGAAGCTACGGGTAAAGGCTTGAAAAAAGGAGTCTTAATCATTGAAAGCCGTCAGGAAGCTAAGAAGTAAGAAATATCGTTGTAATATGTGTAATTCCTCTAAGTGTTTCATTGCGATACACTTAGAGGAATTTTTGTTTAAGCAGGCAGGAGTTTAACATCTTTGCAGGCAAAATAAAAGCTGTAAAAGTATGTTCTTTTATTAAATTGTATTACTTTTGCATCGTTTTAGTACTGTATCCGTTTCTCTATGAACCTTGGTTCTTATATGGAGATAAGATAAAAAGGCTAAATCCTTAAGAGATGCGCTACTGCTTCATAAATGGATTTCATTTGTGAAAGTCAGGGCGCTTTTGTCTTTTAAGTAAGTGATGAAATAAAAAACAAGGGGTAATGGGTGATAATGAATGATTTGGACAAAGAACGACAAACAGAGGGAAGGAAGGCATGGTATGCCGTACAAACCTTCTATTGTAAAGAAGAACATTTGGGGAAATATTTGGAAAAAAAAGGGGTAAATTATTTTATTCCGATGCGATATATCGAGCATGAGACGCTTGATGGTAAAAAGCATCGGAAACTGACTCCAGCTGTACACAATCTGCTGTTTATCGAGAAAGAATTTACGGAAAAAGAACTATTAGAAAGGGTAAAAGATTGTACTATACCTTTTTTGCTTGTTCGTGACCGGAGTACACGGCGGTGTTATGAGATTCCAGACTGTGAGATGTTGGAATTCCGTGCCGTATGTGATCCTAATTATAAAGGAACTCTTTATGTCGATACAGTAACAGCAGAAGCCCGTCCCGGACAAGCAGTTCGGGTGATCCGTGGCCCGTTTGCCGGACTTGAAGGCAAACTCACGCAATACAAGAAGAGCTATTACGTAGTTGTTACGTTAGCTACTATCGGCGTCATGCTACATATTCCCAAGTGGTATTGCGAAAAAATCAACTAATCATAACATTACGATTATCTGCTCAACACCTTGTTGTCGGACACTTCATGTCTGACCTTTAGAACTGTTTTTTTAATCTCGGAAGGTAATCTATTTATTTAATAAAATATTCAATTTTTTGAGTGGAAGGATATATACCCTGCCACTCAAATCTTGAGTACTAATAACAAATCAATGAAAGGAATTGTTTTAGCTGGTGG
>PPYE01716491.1_pt1 | contig 15811 bp, 11 predicted proteins | sample 1559881 | NCBI WGS metagenome assembly PPYE01 (sample SAMN08240022, study PRJNA423297) | Human gut metagenome, whole genome shotgun sequencing project. | reverse complement strand
GCTTTCTTTACAGGTTCTTGAGCATTTCCCATGGCAATCCCCAGTCCTGCAAACCTAATCATGGATAGGTCATTATATCCATCACCTATGGCTATAACTTCTTCACGCGCTACTCCTATTTCTTTTAACAGGACGGCCAAAGAAAGAGCCTTGTCGATACCTTGCGGGACTAATTCGAGAAAATAGGGTTCTGAACGGAAAACATTAATGCGACCTTGTAACCGGAGACAAAGTTCGGCTTCAAGTGGAATCAGTTTATCGGCATCTCCTACGATGAGGCATTTGGCTACGGGAAGCGTGATGTCTGTCAGGAAGTCATTTGTCTCCCGAACTGCCATTTTATTGAGAAAGGCCTCTTTTAATACGTATGGATCTTGAGAGTTTTCGGTTATTATCTCTGCTCCGTCATAGGTTAATATACTTAGTTGATGGGTACGGGCACATTCGTAGAGCACTGGAACAACTTCATTAGGCAACACATTTTCATATACCATCTCTTGTGTTTCCCAATTAATGATTTCTCCTCCGTTATAGGACAGGATGAATCCACCGAATTCATTCATACGTAACTCATTAGCTAATGGCACAATACCATAAGTAGGTCGACCGGAAGCTAATACCAGTCGTATTCCTTGCTCTTGCATACGTATTAGAGTTTCCCTGTTGCGGGGGGTGATTTCCTTTTTAGAGTTGGTGAGTGTGCCGTCAAGATCGAGCACGATAAGTTTGTATTTCATGTAGGGTTGTTTTGGATGCAAAGATAAATTAAAAAAGTTTTTCTGCAAGGTGGTGGGGGAAAAGATGTGGCTTTAGCTGAAATTGCACTGTGAAAGTGCAATTTGTTTTGTTATTTGCACTATTATAGTGCAAATAATCGTATCTTTGTCTATAAACCAATGCTATATGGATAAGTTATTTGAGTATTTTCACAAGATGATACGGGAGACTAATATTGAGTTTCACCGGTATATTTATTCCAGGATAAATTGGAATAGTCGCATGATAGGGCTTACGGGACCTAGAGGAGTAGGGAAGACGACTCTTGTATTACAGCACATTAAAGAAAAGCTGAATTTAAATGACTCTTTATATGTGACGGCTGAAGATTTTTATTTTGCCAGCCATCGTTTGCTTGACTTGGCAGATGCTTTTGTAAAAATGGGAGGCAAGTATTTGTTTATTGATGAAATTCATAAATATAAAGATTGGTCGAAAGAGCTTAAATTGATTTACGATTATCATTCAGAGTTGAATATTGTTTTTACAGGTTCATCTGTATTGGATATTAATAAAGGAGCTTCAGATTTGAGTCGTCGCGCTGTCATGTATCAGATGCAGGGACTTTCTTTTCGTGAGTATTTGTATTTATTTCATCGTATTCCTTCTGGAATATACAGTTTGCAGGATATTGTAGCGCATAAAGTGGAAATTCCGGGTTTGGAGCATCCGCTTCCACTCTTTCATGACTATTTGCAGAAAGGCTACTATCCTTTTGCATTGGAGGAAGATTTTGATATACGTTTGCGACAGATCATCAATTTGACTTTGGAGTCGGACATACCTCAATTTGCTGATATGAATGTTTCCACTGGGCGTAAACTTAAGCAACTTCTTGCTATCATTGCTAAGAGTGTGCCGTTCAAGCCTAATTTTAGCAGTATAGCTAAAATTCTTGAAGTGAGCCGTAATAATATATCCGATTATTGCCTTTATATTGAAGAGGCAGGGTTGATAGCGCAGTTGAGAGATGCTACCGGCGGAATACGCGGGTTAGGGAAAGTAGATAAAATTTATCTGGATAATACCAATTTGATATATAGTCTGGCTCAAGATAATTCTAATATTGGAAATATCAGGGAGACTTTCTTTTTGAACCAGACCCGTATTTTTTCGGATGTAGTAGCTTCTCCTGTTTCTGATTTCTTGATTGATGATATGACATTTGAGGTGGGAGGAAAGAAAAAGGGACAAAAGCAGATTCAGGAGGTACAGAAAGGATTTGTGGTGAAGGATGATATTGAAAGAGGCTTTATGAATGTGGTGCCGTTGTGGCAGTTCGGAATGGGATATTAGTCAATAAAAAAAGGATATCCAAATTCGGATATCCTTTTTTATTGATGTTGTAATGTTTTCTTATTCTATGTTTGCTCCGTATCCATCCATATCTGTTGCCAAGACAAATATACCGTTTTCTACATCAGTAATGGTCAGTGGTGCAGTGGCGTGAGGAGTCAATACATAGGGGTCAACTTTCGCACTTGCATCACAGTTGCTATGGTAATTATACCATTTACTGTTACTTGTTAATCCATATACGATATTATCTTTAACATCTACTGTAGTTACACTTACAGGATGAGTATCATTTCCCACGTAAGTATAAAGGTTGCTATTCTTTGCAAAACTTGAGTCTACATAAAAGATGTTTTTTGTCATCGTGAGACTACCTTTATTATGTCTGAAATATGGATTGTTTCCTGCAATATTAATTACTGTATTATTAGATATTATTGCAGTAAGATTTCCTTCTGTAAAGTCTGTTTGTAATCCCCAATTCAATATTTGACCCACATAAGGTGTTTTACTGTATACTATATTATTGGTAAATGCAAATTTCTTGTATGGAGCCAAGTTTTTGGTTGTATATAGATGTATGAGAGCTTTGTTGTCTGCATTGACCATAATACGAGTTCTATTAATAATGATCGTATTGATACCATTCAAATTGTCTTTTGCTGTATCTTGATAAATTGGGTTTTTAACGTCGCTGATCTTACATTCATCTATGATCAAAGCTGTGAAATCAGTAGCACTTGAAGTATTCGAATTGTTGAAATATTGTCCATCAGTAGTGAAACTACTCATATCTAAATGAATATTCTTTATGAAGATATTTCCAGAGACTGTTTTCCAAACCCTACTAGGTTTAATGACAGGTTTAGAATCAGAATATTTCCCAATGATAATAATTGTATTATTAAGGTTTACAGGATTGATTGTTGTAAAATCATTATTTCCTGTTAAGAATAAGATTTTGACTTTCTTGGAATTATTGATATAGCTGTCAAGTTCTGGTTCTGTTCCATCCAACTCTACTACTTCTGCATCGGGATAAGTATTTTTATCAAATGTGATATCACCGATTGTTATACTTTCTCCGTTATCGAATTTTGCTTTATAGTCAATCCGTGTTTCTGCTTCTCCAAGCTCTACCTGTATTTTTGCGATGGCAGCATATGCTCCTGAAGTTGCAAGAATAGATACGTCTTTGGTATTATCAGCGACGGCACGCGATAGAGTTTTTGCTGTTGCAGGAGCTTTTATTGTCAATGTTCCTTCATCGTTATCTGCGGACGGTTCAGACAAAGTCGCTTCCCAACCTTCGGGAGCGGTAATGATATAAGATTCTACGCCCTTCATGTGTACAATGAAATCTTTCGTAGATCCTGCTGCGATTCTTTGTATACCTACAATACTTTCATCAAACTTGCAGTAGAAGTTGCTGATGATAGGGATAGATAACTTTGTGCCATCTCTTAATTCAATATTGAAGTTGTTGCCAACCTTTTCTACAGAGTTGAAAAATTTATCTTTTACGGCTTCCCCGTCGGTTGCTTTTACAGGATTGCCTGCAGAGTCCTTTACGTTCTCATAAGTACTACCGTCGTAGCTGACTTGCCAGTATCCTGTTGCTGCATCGATTTGGAAAAGAGGAGTCTTTCCATTTTCAGCCGTTGCTTTTATAGGATTCCCGCTTTTATCTTTCAGTTGTGTGAAAGTGCTTCCGTTGTCATAGCTTACCGTCCAATAACCATCGTTGTCGATGCCCATTTGAGGAATCAAGGCACCCGCTCCGGTTTCTTCAACGAGTTTGAGTGTCTTGCCATTACTTAATGTAATGGTATATATACCATCCTTTAATTCAATATCAGTAATGGTAGCGCCTTCTTTGCAAAGTTCGCGTACGGCTTCAATGTTCCAGTTCAAATCTTGAACGGTTTTTTCAAGGGCGGTAACACGAGTCTTTAAATCGTTAACGTCGTCCCATAAGTCGTCTGTCTTATTGCATCCTACCAGACATACAGTCAGTAACATACATACGTACCAAAGTTTCTTCATAATTGTATCTTGTTTTTAAAGTTATTACTGGAGTGAATTTAACCAAGCCGGAACTGCACCTAAACGTTTGCGTAATTGGGCTTCATAGAGTGAATATGGAGTAACGGTATTACCCTGTTCTTCATTCAACTTCATTTGGCTTTCATCGAAATGAATACTACCGCCATGATATCCCACTACGATAGGAGGAAGGAACTTCCACCAAAGAGAATTGTTGTCCCACCAGATGAATGGAGAATCCGCAACATTGTTCTTGGCATTAAAGTTCCACAAAGTCAAATCGGCTAAGTGATTAGGCATTTGGTTGTAATCACCTCCCTGGCGGAATCTCATAAAACCACCTGTACAACGGTCAATCAGCGTTGCACGAGGTTGTGTGGCATGAGACTCAAAGCAACCGTCAGTTCCCCAGTCTACATTCCAAATGACAGCACCTATACTTTGCTTGGATACACCACATGCGTGGTATTGGCCTGCTCCTTGTTCGTATACATTTTTGTTATCTATAAGGAATCCGTTTGATTTGTCCGTCACTTTGCCTATAAATACGCGTGACGAGGCTTGCGAACGGATAGCTGCGTGACCACGGTTTCCGTCAATGACCACATCGTATACGGATACATTGGAACTGTTGACGATCGAACTTGCTTCGCTGACGCTACGAAAGCCCACGCGGCGCATCCATGAATTTGTCAGGCGAATAAGATTGATAGGCTTGTAGGCTCCATCGTCCTCCCATGAACCGTGATGAGTAAAGTCAACTTTAGCTTTTCCTTCAAAGGTCATATCTTCCACACCTACATTCTCATAGTGGGGATATTTTTGGATAGTCCATTTCCATTGTGGATCTACAGCATGCATGATTGGCTCTTTGAAAGTAACAGTTTGCCCGTCGATGGCTGCTACTAAATGATAATCGAAGACCTGTACGCCATCTTCATGTAGATTAGTCATGTTTGAAGTGGGTTGGTAAGGTGCTAATTCTGCTTTGATAAGTTCCGGACTATTATCAGCCAGTTGTAAACATACCCAATCTCCGACTTTAATACCTGTGGTGGAGGCCACTTCTACTGAGAAAGTCCCCTTTTCGGCGTTTCCCGTAACCTCGGTAATAGGGGATAATCCACTATTATGCTTGATTTCCAGCATGACAGGTGAGGAATACATGACACTTGGATTGGTCGGTTGGTTAGGGGCATCCATTTTTATGACAGTTTGGTCGCGTCCGTCACCTTTCAGGATTACTCCTCCCATTAATAACTGAATTGTTTGTGATTTTCCATCTACATCATCGGCTGCCGTATGCAGAATGTATTCTCCTTTAGGAAAATAGATTATCGCCTTGGCATTGTCCACTTTTGAGCCTATTTTGGCTAATATTTTGGTTAAGGCTTCCCGGTCGGACTTGCCGTCATTGGGAATAGCACCGTAATCTTTTACATTATATACAGTGTAACCTAAAGACCATACATCGGGAGGTGCGACTTCACCATGTTTATAACCAGCATAAGAGAAATCTAGCAGTACATTATCTGCTTGTCCTAAGTTAAATTTGTTCCATACATCACATGTGTTGGCATCGTAGCCTGTTGTCAGTAGTCGTACTTTGAAAGATATTATGCGGATATAGTTTTTAGAAGAAGTAATAATAATATTGATTGTTTCTTCTTTATTCTCTATATCATTTGCTTTCGGTGAAGTAATGGAAAGTTCATTATCTTTTAAAACGACATTCCATCCTTGTGGAGCTTTAATCACCGCTCCTGTAACATCTTGTTGTTCCACTTCATAAAGGCGTGTTTCGTTTAACGGGAAAATAGGAGTGTTTTCCATACCTTTTATCTTTAGATAGAATGTATCGATCACTTGAAGTTCAATGGTCTTATCGCTACCATATATAATGGTTAGTTTCTTGCTGGTAGTATCATATTCTACCTTGTCAAAGATCGAATTTTTTCCGGCACTTTCAATGGCTTCAATTTTGCTGCCGTCATTATTGGTCAGATACTGATAAGTTTTTCCATTATCATAGCTAACTAGCCAATAGCCTTCTGCATCTACTTTTAGTTTAGGAGATTGAATAGGGGTGGACGGCCCGTTAGGATCGGTCGGCTTACTGGTTGGAATGGCATATATCTTATTGCCATTAGCATCTTTTAGAGGCATGTAGGTGGTGCCTCCATCAGTGCTATAAATCCAGTATCCTTCGTTATCTACGGATAAAGTGGGGACTAGCGCATTAACGTTTTCTCCACTCATGACGGTGATACTGTAATAGGTAGGTAATGCTCCTGTTTTCCATACGTTTATTATTTCGGGTTATTTATAATTTTCACAATGGCAAAGATAACCGGATAAAATAAGAGTATATGGATAAAAAAATTCAGGAATACGATGAAATAATACATTTTACACGTCTCTGTGATAGATTGCGACTTTATGTATTATTAGAGCAGGTCTACCCATTGCTCGTTGCTTAATATAGGTAATGGCTCACTATCGGCAACAAATGTTTCCGCTAGTTTTCGTTTCTCATCTTGTAGGTGAAGAATCTTTTCTTCGATACTGTTTTGGGTAATGAAGCGGTAAGCAATTACTTGCTTGTCCTGCCCGATACGATGGGCGCGGGCGATCGCCTGCGATTCGGCGGCAGGATTCCACCAGGGGTCTATGATAAATACATAGTCGGCTTGAGTCAGATTAAGTCCCACGCCTCCTGCTTTTAGTGAAATCAGGAATGCCTGGACGTCTTTTTGATCGGTGAAATGGGCGATTTCGGAAGGACGGTTGTTGGTCGATCCTGTTAATAAGGCATATTTCCAACCCCGTTCGTGGAAAGCTTCGGCGAGCACCTCCAGATGTCTGACGAATGAGGAGAAAATTAAAACTTTGTGGCCTTCGCTCTGTAGCGTATCGAATGTTTCGATTATCTGTGCCGTTTTTCCGGATGTTCCGGTATAGTCGGGAAGGATAAGTTGCGGGTGGCAAGATAGTTGTCGTAAACGTAAGATGCCATTTAATACACTGAACGAATGAAGCCTGTCGGTACTTTGAGGATGCTGAAGAAGGATGTTGCGCAGGCTGTTTTTCTCCTGTTCGTAACAAGTATTCTGCTCTTCAGTCATGTCGCAGTAGATGGTCTCTTCGGTAAGTGCCGGAAGTTCCGGAGCTACCTCTTTCTTGCTTCTACGGAGGATAAATGGGGCTGTCAGTTGTTGCAATAATACTTTTGCGCGGGCATTCCCCTGACGAATCGGCATTATAAACTGCTTTTGGAAAGCATTTTCCGTACCCAGTAAGTCTGGTTGTATAAAGTGAAATTGAGCCCACAGGTCCTTTAATGAGTTTTCGATGGGAGTGCCAGTAAGTACAAGCCGGTGTTTACTTTGTAGTCGAATGGCTGACCGGAAGGTGAGCGATTCGCTATTTTTGATATTCTGGCTTTCATCGAGCACGATGTATTCGAAACGGTATGAACAGAGTATATCAATGTTATTCCTCATCATGCCATACGTCGTAAAGATCAAGTGAAAATGACCGAAGAATTTTTCCGGTTGTTCCTTGTCTATAGCCATGGTGTTGTTGTATTCCGCCATCGAGAGTGCTGTAAAGCGTTTGGCTTCCCGTCGCCAGTTATGAAGTAGCGATGTGGGGACAACGATCAGGGTAGCCGGTTGTCTGGGGGTAGATGGTTTATATATATACTGTAATAGAGTAAGAGTTTGGAGTGTCTTCCCAAGCCCCATGTCATCTGCCAGGCATCCGCCAAATCCTTGTTTATGCAAATGTACCATCCATGAGAATCCTTTCTGCTGATAGGGACGTAACGTTGCTTTGAGGTTTTTGGGTACGGCAATATTTTGTATCTGTTGCTTCACCGGAAATTTCTTTAATTCCTCTTCACCTAAGGCGGTCTGTGCGGCACCTACAAATGTATGTTTCAAGCGGATTCCTTTTTCCGTTTGAATTCCCATCTCTAGTAAATTCGCATATTTGCTGAACCATTCCTCTGGCAGGAGAATCATGCGGCCATCAGGTAACAGATATTCTCTCTTTTCCTCCAGGATATGTTTGCGGAAGCGTGAAAAAGGAATACGCAGATTGCCGATAACAACGGTGATGTGCAATTCAAACCAGTCGACCTCATCGTCACAACTTTGCTCGATGCGTATCTCGTCCAGGCAATAAGGTGTGTTTCCCATATTGCTGGTGAGATGGAAGGACTGCTGCAACATCTCCCGATGGCTGTTGATCCATTCGACGATCGTTTTCTCCGGAGCTTCAGGGGATAGGCTGAAATGTGTATTATTGAGTTGTTGCAGGCCGTTGTACGTGGTATCTTCGAATGAGAGAATTGCTTCACAGGGGCATTTCTCTTCCATTATACTCAAACCGTGAGTCTCGATTTCATGATAACGAGCAATCGGGATAACAATGTTATCTATGTATTTTTCAATTTGGGAAGCGTCTACGCTGATCGATCTTTTCTTTGTAAAAGGTAAGATGCGTGCGCTTTCAATGTGCGGAAAGAAATATAGCTCCATTCCCAATAATAGCGTGGCTGGTGCGGATGTCAGTACAACCACAGGTTTCAACTCACTTAAAGAGAATGGCTGTCCTTCATAATAGCACTGCAACTGATAACGAAACGTTTTATTGTCAACATGAAACGTTACACGAATTTCTGCATTATGAGGATTTATGTGATAGGCATGATGGGCGTATAGTATTTTACTGCCGGCTTGTTTCTGATAAAAAGGCAGTCCGTTGTCCCGTATCAGTATCAGCATTTCCAACAGTTTCTTTTCGATAGATGGACGGATATCATTCTTTATTCGTTCCGGATCTTCGGATAATTTATGTAAAAAACGCGATACTGTTTTTTCGCGGGAGTAGACACTCATTAGATGCTTCTCTGTATAATAAGAGGCGATATGAATAGCTTGTCTTTCTGCCTCACTCATCTTGCTCATAGCTTCGGGAGAGGCGTGAAATGCTTGTTCTACCAATTGCAAGGTACCATCGTCCAGCTTTTCCGCAATATAGGGAATCAGCAATATGCCGAGTATCGGATGCTCTGTGAAAACGATTATAACTTGTCCGTTAGTTGGTCTCTCTTTCATTCTCTTTTAGACTTTAACAAACAAAGATACGGGAAAATACTTAATTTTGCAGCATGATGGAGGAAAACAAACGAGTATTGCTTGGAATGAGTGGCGGTACAGATAGTTCTGTTGCTGCTATGCGATTGCTGGAAGCCGGTTATGAAGTGATCGGAGTAACCTTCCGTTTTTATGAATTGAATGGCTCGACAGAGTATCTGGAAGATGCCCGTAATCTGGCAGAACGTTTAGGAATACGGCATATAACATACGATGCCCGTGAAATATTCAGTAAACAGATTATTGAATATTTTGTGCAGGAGTATCTGGCAGGACGGACTCCAGTCCCTTGTATATTGTGCAATAATTACCTGAAATGGCCTCTGCTTGCTAAAATTGCCGATGAAATGGGCGTTTTCTACATCGCTACCGGGCATTATGCACAGAATATACAACTAAATAATACCTTTTATATAACATACGCTGCCGACTCGGATAAGGATCAAACCTTCTTTCTATGGGGATTGAAACAAGATATTCTTTGCAGGATGTTGTTGCCGATGGGGGATATTACGAAAGTGGAAGCTCGTGTCTGGGCTGCGGAACATGGGTTCCGGAAGGTGGCAACTAAAAAGGATAGTATAGGCGTTTGTTTTTGCCCAATGGACTATCGAACTTTTCTGAAAAACTGGTTGGCTCAAAATAATGAGGCATTGGCAGAAGAAGAGCAGATGATGGGGGAGAATCAAGCATTGGTTGGAGATTGGCAAGTATTGGTTGGAAGCAATCAGGCAGGACTCAATAAAGTGAAACGAGGAAGGTTTGTCGATGAAAAGGGAGATTTTATTGCCTGGCATGAGGGTTATCCTTTTTATACCATTGGACAGAGACGTGGCTTGGGCATTCATTTGAACCGTCCCGTATTTGTGAAAGAGATTAATCCTGAAAAGAACGAAGTAGTATTAGCTTCTCTTTCAGCTCTGGAGAAAACAGAAATGTGGTTGAAAGACTGGAATCTTGTCAATCAGGAGCGTACTTTAGGGCATTCTGACATCATTGTGAAAATACGGTATCGCAAACAGGAAAACCATGCTACGATTACCATTACACCAGATCATCTACTGCATGTGCAACTTCATGAGCCTTTAACCGCCATTGCTCCGGGACAAGCTGCTGCATTCTATAAAGATGGCTTATTATTGGGAGGAGGGATAATAGTCAACGCCCGGTAATTAGCCGACATAATTTAGGCACGGATTACACGGATAAACACGGAAAGAGAATAAACTTTATCCATGTAATTCGCATAATCCGTGCCTGGAAGAAATTGGAGAGGTGCTTCGAAACGCTCTCCTTGTACAAGTAATCTCTGTAATAAAGAAAACTAGTGTCGGTTATGTCTTGGTTTTTGGTTATTCTTCCGAAAGAATGCTGTCATTCAGCGCTAACATTGTTTCTATATATTCGCGCGTATTACTTAATCTGGGGACTTTGTGTTGTCCTCCCAACTTTCCTCTCTGTGCCAGCCAATCATGGAATAATCCCTCACGGGCAACGATTACTTCCAATGGTTGCAGAGCTATATCTTTCCATCGTTTCGCCTCATAATCGGAGTTGACCTCCTTCAGTGTGGCATCAAGTATCGCTGCAAATTTTTCTACTGAATCCGGCATCTTAGCGAACTCTATTAACCACTGGTGCCGGCATTTGGCATTCTCATCCATAAATACAGGTGCCGCGGTGTATTCACTAACTTGTGCTCCGGTTTCGGCACAAGCCTTTGCCAATCCTTTTTCAGCGTTATCGACAATCAGCTCTTCGCCAAATGCGTTGATGAAATGCTTTGTTCTTCCTGTGATGACAAACTTATAGGGATTCTTGCTGGTAAACTTCACTGTATCCCCAATCATGTATCTCCATAAGCCGCAAGAAGTAGAAATAACCATTGCATAGTTCTTGTTGAGCTCGACTTCTTCAAGGCAATAAGCTCGTGGACTCTCTTTTCCTACTTCCTCCAGCGGAACAAATTCGTAGAAGATTCCGTAGTCGATCATTAATAACATGGCAGGATCAGAGAGGTCGTTTTGAGTTCCAAAATATCCTTCCGAAGCATTATAAGTCTCTACATAATGCATTTTCGGTGTTTGAATTACCTGCTTGTATTGCTCACGATAAGGAGTGAAAGCCACTCCACCGTGGAAGAAAACTTCCAGGTTGGGCCATACTTCTTCCAAAGCCTGGAAATAAAGAGCTGCCGCGTCTTTTCCTCCTCTGTAATGAATGTCTTCCAGTGCCTCTTTGCTGACGGGAAGGAATTTACTTTTATCATTAGTCGTTCCGGAGGATTTTGCAAACCAGCGTATCTCCGATGGCCAAAGCAGATTCTGTTCCCCGGCTCGCAAACGTTCTACATAAGGTTTGATTTCTTCGTATGTTTGGATAGGAACACGTTTTCGGAAATCTTCATAGTTACGGATAGAGGAATAATCGTACTTTCTTCCCCATTCAGTCTGAGCGGCCTGGCGTGTTAAGCGGCTTAACACACGATGCTGTATCTCACTAGCCTGACTAGCATATAGGTCTATCTGTTTTAAACGGGAATCGAAAGTCTTACTAATAATTTTTGTAATATTCATTTCTGCTTTAACATAATAATGTTTAGTCGTGCAAAAGTAACTTATTTATCTTTTTTTTCTATCTTTACGACGGAAATAATCGTTAAAAATTGACGACTTTCATATAAATCCCGAGTTTTAGACTAAAAAATGCGACAATGAGAATTGGAATCTTAACATCCGGCGGGGACTGTCCCGGTATTAATGCCACGATTCGTGGCGTGTGCAAAACTGCCATCAATTATTACGGAATGGAAGTGGTAGGTATTCACAGCGGTTTTCAGGGCTTGCTGACTAAAGATGTCGAATCTATTACAGACAAGTCGCTCTCCGGTTTGCTCAATCTGGGTGGAACGATGTTAGGAACTTCTCGTGAGAAGCCTTTCAAAAAAGGAGGCGTTGTCTCTGATGTTGACAAACCGTCTTTAATTCTTCAGAATATCCATGAAATTGGGCTGGATTGTGTCGTTTGTATCGGTGGAAATGGAACGCAGAAGACTGCAGCCAAGTTTGCTGCAATGGGAGTTAACATCGTATCTGTTCCTAAAACCATTGATAATGATATTTGGGGCACGGACATCTCTTTTGGTTTCGACTCGGCGGTAAGTATTGCTACTGATGCCATCGACCGTCTACATTCCACCGCAAGCTCTCATAAAAGGGTGATGGTGATTGAAGTGATGGGGCATAAGGCTGGCTGGATTGCTTTGTATTCCGGTATGGCAGGAGGAGGGGATGTGATTCTCGTTCCTGAAATCGCTTATAACATTAAAAATATTGGCAATACGATTCTGGAAAGACTAAAGAAAGGCAAACCCTATTCTATTGTAGTGGTAGCGGAAGGAATTCAGACTGACGGGCGTAAACGTGCTGCTGAATATATCGCGCAGGAAATTGAATATGAAACCGGTATAGAAACCCGCGAAACAGTTTTGGGGTATATCCAGCGTGGTGGTTCGCCTACTCCTTTCGACCGCAATCTTTCTACCCGCATGGGCGGGCATGCAACAGAATTGATAGCCAATGGCCAATTCGGGCGTATGGTGACTTTACAAGGAGACGATATAGCATCTATTCCTCTTGAAGAAGTTGCAGGAAAACTGAAATTGGTTACTGAAGATCACGATTTGGTGATTCAGGGTCGTCGCATGGGGATTTGCTTTGGCTAGTTGCCGGAGCTTCTGTGGCCTGCACTGTGGAAATCTCATCGACGAGGATGTTTTCTTCTGAAACATTTTCCGGTTCTATCTCGGGATTTGTGTTCAGTTCGGTTTCGGGCTCATTCTCAAGCCCGCTTGCCAATTCAGTCTCAGAATTAGTCGCAAATTCAACTTCCATTTCTGTTTCCATTTCAGTAGCAGTTGCCGAATGTTGTATTTTAATCCCTTCGATGGTTGACATAAATGTCGGTTCCTTTACCTTCTTTATAGCCATCTGGGCGGCATTCTGTTGAGACTCCTTCTTGGAATATCCCGTACCTGTTCCTGCCGGAAGTCCTTCAATACGTACTTCAGTTTGGAATACAGGGTTACTGTCATGATCGAGAAACTGCTCGATTAATTCAAAGGAAACCTCCATTTTGTTCTTTTGGCTCCATTCGATAAGTTTGGATTTGAAATTAACCTCTTTTCGGGATATTTTATCCAGATCGATATAACGGTTGATAATCCGTTGTTCCATAAACTGTTTGCAACGTTCATATCCCTGATCCAGATAAATAGCTCCGATAAACGCTTCAAAAGCATTTCCGTACATGTAGCTGTTGTGAGAGGAAGAACGGGTAGAATACTTGATGAGCTTATCCAGGCCGATTTCAACGGCCAACTTGTTCAACGTCTCCCGTTGTACAATCTTGGAACGTGTATTGGTTAGGAAACCTTCCCGTTTCCCTTCGAAACGTTTGTAGACAATATCTCCCACGATGGCGTCGAGGATGGCGTCACCTAAAAACTCCAGCCGTTCATTGTTGAGAGGACGTCCCTTGTCGGAGCGGACAGAAGTCGATTTGTGCAGGAGAGCCTGCTCATAAAGCTGGATATTGCGCGGGTAGAACCCGAGTATCCGGTAAAAACAAAGATAAGACTCTCTATCCTTGCGGAACAAGAGCCTTATCTTATCTATTTCGTTACGTAACACGATATTACTCTGCGTATTTCTTGAAGATAACGCACGCATTGTGACCACCAAATCCAAATGTATTGGACAAGGCAACATTAACTTCGCGTTTCTGTGCTTTATTGAACGTGAAATTAAGGTTGTAGTCGATGTTCTCGTCGTCGTCACCTTCTTCGTGGTTGATAGTCGGAGGAACAATGCCGTTCTTAATGGCAAGGATGCTTGCAATAGATTCTACCGCACCGGCAGCTCCCAGCAAGTGACCTGTCATTGATTTGGTTGAACTGATGTTCAACTCGAACGCATGATCACCGAATACTTCCTTGATTGCTTTTGCTTCTGAAATATCACCAACCGGAGTAGATGTACCGTGTACATTGATATAGTCTACTTCTTTCGGATCCATTTCCGCATCTTCCAGTGCATTCATCATCACCAGTTTCGCTCCCAGACCTTCCGGATGAGAAGCAGTCAAGTGATGTGCATCTGCAGACATACCTACACCGGCAACTTCTGCATAGATTTTTGCACCACGAGCTTTAGCGTGTTCCAGTTCTTCCAGGATCAAGCAACCGCCACCTTCGCCCATAACGAAACCATCGCGGCTTGCGCTAAACGGACGTGAAGCTTTAGAAGCTTCGTCGTTGCGTGTTGACAAGGCGTGCATAGCGTTGAAACCGCCTACACCTGCCGGGAAGATCGCTGCTTCCGAACCACCGGATACAATTACATTTGCTTTACCCAAACGAATCAGGTTGAAGGCATCTGCAATAGCGTTGGTTGAAGTAGCACATGCTGAACAGGTCGCGTAGTTAGGACCATGGAAACCATACATGATAGAAATCTGTCCGGCTGCAATATCCGAAATCATCTTTGGAATGAAGAACGGATTAAATTTCGGACCCATTTCCTGACGAGTGTAGTAGTTGCCTACCTCTTCTTCAAATGTATGTATACCACCAATACCGGCGCCGAAAATAACACCGATTTTGTTCAAGTCTTCTTTCTCGACGTCAAGACCGGAATCACTCACCGCTTCTTTAGCAACAGCGATGGCATATTGAGTATACAAGTCCATCTTTCTTGCTTCTTTGCGGTCTATGTATTTCGTTGCATCGAAGTCTTTCACTTCGCATGCGAATTGGGTCTTGAATAACGACGCATCAAAATGAGTAATAGGCCCTGCTCCACTAACCCCGTTCACAATGTTTTCCCAAAATTCGGGAACGCTGTTGCCAACGGGAGTAATGGCGCCAAGGCCTGTTACTACCACTCTTTTTAATTCCATATTGATGAAATCGAATTACTTAGCGTGTTCTTCGATATAAGATACAGCATCACCTACAGTACCAATCTTTTCTGCTTGGTCATCAGGAATAGAGATACCGAATTCTTTTTCGAATTCCATGATAAGTTCTACAGTGTCAAGAGAATCTGCTCCCAGGTCGTTAGTGAAGCTTGCTTCGTTAGTAACTTCTGATTCTTCTACGCCTAATTTATCAACGATAATCGCTTTTACTCTTGATGCAATTTCAGACATAACTTTAAGTTTTTAATTAATAATTAGTTTTATTTCTTTAAATTTGCGGTGCAAAGGAATGAATATTTATCGTTTTGCGCAAATATTTGACTAAATAAATGCAGTCTTTTGCACATTTTTCACTGTTTTGTGCATTGAATTCGAGTATAATGAAGAAAAACATCGCCATTTTCGCTTCCGGTTCCGGCTCAAATGCCGAGAATCTCATCCGGTATTTCCAGAAGAGCGACTCCGTTGAGGTGTCGTTAGTACTTTCTAATAAAAGTGATGCCTACGTTTTGGAACGTGCGTATCGTTTGAAAGTGCCCTGTAACGTGTTC
>PPYE01644540.1_pt1 | contig 15819 bp, 6 predicted proteins | sample 1559881 | NCBI WGS metagenome assembly PPYE01 (sample SAMN08240022, study PRJNA423297) | Human gut metagenome, whole genome shotgun sequencing project. | reverse complement strand
GATAGTCGACGGATCAGCGATAAAGCTAGCAACATGTGCGGTGCTTGGGTTGCCAGTAACCTTCACGGTTGTCTGTGTCTGTATTGTGACGCCGTTATGGAACGATGCAGTCACCGTATATGTACCGACTTTATTGCTGGTCAGAACGACTGGAGCCTGACCTGAAGAGTTGGTTCTCACTTTTCCGCCACTTAACGTCGCACCTTCTAGCGTTACGCTAAAGTTGATGACCTGACCCTCCACTGGAGTGCCATTTGCAGAGGTTAGCGTTGCCGTCAGAGTAGCGCCTTTAGGAGCATTGACACCGATAAGCGGACTGGACGTGAGTGTCAGTTTTTCATCAATAGCCTCCAGTTGTTTCTCAAGTGAAGCTCCATTCGCTAGGGATGCTTTTACAGTATACGAGCCGTTTCTTTCAGGCGTCATGGTGACCTCGGCTACTCCCTGCGTATTAGTAGAGACCGTATTCTGGCTGATGATCATTTGCGAGGATGGCGCTGCACTGAATGTCGCGGGTTGATGCGTCACCGGGTTGCCAAACTGGTCGTTAACGTGAGCTTTAACTGCTATGTCTTGTGCGACCATGACCTGACCTTCAGGTATCTCCTGACTGGTAATCGTCGCAGAATTAACATCTACCTTGGCATTCAGTAATCGCGAGATGACTTCAGTAGGTTTATCTGCCAGAGAGGCTGAAACTGTTTTTAGTCCGACCTCGGTGCTTGTCACAAGAATTTCAGCGAAAACCTGATCATCCGTTTCAACGCTGGTGCTGCTTAGCGTGACGGAGGTTCCACGGAAATTAACTTTTATACCTTCTACTGGGTTGCCGTTTCCATCAGTCACTGTTGCCTGTAGCCTGGTCATTCCAATGTTATTGGCGATGAAATTGTCCTCGGTAACGTTAAGATTAACCTGCGCAGTGAGCGTATCCGCAGTAAAGTTCACCACCAACTGCTCACTCTTACCGCCAACCATCGATGCTGTCACGGTATGAGCGCCTGCTTTTGTACCTTTCAGCGTGACTTTCGCTTTGCCATCGGCATCAGTAACCGCTTTGTCGCCATCGCTCAGCGTGAAGTTCGCCTTCACATCTTCCGGTAGAGTAAATGTTACCTCAGTGTTGGCTATCGCATTGCCCTCTGTATCAGCGACGGTGCTGTTAGTGTCGTGAGATCGTTATTGTCGGCAATCACCGGATCCTTCGAGGCTGCCAGCGTGATTTCAGCATTCGTGACGTTCGGCACATAGTTCACTGTTTGTTGCATCGAATCGCCATTTTCGAGGGTTGCCGTCACGGGAGTTCTTCAGGCTGAAATCTTCATCCACGCCCAGCGTGATTCTTGCGGTACCGAAGCGGCTTAACCAGTCTGTCATTACCCCTGAAGCCTGAGAAGAGGCCCATCCACGTGCTATGTTTGCCGCTTGCTCGCTGTTCATATCTTCGGCGAGCAGAGATCCAATTAGCTGTGAAGTACTGGCTATCTGTTGCTCAAGGTTGCCACTGCTGTTACCCGGCGGCGGGGTTAAATTTTTTTCACTAACTTGTGCCTGGACATCCAGTTCATCACCCGGGCGGACATTACGAACAAACGTACGAAACTGGTTGAGTTTGCGTAACAGGGGGGTATCTATAATTTGTTGCACAGGACAAATATATCTGGCTTCTGTACAGAGTCTTAAATTTTGACCATAAATAAAACCGTCCCTGTCAAGCATGCATAGTTTATCAAGTAGGTCTCCCACAAACTGCCTGAATTTTATTTTTCCATTAAAAGTTTGTATCTTCTTAAGTATCACAGGAGACTGGAAATAGACCGATAGTAGGATGTTGCCACTCAAGGCATGACGATAAATATCGCTAGGAGTAATTTTTTGTTTTATGGCTTTGGTAGTGATCTCAACTGCTTCCGTTATAGTGACCCATGTTGACATATAATGAGTTATAAGCAATGGCTGATATTTTTTTGACATAATATTATCTCCTTCTACACAACAATTCGTTCCGTTAAGGAAAAAGATTGGTGTCACAAGTATTTATTTATGATTAATCAGAGGGTTTATGACAGAGAAAAGGATGTATATTTCTGAGTAAACATGTACAGGCCTATGGGGTGACTATTTAATGAGTAAATGCCGAATGATTTTCGGGGTGATGATTATAACTTGAGGAAAAATCCCAGCGTGGTTTGAGTAGTGTACCTGAGTGATATTTGTGTTATGTATGCATTGATTGCAGCAGAATAAATATAGTTCAGGCTAGTATAGTTTATGGTAGCTATGAGAATATATAATCTATTTTACCTATAAAATAATTTATATGTATGGGGTTGTTTTTTTAGGTTGTTTGTCTGTGCTTTTATATTCTGGAGATGTGCCTTGTATATAGGATTGTTTGTTGGTTGTATTTTTTAATGTTGCACTGTTGTGAATTTTTATTTTGATATGATTATTTCTTTAGTATAAGGAGAGAAAGGAACGAGAAAGTTAAATCTATTTATCCTAATCGCAATTTCATTGTTTAAATAATCACTATGGATTAATATTTTTTGCGACTCTGCTGAGTTACTGGTTTTAACTAGTGGTGTAAAAGGGATACCTTTTCGGTATCCCTTTTACAATAATCAGAAGAAATCAATTCGCGTATTGATACCGACGGTGCGACCCATATTGACCTGCGCGACGGCGCTGCTGCCGTTCATGTAGCCATAGGTACGGTAACGACGGTCGAACAGGTTATCGACATAGACGGAAATGTTCATCCGTTCAGTCGCCTGCCAGCCCAGGCTGCTGTCCAGGGTGGCATAGGTGCCTTGCCGCAACTGGTTGTCGCCATCGAAATAATGCGGCCCGACCAGATTAACCGCCAGTCGGGGCATCAGTGCGCCATAGCGCGTATCAATCACGCCGTTCACGCTGCTTCCCGCGCCATAACGTGGTACGAACGGCACCCGGTTACCGTGATACAACTCACTGTCATTGGTGAATTCGGAACGGATCACGTTGCCATTGATATCCCATGACCAGCCTGGCGCAAACCGCCACTTCGCTTCAAGCTCAACGCCGGTGGCGTCGGCTTTACCCGCATTGCTTAATGTCTGCATCCCGACCGGGCCAGAGTAAAGCTGCATGTCTTTGGTGTGGGTATAAAACGTCGCGGCTTGCAGCGTGACGTCAGCGGTTTCGTAGCGGGTGCCAAGTTCATAGTTGATGGATTTCTCGGCGACGAACGGTTTGGCATCAAGACCCGCAGTAGGCACGATGTTGTACCCGGAAGGTTTATATCCCTGGGCTACACGGGTATACACTCTCCAGTCATCGGTCAGCATATAGCCTGCGGATAGCTGCCCGAGCACCTGATCGTCATTGCTCTTACCCTGGTCGCCAAACGGGTTGCCGAGCATGCTGCCGTGATATTGTGTACTGGATTTATCATGCGAGAAGCGCACGCCGCCGCCGATATCAAAACGATCGGTTAAATGCCAGGTCAGGTCACTGTATGCGGCCAGCGTTTCAGCGGTGGTATAGCCGGTACTGCTTAAATAAGGCATTGTCGGCATGTCGTAGGCTGAATTTAACTTCTCGCGGGTGTTCTGCCGGTACAGCCCAAACACCATATCAACGGTACGCGCATCGCCCAGGGTTGCGGCGCGCAGCTCCTGCACATCCTGATTCCAGCGCTGAGGCATATTGACGATTAACGAACCGGAAGGGAAGGCGCGCGAATAATGCTGCTGCTGCCAGGCGCTGATCAGGTTGAAAACCCAGTCATCGGTGGTGTATTTCCCACTCAGGGTCTGGCTGTCAGTGCAGCGCCGCATGTACGGGTCTGGTGAACCATCGCTGATCGACAGCTTACGGCCCTTAATATCATTCCATCCCACATAGGCATCCTGGGTGGCGCGGGTACATTCGCGTGAGGCGGCAAAGCCCATTTCCCAGGGCTGATCGTCCGGCGCCAGACGCAGTTTCACATTCCCTATGCTGGCGCGGGTGCCGCCTAAGTCATCGCTTCCCGTCGCGGGGTTAATCATGTCGCCGTCATCAACCTGGCGTAACAGGGTGACGCTGCCGTACAGCAGGCCATCCTGAATGGGGCCGCTCAGGTTGAACTTACTTCGATAACTGTCGCGGCTACTGACGCCGCCTTCAATATAGCCGCGCGGCGTGCTGTCCGGCTGCTGGGTGACGATGTTGATGATCCCGCCCTGAGCGCTTTTGCCATATAACGTTCCCTGTGGGCCTCGCAGCAACTCCACGCTTTGCACATCGGTAAGCGCCTGGATGGTGTTGGTGGAAAGCTGAGGGACGCCATCGACATACAGGGTGACGGCGGGGTTATAGAAGTCCTGCGCTGAAGAGACGCCGCGTAGCGAGATCGTCGAAAAAAGCATGTTGCCGCTATTTTCAATATTGAGCCCGGGCAAGACTCTGGGGAGTTTGTCGCTGGCGGTGACGCCGGCGTCGCTTAATTCCGGCGCGCTGACAACAGTAGACGAGACGTTGTTGGCTGATGCCGAGCGGGAAGATTGTTTACTGGCGGTAACCACCAGCGTGCTTTCGTCTTGCTGTGAAGTCTGGGCATTAGCAATGGCGGGGAGCAATAATCCCCCCAAGGCCAGAGGATAAAGCCGTGTCATTTTCATTGTTGTGAGTCCCTGTAAGACGGCGAAACGCCAAAAATACCGACAATGGTGAATTGAAAATGATAACTATTTCTAATAGTGGTGCTACCCGAAACGGGTTTATTTCAACCTGTTTCGGGTCGGTTTGCGCTTATTGGGCAGAATGGCGATAACGGTCGACGGCGAGAGCCGTCAGGCGTTTTTTGTCTATCTTGCCGACGGCGGTGAGCGGCCAGTGGTCCAGAAACTCGATTTGGTCAGGAATTTTCCACGCGCTGAGCCCCATACGGGTCAGTTGTTGACGCAACTGCTGATAGTCAGTTGGCACCTGCTGCGCGATGATAAACGCGCAAATCCGCTCGCCAAGCAGCGTGTCCGGCGCGGCGACCACCGCGCAATCTTGCACTTCCGCTAAACGCAGCAGTGCCGATTCCACTTCAGCCGCGGCTATTTTTTCTCCGGCGCGGTTGATCTGCTCTTTTATGCGTCCCTCAACGTGCAGGTTCCCCACCTCATCCAGCCTGACATTGTCGCCTGTGCGGTAAAACCCTTGCGCGGTAAAGGCCTGCGTGTTGTGGGCAGGGGCGCGGTAATAGCCCGAAATGGTATAAGGGCCGCGCGTTAACAATTGCCCGGTTTCGCCCGGCGCGACGTCGTTCTCGTCTTGATCAACGATGCGGATTTCATCCAGAGGGGACAACGGGCGCCCCTGGCTGTGGAGAATGGTGGCATGCGGATCGTCCAGCCGGGTAAAACAGAGCAGGCCTTCCGCCATACCGAAAACCTGTTGCAGGGTACAGTCAAAGGTGGCGATAACCTGCTCAGCAAGCGTCGGGTCGAGCCGGGCGCCGCCTGCCTGAATGACGCGCAGCGACGAAAGGTCGCTGTCTTCCCACTCCCTGGCCTGCACCCATAATTGCGCCAGCGCCGGAACCAGGGCGACGTGAGTCACTCTTTCCTGCGCGATTAAAGGCATCACCTCATCACAGCTGGCGCTGTCGGTCAGCACCACTTTTCCGCCGCAGGCAAGCGTTCCCAGAATACCGGGGCAGGCCAGCGGAAAGTTATGCGCCACCGGGAGGACGGCGAGATACACGCTCTGTTGGCTGATGCCGCACAGTTCAGCAGAAGCGCTGAAGTTATAGCTATAGTCGGCATGTCGGCGCGGGATGAGTTTGGGCGTGCCGGTTGTGCCGCCTGAGAGCAACAACAACGCGGTGGCGGAAACATCAGGCTGCGGCCATGCCTGTCGCTCACCGTGAAGGGAGAAGAGCGGCGTAAAATCGTCGCTCACGGTCTCTCCAGCGACCAGAACATGACGCAAGCAGGCGTGTTTGTGCGCCATCTGTCGGGCCAGCTCTGCGTGGTTTTCCCCGTGAATAACGTAAGCGACGGGTTGCGCCAGCTCAATCAGCGCGTCGATATCCAGCGCCCGTTGCGAGGGCATCGCCAGCACGGGGATAACGCCCAGTCTTAACAAGGCGAACAGCAGGGTAACAAACGCGTTGTCGTTGGGAAGCTGCACAATTACATGCTCCCCCGAACGCAAACCCAGTGATGACAGACCTGCGGCAAGTTCGTCAACTTGTGCATCAAGCGCGCTGTAGGTTAACGACCCCTTTGCATCAACGACGGCAATTCGCGAGGCATAACGGGCCGCCCAGTGGCGCAACTGTTCGGCAATGGGTAAGGGATACTGTTCAATCAGAGATTCAAAGGAAGAATTCATGCGTCACCTTTCTGAAGTACTGGGCTGTTTTTGCCACGCGGTCATTGCAGAAAATGCGTGGGGAAAATGGCGGACAATCTGCGTAAAAAAGGACCGGGCTTGTTGAATGGGATAGAAGTGATCGCCGTCAATCACCACCGGGCCTGTAACGTGGCTCAGCCACTGACGCCAGGCATCGACCTGCTGCCAGGAGGCTTCGCGATCGTGGCTGCCGCACAATAACAGCGCAGGCGTGCGCAGCGGCGGACAGACGTCGGGCGAGTCGTAGTGATAGCTCTCGGTGGCGTAAAAATCAGCGCGCAGAAGAGGAAGAAACAGCGACATTAATTCCTGGTTTTCCCGCAGTTCAGGAGAACATCCGCCAATGTCTATCAGCTCAGCGATAAAGTCGGCATCATCGCGATGGCTGAGCTGGCGTTCAGAATGCAGATGCGGGGCATGGCACCCGGAAATAATCAGTCCTTGTGGCGCAAGCCCCCGTTGCTCCAGAAGTCGGCAGGTTTCAAACGCCACCTGCGCCCCCATGCTGTGCCCGGCGAGTAAAAGCGGCGTGTCAGGCGATACGGATGCTTCCAGCTCGTTCGCCAGCAGTGCCGCCAGTTGTGTAATGCTTCTGAGCGGTTCCAGATGGCGAAGGCGATCGCGCCCCGGCCAGGTCACCAGAGAAAGCGCGCAATCAGCCAGTTGCTCAGCTTGCCAGTGGCGAAACGCGCTACTGCTGCCGCCAGCGAAAGGGCACATGACCAGATGCGCAGTATTGCCGTTCCGGGCGGGCCACAGCGGGATGCACATTGCAGATTGCGTCACAGCGCCTCCTTATCATCATCGTTGTAGAAACCGGCTAACCGGTCGTGGTGCGGCGGCGTCAGGCGTCTGATCTCCGCATTGCCGGTCTTACGTAAAATCTGCTGCCATAAACGTGATAACGCGATCTGATGTACGCTTTGGCAGGCCGCTGGTGGATGTTCGCCCGCCAGATTGCTGCGCAACTGGTGTAGCAACCAGCTGACGCCCTCCGGCCCGACGGTTTCGCAGCAGTCGCGCCAGCTCAGGGGCGCCGCGCTGCGCATCAGACCCGGCAGATCGCGCAGGATCTCCGGTCTGCGGTAGAGGCTGTGGGCGTTCTCCTGATGGTCTGCGACAAACAGGCTGGATGACCAGATGACGGGGCCGTAGCTCGCCTCCAGCGAAAGATGACCTTCCGGCCAGCCCAGCAGCAGGCGGTGCATCAGCGACGCAGCTGCTGCGCATCGCGAAGCCATGTGCGTCCCGCGCGCGTATGCGGATAAAACGTGTTTACCCAATAGCAGCAGCCCTGTTCCTGCGCCAGCGTTTGTAAGGAACTGATGTCATCCGGGTGGAGGGGATGCTCCTGAATGACGTGTACGCCGCGCGTCAGAAAGTGTCTGGCAAGCTGCGTACCGGTTCCTCCGGCGACGGTCGAACGCACGACAATACAGGCGATATCCGGCATCCTGGTTATCTGTTCCGGCGAGGTATACAGCGGAATGCCAAACGCATGAGCCAGCTCTCTTGAACGGGCGCTTCCCTGCGCCAGCAGGCCGACCAGTTCCAGCCCCTCCGGGGGCTGCATAAAGGCATTCAGGTACATTTCGCCAAATTTGGCGCCCACAATCAGTACGCGTTGCTTTGGGGAGGCGGACGGCATCATAACGTGTTCTCCGGTTGCGTTGAGGTTGCGCAAAGCCAGCGCGTAATGTGTTGCGCACAAGCCTGAACGTGGGGGGCTTCCATCATGATTTGCCAGTGGCTGGCTTCAATCACAGCGTCGTCGGCGTTGTTTATCCAGCCCTGCCACTCGGTTTCTGCTGGCGTCCAGCGCGCGGGTCTCCCGGCGGCATACACCATGAGACAGGGGACCGGAACGCTTTCGCCCGGCGTATGCTCAGTCAGTAAACGCAGCAGATGCGCGATGTTGTCGAGCCACGTTTCTGCCGCTTGCAGCGTCAGGTTTTGCGACACCATACCGACCGTTTTAGCGAGGCTGATAAAGTCGGCAAGCTGGCTGTCGGGCGTCTGCTGGTCGAAATGTTCGGGCAGTGCCAGAGGCGTTTGTCCTTCGGCTAACAGGCGCAGCAGGGCCGCCCGGTTTTCGCAACAGAAATCCTGTCGGCACACGGGATCGATTAACACCATCCGAACCTGCTTGCCTTTGGCGTACAGGCGCTGTGCGGCGCCCGCCGCAAGAAACGCGCCATACGACCAACCCGCCAGCACATAAGGGCCGTGAGGCTGCTGACGACGGATGCACCCGACATACTCATCGATCATCTGGTCGAGCGTGGCAAAGCGCTGCGGCGATTTTGCTTGCAGGCCGAAAACGCGCCTGTTCAACGCGTTAGCGAGCGGCAGCCAGGCGCTGATATCGCCGTCTGAAGCGTGGAAGACAAACAGGGTTTCCTCACCGTCGCCCTGGCAAAGGGGTATCGGGTTGTCCTCTCCTGACGTAGCCGCCTGTAGATGGGCGCAGAAGTCGCTCAGCGTCGAATGGTTGAACAGATCCTGAAGGTTAGCCCTGGCAATCCCTCTCCGGTTTAGCTGCGCGACCATCCTTGTCGCCATCAGGCTGTCGCCGCCCAGTTCGAAAAAGTCGTGATGCCTTGCCACGGGGCGAGACAGCAGCGATTGCCAGAGTTCAGCCACCTGTTTTTCCAGCGCCGAATTCCCCCCGGCAACTGGCGTGGGTTTGGCTGGCTCAGTCGGCGCATCAGACGGGGCATGGAGCGGCGTAAATAACGCTTCTCTTTGCCGGATCTGTAAAATGGGCAGACCGGTGCCAAAGCGCTGCTGTAAATAGCGGCTCACGGCTTTTTTATCCGGGCGATTTACGCCAGGCGAACGCGCTACCAGCAGATGCTGGCGCAGCGGCGACGATTCCTGCGCGGGCCACGCCAGCTCGTTTGCAAACCCGGCCTGAACGAGAACCTCCTGCCATGCGGAGCGGGTGAGCATCGGTTTCTCATCCCGGCGGCGGAAATCGCGGTATCCGCTTAATCCCTCAATAAAGCCCACGCTCGCCAGCTGGAATACGCTGTTTCGCTCCGTCGCTTCAACGATCAGCAAACGTCCGCCGGCTTTCAGCAACAGTTTTAATCTGCGCAACGTCTGGACGACATGGCTGGCGTCGTGGAGCACATTGACGGCAACGATCAGGTCGTAACCCGCCTCCGGGTGGGCGGTGAAATCCAGCGGCTGGTTGATGTCGAACAAGGCATAAGACACCTGCGATTCATCATGGAAACGGGCTCTGGCGTCATTGAGGAACTGCGCGGAGACGTCCGTGAAGTGGTACGACTGCCGCGTGTTCCGCGTGGCCTTCAGCACCGGCGCGGTAGTGGCTGCGGTTCCGGCGCCAACCTCCAGAATCCGTTCTGCGCTGCACAAGGCGGCAATCTGCGCGGTATAGCGATTCAGACAGGCGCTGGCGGGGTTGTCGCGATACAGCGCGTCGGTAACGCGATGCTGCTCGTTGAACAGCAATTCCAGCGGAGAACACTGCCCGGAGAAGAGGGCGTCGTGCCGGGCGATGCAGGTTTCCAGATACTGCGCCAGCGCCTGGCTCCATTGGCTTTGCGGGCACGCTTCCTGAGGCTCAGGAATCTCGCTGAGCGGAATGCGGCAGCGCCAGCTTTCACCTTCGCGGATTAACCACTCTCTTTCCGTCAGACACTGTAGCCACTGGCGCAGCAGACGCTGGTGAGACGCTTGCGCGGACAGCGCCTGTACTACTGCGCTAAAGCGATGGGCGATCTCCGGCGTGGTAAACAGGCCGTGACGATTTAGCGTAGCCGCGATCCCCTGTAGCGCACGCGCCTCCAGCCAGCGCCAGGTCGCCTCCAGCTCATCAAGCTGCGCCTGCTCAGGCAACGGCAGCGCCAGTTGGGTAAGTTCGTGCTCATCAGGCATCGCCGCTGATGGCGACGGATCGTCGGCCATCACGATATCCAGCGTCAACGCGCCCTGTTCGGTTATTTCCGCTCTGGCCTGCCGGATGCCGGGGTATTCGAGCGTCGCCTGCTCAATATCCCGCAGGTCGTAGTCCGCCTGCGCGTTCAGCGGCCAGCGTCGGCGGGGAATGTGCCCGGCGATGCCGCTGGCGAGAGTCTTCAGGCTTTCAGGGGCGGCGATGACGGCTTGCAGGATGGCGCAATAGTCATTAAACATCGCCTCGGCAGCGCCGGGTTCCAGCACGTTGTCCATGCAGTACCAGCTAAACATCAACTCGCCGTCGCTCTCCATGACCTGATGATCCAGCCAGACCTGCGGCGTTTGCGTGAATACATAGCAGGGTTCGCCGAACAGATGGCTCATCGCCTGATCGATAGTCATGCCTTCCAGCGTCATCCCCAGCATACTGGTAAACACTACCGGCATCAGCGGTTGACGTTGTGATCCGCGCAGGCGGCCCAGCTCACGGATCACCTCAACACCGTTCATTTCACTGTGCGCCATGTTTTGCCAGAGGCGCTGTTGGGTCTGTTGCATCTGCTCTTGCAACGTCACCGGCGCTGAGAAGTTAAAATCAACCAGCGTGACGGAGGTAAAATCACCAATCAACTGGTTGATTTGCGGATGGATCGGCTGGCGATTGAAGAACGTCAGGTTCAGCGTAAATGTTGTGGTACGGCTCCAGCGCTCAAGGGTGGCGGCAAACAGCGTGAGCAGCGCGGCAGACGGTGTGACGCCTTGCTGCTGCCAGCGCTGTTTCACGGCCTGCCATTCTGTCTTGCCGATCGTCGATTTGAAGGTGGTGAAGTGTGGCGTTTCCGGGGGCGTCTCAACCACCGGCAGCTCTGGCGCTAAGGGCAGTTGCGGCAGTTTTTCCTGCCAGTAATCCCAGGCATCGTGCCATGCCGATGTCTGTCGGCGCGCCTGTTCAGCCATCACATAATCACGGAAGGTAATAGCGAGCGGCGCCAGCGTTTCACCGCGCCAGACCTGCGCCAGGTCGTCCATCATGACTTTAAAACTCTGCACATCAAACTGCAAAAGGTCGAGGTTCATATGCAGACGGTAATGGCAATCGTCGATTTCGCTGACCACCAGCTCAAAAAGAGGCCACTGGTCGGCAGGCAAAACGCGATAGCTCAGTTCATGCCGCCGTTTTTCCAGCGCGATGCGCTGTTCTTCCGGGGAAAGCGCGCGCAGATCGTCACGCGGGATGTGATACTCCGGCGTTGTCGCCAGGATTCGCTGCTGCCCGTCGGCATCAACCACCATACGCAACATATCGTGGCGTGCGATGAGCTGGTTCCATGCTTTCTCCAGTATGGCGAGATCGAACTCATCGTGGCGTTTATCCCACTCAAACAGGACGTGACAGGCGACGCCGCCATAGCCAATGAGGTGGGTTCGCCCCAGCCAGTAGGCGTGCTGAATGGGCGTCAAAGGGAAGGGCGCATAACGCTCGTCGGCGTCGTGCCGCAACACTTCCGGCTGCGAAGCGGCAGGCGTCGCCTCTGGCTTAGAACAGATAAGCTGCGTGAGTCCATGAGGAGACAGATCCTGCCACGCCCGTTCCGCATTGATGCGTACGCCCAGGTAGTGCTGAATATCGCTACTGAGTTCAAGGAAGAGCAGCGAGTCCATGCCGAGTTGCAACAGATCCTGGTTTGGATGCAGTGACGCCGGATCGCTCAGCCTTAGCTGAACCGCAATCCGCTTTTTCAGCCATGCCATCACCGCTGTTTCATCGCTCAGGCTGCCGTTAAAGGCGTTGTCATCAGCAGGAGGAATGACCGGCGTTGCGGCTTTTTCTGTGGCGCTGATGTTAAACAGAGCCTGTTGTAACGGGGGCATTTTGTCGGTAAAAACGCGCATCGCCAGTCGCCACGGGGCGCCGCGCATCACCGCCTGTTCCAGGTGCCAGCAGCCTTCGGCATCGCTTAACGCGCCCATACCTCGGCTGGCGAGCGTCGCCAGCATTTCCGGCGTGGCCGCCCGACCGCTTTCTCCCCATGCGCCCCAGGCGACAGAGAGCGTTTTCGGCGCATCAAGGGTGGAAAACTGCTGGGCCAGCCCGTCCAGGTAGCCGCAGGCCAGCGCATGGGCGCTCTGACCCGGCGCGCCGAGGGTGGCGGCAGCGGAAGAGTAGAGAATAAGATAGCGTCCGTCGTGGTTGCGCAGGGTTTGCAACAGCTGGCTTGCCGCCTGCGCTTTTACCGCGAAAACGGCAGCCAGCTGGTGGTCATCAAGCTCCTGCAAGGGCGCGTCAGCCAATACGCCAGCGGCATGAATCGCTCCGGCAATGCCGCCGTTGGCCGCCAGATCGTCAAGAACCGTGGCCAGTTGCCCGGCATCGCCCACATCACAACGGCAGACGCGCGTCTGCCCGCCCTCCACGTCGCGTAGCCATGACTCATCCACGCGCGGCGCCAGCAGGGCGATGCGTCGCGCCCCTTTTTCTCTGAGCCAGTTCACGGCAAGGCGGCCTAATCCGCCAAACGCTCCGGTCACCAGATGCCAGCGGCTATCGCCGGTAAACACGTTTGCCGGTAATTCAGCGGCGCATCCCGTATTGGGCGACAGTGAAGGAAGCCAAAGGGTGTCACCCCGTGCGGCGAGCCAGCGCTGTGATAGTGAGACTGCACTCAACCCTTGATGCAGCGTTTCCCACGGGGTGTTTTCGGCGAGATCGATGGCGGCAAGCAACCGTTCCGGCTGTTCGTTGGCCGCGACGCGAAGCAAGGCCCATAGCGCGTGATGGGATGCAGAGAGTGCTTCATTTTCCTCGACTCGCCACGCGCGGCGAGTAACCACAATCAATCCGGCTGCGCTGGCGGTGAGCGCTGCTATCACTTTCTCCGCTAAGGCCAGCGTATCCTCGCTCTCCTCAACAATCATCAGTCGTGAAGAGGCGTGCGGATCGTGAATGATGCCGTATTGCGCCAGCTCGTCGCTGCGCGCAAGCGTACCGGCGCTGAAGCTAAAGGTAAGCGGATGGTCAATGCTGGCGACGTTGAGGGGCGTCCAGCGCCATTGATAATGCGTTTGCGGCGCAGGAAGAGGCGCGGCGGGCGATAGCGGCAGCCACTCGCCAGCAGGATGACGGGCTTCAACGCGCATCTGACCGCGGGAAAAGGCTTCGTTTTGCCAGCTTAAGCGAACCTTCCCTAGCCACTCCGGGGCGGCGACGGGGGGCGGTTCCACAGGCAGAGCGTCGCCATGACGCTGTGAAAGCAGACGCCAGGCCTCCTGCCAACGGGCGTTAAACCGTTCGGGCTGACCTGCGCAATCAGACCAGTCGGCGAGATAATCACCGTTATCCGTCAGCGCCTGCCCCAACACGGGTTCTGATGGCGCGGTGAATGTTACGGCGCTAACCGCCTGACCGGGCAGCGTGGCGAGAATGATATGTTCGCTCATCCCGGCGGTCGGGCTGCCATCCTGCGGTAGCCACGCCACTTTGCTGAATCCGGCGTGGCGGCACTGTTGTTGCCACTGAGCGGTGGTGAGGAATAACTCACCTTCGCGGGCGTCGAGATCCTGTAGCGGAAGAACCAGCGGGCCGAAAACGAAGTCAAACAGACGCATTGGCTGGGTGATTTCGCGCATCAGCAGGCGCCCGCCCGGCTTGAGCAGGGGGCGCAGATTATCGAGCGTGCGGCCAATATGGCGGGTGGCGTGAATCACGTTCGCTGCCACGATAAGATCGTAAGACTGTGCCTGGAAACCCTGAGACTGCGCCTCTTTTTCGAGATCCAGCTCGCTATACTTCACAAAATCATAGTCGGCGAATTTCTGCTGGGCGCGACGGGTGAACAGCGCCGAGATATCGGTGAAATGGTACTCCAGTGCCGGAACGCCGTTGAGTTCCGGCAGCAGCCACGCGGTGGTGCCGCCGGTTCCGCCGCCAACTTCAAGAATACGCAACGGCTGGCGGGGCTGACGCGTCTGGACAATGCCGCGTAATACCCCGGCGGCGATTTGGTTGAAATAGCGGCCAAAGCTGAATTCCTGATACAGCACTTCCACGCCGTCGGAGGCGCTTTGCGGGAAGATAATCGCCACCGGTTCTTCCGCGCCGCTCATCATTTCATATAACCGATCGCCGGCACGGGCGATGGTGTCGGGAATAGCCTGAAAACCTTCACAATAACCGGCAAGTTCCGTCAGCAGTGATTCCCGCTGTTGATGTTCAATGGGGCGGGCGCGGACGTATCGCCCGTCGGTGCAGCGGTAATCGCCGTCGACCACGCAGTTATTCAGCAGGCGCTGGAGTAGCTGCTGGTAGCGGGGCAGCAGACGTCCACGGCGCATGATGGTCATGGCGTCCACGCCGTTCTCAATGGCATCGCCGGTACAGCGTTGTACCAGTTGATCGACGTAGATGGCGTGCAGTCGCGTGGCGCACTGTTTAAGCGCTTCCAGGCGAGGGAGATCGAGCGCTGTCGCGGCGCGACTCGCCACCTCCAGCCCGGCAGACAGCGCTGCGTCGGCAGGCTCGCAGGCCGGGGAGACGCGCTCTTTCCAGTAACGTTCAGTATCAAACGGATAACATGGCGCAGCGATACGTTGTCCATCGCCCGCCAGCAGGTCGGCCCACGGTAGGGCGACGCCGGCAGCGTAAAGCTGGAGCAGGGCCTGATTGAGGACATCGCTCGCCTCTTTGTTACGCCGGGCGCTGGCTATCCAGTATGCGTTATCGCGGTATTCGCGCTGCCCGCAAGCAACCAACTGGGCATCGGGCCCCATCTCCAGAAAAACGCGGGCGCCGAGCTGATGCGCCACCTGAATACTCTGGATAAAACGCACCGGCTGGCGCATGTGTCGGCGCCAGTAATCCGCCTGGTTGAGCGTTGACTCATCAATGACGTCGGCGGTGAGCGTGGAAATAATCGGTATTTGCCCCGGCTCCGCGTGCAGTCCCGCGCAGGCGTCCTGGAACCGATCGAGTATCGGCTCCAGTAAAGCGGAGTGCGCCGCACCGGTTACGCTCAGGCGACGATAGTTAATGTCATGCTGCGAGAGCGTGGCGCAAAATACCGCGAGACGGGCTTCCGGCCCGGAAAATACCGTATGTTGCGTACCGTTGTTGGCGGCGAGATCCAGCTCAAACTGGCGAGCCAGCGGCATCAGCGTGTCTTCGTCTGCAAATACCGCCACCATCGCGCCGCTTGCGCACTGCTGCATTAGCGCGCCGCGCCGACAAACCAGTGGCATGACCTGTTCAATCGTATAGTGTCCGCAGACAACGGCAGCGGCAAATTCACCGACGGAATGCCCAATGGCGAAGTCTGGCTTCAGTCCTTCAGCACGCCAGTGCGCCGCCATCGCGATTTCAAACGCGACAATCGCCGGCTGCGCCCAGGCCATATTGTCCAGCTGCGCCGAATCGGGGTTAAACATCGCTTCGCGCAGTGACGGCGTGAGCATTTCGCTACAGGCGGAAAAACAGCGATCCAGCGTGTCGGCAAACGCCGTTGAGTGCTGGTACATCGTTTG
>PPYE01107390.1_pt1 | contig 15823 bp, 8 predicted proteins | sample 1559881 | NCBI WGS metagenome assembly PPYE01 (sample SAMN08240022, study PRJNA423297) | Human gut metagenome, whole genome shotgun sequencing project. | reverse complement strand
GCCTTTTGGCCCCGGGCGCTGCCAGCGTACCTAGCGCTTACGGATACCCCAGACTAGGGCTCCGACGCCGGCCATGGCGATAACAAATGCCATGAGCAGTGCAGCGGCCTGCTGGTCACCCGTGGTGGGCAGGAAACCCTTGACCGTCTTGACGATGTTCGTCACTGCCTTGGGCGTGCCGGGATCGGGCGTCGGCACGGGCGTCTCGGGCTTCTTGTACGTGTTGTTGAACACGATACCCTCGACGCTCTTGTCGCCCTTGGTAAAGGCGACGTTCGCCTTGAGGTTGCCCTCGCCGTCGTCGACCACGTTGACGGTCGCGGTAAAGACGGACTTGTCGTAGGTCATACCGGCCTCGTCGCCCTTGACCTCGCTGATGGTGTAGACGTACGTACCGGGCTCGTCGTACTCGAACTTGTCGAAGTTGATCTTGCCGTCGGCGTCGTTGGTGACGGTGGACTCGACGTCCTCGCCAACGAGCTTAAAGCTAAACTCGTCCTTCTTGAGCTCGCGTCCCTCGAGCACCTTGATGACGCCGATGGAAACCTGCGTGGGCATGGCGTGATACTTGTTGGTAAAGCCAGCCGACTCGGTGGTTCCCTCGAGCTTGTGCGTCGCGGTCAGCGTGCCGTCGCCGTTGTCGGAAACGGTGGTCACGACGGTGTAGGTCGTGCCGTCATAGGTGACGCCCTTGTACAGGCCGAGCGCGTTGGGGCAAGCCTCGCGCAGCGTGTACGTGTGCGTGCCAGGTGCCTCGTAGCGGATCGGGCTCAGCGTCACAGTGCCGTTGGCGTCGTTGGTGCCGCTTGCGACAACCACGTCGTCCTCGAGCAGATCAAACGTGAACTCGCCAGCTGCAAGGTCGCGGCCGGTCAGACGCTTGACCGTCTTGACCTGATCGGTCACGGAAGAATCGGTGGGCGTCACGCTGTAGGTGTTGGTGAATGTGAAGGCCGCACCGTCATCGCCTTCGTGCACAACACTCAGGTGTCCGGCACCGTCGTCAGTCACGGTGTAGGAAACCTTGCGCGTGGCGTTGGCGTCGTTGGTCACGCCAGGGGCACTACCGGACTCGGTCACCGTGTAAGTAAAGGTGTGCGAGCGCGGAGCGGTGGGGGCTGCGGGCTCGGACTCGTCGCCGGGCTCGTCGGCGTCGACATCAGCGTCGGCGTCGGCCTCTGCCTCGTCAGCATCGACGTCGACGTCGTCAGCTTCGTCTGCCTCGGCCTTATCGGTCGCATCGTCCGTCACGCCCAGAGCGCGGTTGAGGTCCTCGAGCGTAAAGTGGATCTTGCCAAAGTCCACGTTGCCAGCCGCGTCGTTGGCTGCGGTCGCGCGCTCGGGCATCGGGGCACCCGCCTCATCGGCGGTCACGGTAAAGGTGAACTTACCCGCGATGTCGGCCGGGGTCAGGCCCTCGGCTGCCTGGAGCTTCTTGGTGCCGGTGAGTGCAGCATCCACGGCCTCGGCGCCGTAGACGTTTTCGAACAAGGGCTCGATGCCACCGTAGTCGACCGTTGCCGTCAGGGTACCGTCACCGTTGTCGACGACAATAACCTTAAAGCCAAAGCTCCACGTTGTAGCGGAAACGCCATTCGGCAGCCCGAATAAATCTTCGTAGGCCGTGTAGTTAATGGTCCAGGCAAGCTTACCGTCCTTATCGGTACGATAAGCAAGCCCAGCAGCCTCAAGATTAGCAAGCATCTTAGTGTCGTAGTGCAGCGCATCAAAGCTCACGTGCCCGCCGATATTGGGCTTGAGGTTTTCGTATGCCACAAGCTCACCCTGATAGGCGATGCCGAACCAGAACTCGCCGTCGGCCATCGGGCGGCCGGTCAGAGTCTTGGTGGCAACGACCTGAGCGGCGGTGCCGCCAGGCGTGTTGGTCGTAGCGCTGTAACTGTTGTGGAACGGCACCAGGGCCTTCTCGACCTTGTTCTCGCCACTCTTGTGGACCGTCTCATGCGTGCCCTCGGGACCGCCGGAAACGGTCGTCGTGGCGGTGAGCGTACCGGCGGTGTCGTCGGCGATGGCGATCGTCACCGTGCGTACGGCGTCATCGTAGGTGTAACCGGGCTGGCCGTCGTTCTTTTCGGCCACGGTGTACTTGAAGGTCTTGCCGGCGTCAGCCTGCGTAAATTTAACCTCATGACCAGCCAGAATGTCGATCAGTCCAACCGTTGCCTCTGCCGCTGCGGGGGACTTGAAGCTATTAGCCCCGGGCAGCAGACCGAGCGCGCGAGCCGAAGCGTCGTCAGCAGGTGTCACGGTAAAGGTGAACTGACCCTCGGTCATGGGGCGGCCGTCCAGATACTTGCTGAGCCACAGACCGCCGGCAGCGGTGTAGTTAAGCTCAGTGCGGTACGTGTTGGTAAAGCGTCCGTTTTCCTTCTTGGTGACGTTGGCGGTCAGGCTGCCATCGCCGTTCTCGGTCACGGTCACTTCGGCGGTTGCGACATGCGCGTCATACGTCATGCCGACCGTGCTGCCCGCGTTCTCGCGGATCTCGTACTTGTAGGTTCCGGCGGCAGTGTAGTGAATCTTGCCGAACTTGATGGCGGCGATGCCATCCTTCGCGTCGCGCCTGCTCACGGTTACGGTTGCAGGATTGGGCAGCGGGGCGCCATCGGGGGCGGCGATAGTAAAGCTGAACTCGTCCCCATCCGTCCACTCGCGACCGTCGATGGCCTTGCTCAGGCCAAAGTCGAGGTCTGCATCGGTCGGGGTCACGCTGTAGGCGTTCTCGAAGGTTGCAGCCGTGGCGTCCTTCGCGTCCTTCAAGACATGCTCCGCCTTGAGGGTACCATCGCCGTTGTCCGTGATGGTGGTCTCGATGGTGTACTTGGCGTCACTGTAGGTAATGCCTTTGCTGGTGGTTCCGCCGTTGACCTCGCGCAGCGTGTAGGTGTGGCGCTTGCCGGGCTTATCGTACTTCACGGCGTCCATCGTGATCTTGCCGTCGGCAGTGTTGGTGCCCTTGGCAACGACCTTGTCGCCCTCGACGAGCTCGAAGCTAAACTCGCCGTCCTTGAGCTCGCGACCGGTCAGGACCTTGGTCGCGGTGATCTGGTCGGTGACGCTCGTCTCGACAGGCTTCACGCTATAGGTGTTGGTGAACGTGAAGGCCGCGTTGCCATTCGGCTTGCGGGACACGTCCAGCTTACCCTTGCCGTTATCGGTCACGGTGAAGGAAACCTCGCGCGACAGCTTGGCGTCGTTGGTCACGCCAGCGACCTCGCCGGACTCGGTCACCGTGTAGGTAAAGGTATGCTCGCGCTTCTCGGGCTTCTCACCCAGGGCCTTGTTAAGGTCGTCGAGCGTAAAGGTGATCTTGCCAAAGTCGACCTTGCCGTCGGCGTCGTTGTGCACGCTCGTGCTCGCAGGCATAGGCGCGCCCTCTTCGCCGGTCACGGTAAAGGTAAACTTGCCGGTGATGTCGGCCGGGGTCAGACCATCGGGAACCTGCAGACTCTTCTTGCCCGCAAGCGATGCCTCGGCAGCATTCGTGGTGTAGACGTTCTTGAACTCGATGCTCTTGACGTCCTTGGCGTCCTTGGCATCCTTCAGCTCGTGCGTAGCAACAAGCTGGCCCTTGCCGTTGTCGGCAATGGTCGTCACGATGGTGTAGGTCGTGTCATCGTAAGTGATGCCGTTGCCGGCGTCGCCCGGGACCTCGCGCAGCCTGTAGGTGTGCTGGCCGATCTCGGTGTACTTGATGGGGCTGAACGTCACCTTGCCGTCGGCAGCGTTCGCAACGGTCTCGATAAGCTCAGAGTCCTCACCCTTGATCTCGGCCAGCTCAAAGCTAAACTCGCCGGCCGCAAGGTCGCGCCCGGTCAGGGACTTGGCCACGGCGATCTCGTCGGTAACGCTGGACTCAACAGGCTTCGCAGTGTAAATGTTCTTGAACTCGGTCTCGCCTGCTTCGCTCCAGGCCACCTGCACGTCAGCGCTCAGCTCGCCCTTCTTGTTGGGCGTCACCGTCACGGTGATCTCCGCGACGTTCTTGCTGTAGGCAATGCCGTCAACCGTGGTCCCGGCGTTCTTTTCGCTGACCTTGTAGACATACGTGCCGGGCTCTTTGTATTCGATCGTGCCGAAGTCAATGGCCGCCTTGCCCTTGTCGTCCAGATCGTCCTTGGTCACAGACGCAGTCACGGGCGCCGTCGCGGGCTCGGGCATCGGGGCGCCGTCCACGGGCGTCAGCCCAAACTCAAACGTGTCCTCAGCCTTCCAGTTACGGCCCTCGAGCACCTTGGTCAGGCCAAAGCCGGCCTCGGTATCCTTGGTATCCACCGTTACCGGCGTCATGTCGTACTTATAGCTAATCTTGCCGTTGTTGCCCAGGTAGGAGTTGACATGCGTCGCGGTCGCCTTGGCAGACGTGTTGTTCCACTTGGGGTTGAGCACGTCGGTCGCGGTGCGAGTCTTGTTGTTCTCCTTGATGGTGTGGAGCTCATCGATAAAGGCCAGGCGTGCGGTTCCCACAGTAAACACCAAGTTACCGTTCTCATCGGGAACAATCGCGCCGTCGAACTTCGCGGCGTCGCCGCCGATAAATTCGATGACGTCGGTGGCGGGCTTGGCCTCGTCGTTCTCGCCCTGCTCCTCAAACTCGTCCTTGTAGTAATAGGTAACCTCGCCAGCCAGCGCGGGCCCCTTTGCAGGCTGCGTGCAAGCCTTATCCGTGTAAATGGGCGTCTGCTTCTGGAAATAGTAATAGCGGTTGGTGTCGGCAGGTTCAAAGGTCGCAACCGTATCGCCCAGCGCGCCGGCAGCCCACTTGTTCGCGTAGAAATTCACGGTCTTGGCGCCGTCAACGACGGTCGTATTATGCTCGATGTAGTCCTTGAGCCCCGTGACCTTCTCGGGCGTAAACAGGTTGTCGAGCGCAACCTTCTTCACGCTCGAGGTGTACTTCACGCGGATAGGCTGAGCGCTGTCGACCGAAAGCTTGCCGTCTTCGTTCTTAAAGTGGCTCTGCGGAATCAACGACGCAGGAATCTTGACCGTTACGATATCGCCGGTCTGAGGCTCGCCCTCTTTGGCATGTTGAACGGTGATGACCAGGTTCGCGGCATCACCCGTGAATGTGTAGGTGTCGACGTTGTCCTCGGTCTTTGTCGGCTTGTCAAACGTCGTGCCGTTGTATATAAAACCGTCGACCTGCATAAAGTCGCCCAGCTCATCGGTAAACGTAATGTAGCCGGACTTGGTCGCGTCGTAACCCTTGTGGATTTCGGTCGGGTGAGGTGCTTCCGACGTAATGGCCTTTGAGATGTCGTCGAAGACCTTCTTGAGCTCTTCGGCGTTGGTTGCCGACTTGTAGTAGTCGGAGTTTTCCGCGCGTGTGCCAAGTTTGTCGCTTGCATACGACGTTGCATCGGGGAAATTGCTCGATACGGCGTGCATAAACTTGTTAACGTCGCTTGTCCCCTTTTTCGAGGGATCGGCAGCGGGATCCGCTCCACTAAAGATGCCGATGGTATAAACGGTGGCCTTGCCGTCCTTCATCTTCTTGGCAGCCGTTACGGCAGCATTGGCGACGTCAGAATCAAACTCGCTGAAGCTCGTTGGCTTGCCGTCGGTAAAGAACACAACAATCTTCTTGGCGTCTTCGCGGCCAGAAGTGATATCCCCGGCCAGTTCCAGACCATAGTCGGCACGCGTGGCACCGGCAGGTTTGATTTCAGCAATTTTATTCTTGAGATCGGTTGCCTTGCCGCCGGAACAATCGGTCAGGCCCTCCACTACCTGCGAGTAGTTGTACCAAAATTGCCCCTGCTTGTACTGGTCATTGCCGATCTTTTCGGTCTCATCACCCGCAAACTTAACAATGGCAACCTTATGCTGCCTATCGACGCCCTCGATACCCTCGTTTTGTTTGGCGATGGTGTCGATAAAGCTGTTCGCTGCATTCTTCAGTGCATCAATACGCTTAGTGGAATCTCCGCCACCCATAGGATCATCCATCGAGCCGGAGGCATCCAGCACCATCACGATGTCAAGCGGCGTGGTAACCGTCACCTTTGAATTAGACGTCGAGGACATCGCCGAAAGCGTAGTCAAGAAATCTGACTCTTCGTTTTCTCCGGTTGCCATGACCGTCTTGTCGGTCCAGATTCGACCGACGTTTTGAGTCGTTACTTTATTGCCGCTGTGGCCGGCCGCCCAGATTTCCCAGCGTCCGGTGGTGTCGGGGTCGACGACCGTCGGCCCGCTCACTGTCGGCCCGTCCATTCCCGTACTGGACCTAGCGTTGGCCTCGGGCAGCATGGCGAATGCTGCGGCTGGCAACACCAGCACTACGGCCAGTATCACCGCCAAGAGACCCCTCGTGTACTTACCCATCGTGTCTCCCTTCTCGCAGGATTAGACCTTGCATCAGCCTAAAGTTACGGAATGAGACACAGTTAGGGCAGGTGACACACGTTCCAGATTCGGTTTTTAGGCGTGAGACAAATGTCTCACCAAAGCTGAGACACAGCGTTTTCGCAGGAAAACGGGTGCGGTTCGAGATTGACGAGCCAAAATGATCCGTTTTCCACGGTCCCCGGGGGATCAGTCGATAGCGCTCGCCACGAAATGGGCCCATCTACTACGTTTAACCCGATACCCCCGACCACAACCGCGTTTCACGAAAAACTGCAAGCGTTCTACCTGCGGTTCTGTTTTTGCATTTTTCTCTGTGGCTGAAGGTAACCGCCCAAACGTAGTAGATGGGCCCATTTCGTGGCAGGCGGGCCACGCGGCGGCCCGCACAACGGCAAAATGATCCGTTTTCCTCCGTCCCCGGGGGATCAGTGGCTGCTACCAATACGGTGTCATTTCAAAACTATGCCGGTTTACTACGATAAATACGAATTCCTCGACCACACTCGCTTTCTTTGGAAAATCGCAAGCCGTCTACCTGCTGTTTTGTTTTTACCAAATGCGGTGTGGTTGGAGATTGGCGATTCATCGTAGTAAACCGGCATAGTTTTGTTCGCGGCGGCCTAACCGCGCGTCTACGCGCGGGGCCGGTGGGGTATTTTTGCCCCACCGGCCCCTATTCCAGCGCTATTCCGGCTTGGTTTCTACCGTGGGAGTCTTGTCCGCCGCAACCGGGGTGCGGGCGGTGTCCATACTCAGACAGTGCTTAGGGCAGCTCTCGATGCACTCGCCGCACACCACACAGGCATACGGATCGATCGACCAGGTACCGCCCTTGCGATCGACCACGAGCGCACCCGCCGGGCAACGCCGTGCGCACATGCCGCAGCAGATGCACACGTCCATGTCGTTGACGATATGCCCGCGCAGGCGCTCGGGCGCCGCGAGCTTCTCCTGCGGGTAGCACACCGTGACTGGCTGCTTGACCATAGAACCCAAGGCCGTCTTGGCAAATGTCAGCAAACTCATGCCGCGCCTACCTTTCCGTGCAGCTAATGCAGGGGTCGATGGTCAGGATAATCATGGGGACGTTGGCAATGAGCACGCCCTGCAGCGCATGCGTCAGACCCGCCAGGTTTTGCGACGTCGGCGTGCGCACGCGGAAGCGATCCAGGTTCTTGGTGCCGTTGCCGCGCACATAGTAATACGCCTCGCCGCGCGGCTGCTCAATCACGACCTCGCCGCGCGCACCGTCGGCCGGCGTGAGCTTTGTGCGTTCACCGATACCATCGTGCGGAATCTTGGCCACGAGCTCCTTGATAATGTCCATGGCCTGCGTGACCTCGGCGCAACGCACCTGGCAGCGGGCATAGCAGTCGCCGTCGGTCGCCACGATGGGCTCAAACGCAGCCAGGTCCGCATAGGCGCCGTCGCCGAACATACGCACGTCGTAATCCACACCCGAGGCGCGACCGAACGGGCCGCCCATCGAAAGCTCCAGCGCGTCTTTCTTGCTGATCACGCCCACGCCATGCAGGCGCTCGCCGCAGCTGGCATCGTCCAAAAACGTATGCACCAGGGCCTCGTAGTCGGGACGCATGGCATCGAGCGTCTGGACAATGCCCGCCAGCTCAGAGTCCTCGATGTCATGCTTAAGTCCGCCGATCTCGTTAATCGACAGAATCACGCGGCCGCCGCACGTGCTCTCAAAGATCTTGAGGATCTGCTCGCGCAGGGTCCACGAACGATAGAACAGCGCCTCAAAACCAAAGGCATCGGCGAGCAGGCCCAGCCACAGCAGGTGCGAGTGAATGCGCGAAAGCTCGTGCAAAATGGTACGGATATACTGCACGCGGCCAGGAACCTCGATGTCGAGCATACGCTCGCAAGCTGTGGCATAGCCGCAGCTGTGGCCCACGGCGCAGATGCCGCAGATGCGCTCGGCGATGTAGCCAAACTGGTGCATGTCGCGCTTTTCGGTGAGCTTCTCGAGTCCGCGGTGCACAAAGCCGATCTGCGGAATTGCCTCGAGAACGCGGTCGTCCTCAATCACCAGGTCCAGATGAAGCGGCTCGGGCAGCACCGGGTGCTGCGGGCCAAACGGAATGACGGAGCGATGTGCCATGGGCCTTACGCCTCCTTTTTCTGCTTGTCGCGGGCGGCCTTGGCGGCAAGCGCCGCGCGGACCTTGGCTGCTTTCTCGGGATCCATGGCAGCGAGCTTTGCCTCCATCTCGGCAGCCTTGAGCGCGGCCTTCGCAGCAGCCTCATCGTGCTGAGCATCGGAGCCCGCGGCATCGCCGGCGCTTGCAGCGCCCTCCCCTGCAGCAGCCGCAGCAGCGGCGGCCTTTTCGGCAACGGCCTTGCGCGCCTTGGCTTCGGCGGCGGCACGGACCTTCATGGCCTTCTCGCGCGCGGCCTTCACCTCGGGCGTGATAACGCTCATGGGCTCGGCAGTCGAAACCTGGTAGAAAAAGCCCTTAAAGTCGATCTGCATGTCGGTGATGGCAAGGCCAAACAGGTCGTGGGCCTCATTTTCAAACGGGAACACCGCGGGGTAATACGAGCTGATGGACGGAATCTCCTGGTACTGGTCGATGCCCTCAACCACCAGGTTCTCAATCGCATAGCTGCCGTCCTGCGCAATATGCTCCTGAGCAGCACGAACGTTGATAAACGTATAGACCAAGCGATACGAGCCGTCGTCGACGTTGCGTTCAGCGTGCATTTGCACAAAGCGCGCGCCGACGCCCTTAAGCGCCTGGACATGCGACAGGAGCTCTTCGATCCCGACGGTGGTATAGATAGCCTTTTGCATTACTCGGCCTCCTTTGCAGCGGCGGTCGCGTCGCCGGCCTCCGCAGCAGCCACAAACCCATCCTCGCCCAGCTCAACGCCACCGTCCCAGGTAGCGGCACCGCCCACGGTGAGCGGGTCGCCACCGGCGCGCATCACGGCCTCCTTCTGGTCCAGGATGCCGCACGCCTCCACGATGGCATCGATCACCGTCTCGGGGCGAATGGCGCACCCGGGCGCGTACACGTCCACGGGAATCGCGCGGTCCACGCCGCCGATCACGTTATAGGCATCGCGGAACACGCCGCCCGAACACGCGCAGATGCCGCACGCCACCACGCACTTGGGCTCGAGCATCTGGTTGTAGATCTGGCGCACGACGGGCAGGTTCTGAGCGTTGACCGACCCCGTTACCAAAAAGATATCCGCATGCTTGGGGTTGCCAGTGTTGACCACGCCAAAGCGCTCCGCATCGAACAGCGGCGTGAGCGAGGCCAACACCTCGATATCGCATCCGTTGCAGCTCGAGCCGTCGTAATGAATAACCCACGGCGAGCGCGACATTTTATGATCCATGGATGCCGCCTCCTAAATAAACACGTCGACGAGGATGGGCATAAGGTTGAGCAGGCCAAACACCAGCGCCACGCCCCAGCCGAGCTTAAAGCAGCTGCGCCAGGTGCTGCGCGCGAAGGTGTTGTCGATCAGCACCTCGACAAAGTACGTCGCAGCCATCACGACCAGGGCTACGACCCAGCTCACCGGGTTGTCCCAGACAAAGAACATGCCCACCCACATCAAAAACAGCACGGTCTCGCACCAGTGCATAAGGGTCATCTTGGCCAGCGTGCCGCCGCTCATCTCGGTGGCGACGCCCTGGACGATCTCCTGATGCGCGTGATGTGAGTACGAAAGGTCAAACGGCGACTTGCGCAGCTTGATGGTGAGCACCGCGAGTAGCGCGAGGAAAATGGGCGCGCTGTACACGATGATGGGGGCCGACTGCCCCGTCACGGCGATGGAATCGAAGCTGTCGGTGGCAAGGTACAGGCCCACGCTCATCAGCAGAACGGCGGGCTCGTAACTCATGACCTGCAGCAACTCACGGTCGGCGCCGACCTGCGCAAATGGGCTTTGCGTCGAGGCGGACGCCAGCACCACAAAGATCGCGGCGAGGGTCACCATAAAAGCGCACAGCAGCGTATTGGAGCCCGACACAAAGATGCCGCCGCCCACGACGGTAAAGATGAGCGCGCACGCCATATAGGTATCGTCCATGGTGTTTACGCTGGCGGGGGCCTTGCGCAGCAGCTTGGCAACGTCATAGAAGGGCTGCAGCAGGCGCGGGCCCACGCGGCCCTGCATGCGGGCGGACAGCTTGCGGTCGATGCCGTCGATCAAGCCGCCCGCAAGCGGCGCCAGCAAGGCAAACGCCACGGTGCCAATAAAGATGCCCACGACGCCCGAACCTTCAAAATACTTGCCGCGCAGCACCGAGGGCGCGCTCATGGCAAGCCGCTCGGGCCCAATCCATGCGCAACACAGCAGCGCAAACAAGATAATGCTGCAGCACACGACGCTACCCGCGGGGCCAATACGCTTCTCGCCAAGGGCGTCCTCCGAGTACCAATTGCGCTTTTCGGCCTTTACCTCGTGTCCCATCGAGCCGCGGAAATGGCGATATTTATCGGTTCCCACGCCCGAAAGGTACACGTTTACGTGCGGTTTGTTGCTCACGCGGAATGAAGTCAGCAGCACCACGGCGATAAACGCCACGATAACCACCATCAGATACATGGCGTCCTTGCCAATAACGTACGGCACGCGGCCAAACACCATGGCCAAGTAAGGCGACACCAGACCGCTCGAGATAACCGGAAACGCCACGCAGCACAGAATCAGCAGCGCGGCGATGGTGTTGAGCGCCATCCATTCGGTCTTATGGACATTGACCTCCACGTTTTGAGCCGTGGGGTCGACGCCCGAAAGCTTGGCAAGCCACTTGCCCCAGAAGAAGAACGTCGCGGCCGAGCCAAAGGCCAGCACCATGATCATGAGCACGTTGCCGGTCTGGGCAAACGCCACCAGGGCACCCCACTTGGACACGAGCATGCCAAACGGCGCCACAAACATGCCCATGATGCCCAGCATCATCAGACGCGTTAGGTGCGGCATGCGGCTAAACATACCATCCATGTCCTCGATATCGCGACTGCCGATATGATGCTCGGCCGTGCCCACGCACAGGAACAGCAGCGACTTGGCCACCGTGTGGAACAGGATCAGGAAGATGGCCGCCCATACGGCCTCGGGCGCGCCGACACCCAGGCAGGCACTGATGAGGCCCAAGTTGGAAATGGTGGAGTACGCGAGCACGCGTTTGGCGTTGCTCTGCGAGATGGCCATGAGGGCAGCGAGCAAAAACGTGATGGCACCCACACTCGTGACCATAAAGCCGGTCACGGGATAGATGGCATAGAGCGGGCTCAGCTTGACCATCAGGAACACGCCGGCTTTGACCATGGTTGACGAGTGCAGCAGGGCGCTCGTGGGCGTGGGGGCAACCATGGCACCCAGCAGCCAAGTGTGGAACGGCATCTGTGCGGCCTTGGTGAGCGCGGCGAGCGACAGCAGAACGACCGGCATCACCAGCAGCGCGGACTGCGCGGTTCCGGCGCCGGAAAGCTCGATCATGCCCGAGATGGTCAGCGGCATGCCGTTAACGTGCAGATACATGAGTCCGGCCAAAAACGCGATGCCGCCCAGCATGTTGAGGATGATCTGGGTAAAGGCGTTCTTGATGGCCTCGGGCGTGCGCGTGTAGCCAATCATAAGGAACGAGCACACGGTGGTGATTTCCCAGCCGCAGAACAGCCACTCAAGGTTGTCGCTCGTCACGATGACGAACATGGCCGAGAGGAACAGGAACATAAGCGCCAGGAACTGCGGGCGGCGGTCGGGCGCGGTCTGCCCGCGCAGCGCGGCCTCGTGCTCGTCGTGGGCCTGGAAGTCCTTCATGTAGCCCAGGGCATACACGCAGATTAGGCTGCCGACAATGCCGACGGCGAGGACCATGATCACGCTCATGTAGTCCAGGTAGAGCGGCGTGGCGGTGACGGCCCCGGCCGCGGGCAGCGTCATGGCTGCAAAGGCGAGCGAGCCCACCAACTGGACTACGCCGAGCACCGTGGTGAGCGCGTTCCTATATTTGTACGCGTTGTACAGGATGACGGCGCACAGGATGACGTCGATGGCGGAGCTGACGATCGAGAGCACATGCGAGGTGCCGGGGGCAACCTCAAAGCTCTGCGGACCCGTGCCAAAAAACATGACGGCGACTACAACTGTCACCGCCATAATAATGCCGGAGCCTATGAGCCCCACCGCATCGCGGGCGCGGTCACCGCGCGCGAGCAGCATGCCCAGCGCCGGTACCAGCGGAAACAGGGTAAGGAAATACAGTAGCGTCATACCATCACTCCCCCATGCAAAAACGCTGCAATTGTTTAACGTTATAGCTCAATTGAGGAGCAGCGGCGGCAGGTTTTCGGTCAACTGGGGAGTTTTAGGCGTACGAGGCAAGGAGCCTGTCCGCATTGGAGTAGAGGGGCGGCAAGAAAAATGCGCCCCTGTGGGCGCACCATCCCGTTTGCTATTCCGCCTTTTTAACGCGCGGCTTGCGACCGCGCGGCTTATCGACCAGTGCGGCCTCACCGCTCTCGCGGTACTGACGGCACCAAGCCTTGACCGAAGACTCGCTGGGAATCTTGTGCTTGATCATGGCCTCGCGAACCGTCAAGCCGTTTTCCAGACGGTCCTTAACCACAGCGAGCTTTACGTCGTACGAGTAGGTGTGATGATGCGAACCGGCATTGAGAACGGCGTCGGCACCGCCCACGGCATACGCGCGGGCCCACTGACGAGCCGTGGCCTGGGGAATGCCAAGCTCCGCGGCGAGGGCGCGATGACCGACCCCCTCTTGGAGGATCTCGACGGCGCGCTGCCTAACCTCAGGCGCATGCGTGCGAGTCCTAGTTGCTTCCGACATACCTGCCACTTCTTAGCCTTAACCGTTAATCTGCTTTCTTACGTGCAAGTTAGATAGTAGCATTTTACTGTTTGCTCAAAGCAGTTAATTAAAATAGACGCGGCGTTATCTGGGCATTTGGCACCAAATTACGACATTTCTTTATCGATTATTTACGCTGGTAGCTGACTCGCAGCTAATCGTCATTCGCTTGTCAACAAAATTGACATCTCTTTATGTCCTTTGGTATAGAGGATATAGTTATTAACCCCTCCCCCAATAATTTTGAGTGATCTGCAAGGCAGTAGACGTCCTCACTCCTCATGATTACCTCGCATTGCCATCCACCGGAGCAAAACAAAAAGGGCGGGACCTGCTGCCCTTGCAGGCCCCGCACCGGTTGACACCCGACGGGACACAGCCGGGCGAGACGGATCCGTGCTGCCGTCCCGCCTGGCCGCGATGTTCAACTACAGCTCGTTGGCCGCGTGATATGCCGTGCGAATGGCGCTCGCAATGTCGGCGGTGCGCTCGCCCGAGCAGTCGCCCACGCAGGTCACGGGCACCGTCACGCCATCCAGGTCAAACGCGTTGGCCTTGGAGCCCACGGCCATCACCACGTAATCGCAGGCGATCTTCACCGGCTCCTCGGCGCCGTCCTCGGTGGTGCGAATGGCCTCCACGCCCTCGTCGGTAATGGCGGTCAGACGGGTCTTCACGTGCTGCTCCACGTTGTGCTCGGCAAAGTCGCTCATAATCAGCGGCAGAATGGTCTCGGACTCGCCCGCGGCAATCTTGTCGAGCATCTCCACGATCGCCACCTCGCAGCCGTGCTGCAGCAGATACTCGGCAGTCTCGGTGCCCACCAGGCCACCGCCAATGACGGCGACGCGGCCGCTGAGCTCCACCTTGCCGGCCAGCACGTCCCAGCTCGAGACGACCTTGTCCGAGTCGGCGCCCGGAACGGGGATGACTACGTCGTGTGCGCCCACAGCCACAATCGCGGCGTCGGCGGCGTTGAGGTCCTCAGCGGTAGCGGCATGGCTGAGCTCAACCTTCACGCCCAGGCCAGGCAGAATCTTCTCGTAGTACTCGACCGAGCGCATAATCTCGTCCTTGCGCGGAGGCGCGGCCGCCAGCACAATCTGGCCGCCCAGATGATCGCTCGCCTCGTAGACGGTCACGTCGTAGCCGCGCTTGGCCGCCACGCGCGCGGCCTCCAGGCCGGCGATGCCGCCGCCCACCACGGCGATCTTCTTGTCGCCCTCGCCCGGCTTAATGGCGATGGTCGCCTCGTCGCCGTTCTCGGCATTGAGCACGCACGAGATGTACTTGCGATTTTGAATCGCGTCGACGCAGCCCTTGTTGCAGTTGAGGCACTCGCGGATGGGCTCACCCGTGGCGGCCTTCAGCGCAATGTCGGGGTCGCACATGAGCGAGCGGCCATAGGCGATGATATCGGCCGCGCCGTCTTCCCGAATCTTCTCGCCGGCCTCAACCGAGACAACGCGGCCGACGGTTGCCACCGGCACGGAGACCAGGGCCTTGACGCGCTCGGCCACGGGCAGCGTCCAGTTGTAGGGCATGGCGCCCATGGGCGGAATGGTGTCGCCCATGTTGCCGGTGTGGTTGGCCTGTGCGACCTGAATCATATCGATGCCCGCGCCCTCGAGCAGCTTGACAAACTCGCAGGCCTCGTCGGGCTGCAGGCCACCCTTGCCGCGCGGCGTGCCGTCGGGGTTCTCCATGATCACGGGGAGCTTGTACTCCACCATCAGCTGCGGCGCGGCCCCCTTGATGGCAGCGACGACCTCCAGCGCATAGCGAACGCGGTTCTCAAACGAGCCACCGTACTCATCGGTGCGCTTGTTGAGGATGGCCGAGCACAGCGAACCCACCAGACGGTCGCCGTGGACCTCGATGGCGTCGATGCCAGCCTGCTGCGCACGAGCGGCCGAGGCAGCGATGGCCTCCTTGATCTGGGTGAGCTGCTCTACGCTCGCCTCGTTCACAAAGTGCTGCATGTCGTGATGCAGCTTGGCGTAGGCCTGGTTGCGGATCTCGTTGGACTCGGCCATCTTGGCGGCAAAGGTCTCCTCGTCGCCGGCGGCCTTGGCCTCCTGCGCAGCCTTGGCGGCAGTCATGGAGCCCATGACCATGCGGCCGACACCGGGCACGTCGTACTCGGGGTGGAACAGCTGCAGCGCGACCTTGGCGCCGTGCTTGTGGACGGCATCGGCCAGGGCCTTAAACGTGGGGATCTGGGCGTCGGTCGCCAGCTTGGGCGTGGGGCTCGCGGTCATAACGGGAGCGACATCGCCGATGACGATGTAGCTCACGCCGCCACGGGCCAGGCGCTCGTAAAAGGCCAGGCTGCGCTCGCCAATGGAGCCGTCACGCTCCTCGTAGCCGGTGGTCAGCGGCGGGAACATAATGCGGTTCTTGAGCTCAAGGGGGCCAACCGTAATGGGCTGGAGCAGCTTGGATGCAGGTGCGGTCATGATCATTCCTCTCTTGTAGGCGCGGCGGCGATGGTGCCGCGTAGTTGTCTAGAGGATATGGCATGGGGGCACAGCGGCACAACGGAAATCGGCGAATATCAGGTGGCGGCAGGTGGATGGGGGTGGGC
>PPYE01186983.1_pt1 | contig 15824 bp, 10 predicted proteins | sample 1559881 | NCBI WGS metagenome assembly PPYE01 (sample SAMN08240022, study PRJNA423297) | Human gut metagenome, whole genome shotgun sequencing project. | reverse complement strand
CACATGGTCTAAGGCTCAAGGCACACACGCCTTTTACATCGGTGGAGGATGCCCTGATAAATAATACTGACATAGAGACGTCATCAGAGGTCGAGGAAAATGATAAGAGACGTATGCTTGTGAAGGATACCGATATAGGAAAGAGGCTTATAGGAGAGATTGATGATCTGCACAAGCTTCTTGAGAACTACAGGAGGCTGTAGGGAACGGGCTTATAAAAAAGAGGGTGTTTATTGCACCGGAGTATGGACATTTGGAGTTCGCACTTCCAAGGTTCAAAGAATTTGTGCTGTGTAGATAATTGTGATTTTTAAGGTGGAAGATAGGTTAAAGGAGCGGCATATGATTAAAGAGTAATCCGTCATGCAGTGTATGCATGGCGGATTTTTCGTATGTAATTGTTTGTGCCTGATACATTTTAGATACAAGTAGCTGTTAATATATAAATAGCCATGCATAATGCAGTCTAAATATATGCTCCTTAGGATTGACAGCAAAAGAAGAATATGCAAAGATTTATAAAAGATTATAAATTTTAGAAGGATCATCATGATAGAAATACTAATAGTAGAAGACGAAAAACCGATATCGGACCTCATCAGATTAAATCTCATGAAAGCAGGCTATAGCTGCACCTGTGCCTTTGATGGTATGGAGGCAGCAGATATTCTTGAGGAGAGAAATTTTGACCTGATAATACTTGATGTAATGCTGCCGAAGTTAAACGGCTTTGAGCTTATGGAATACATAAAGCCGCTTGGCATACCTGTGATATTTCTCACAGCAAAAGCCACTTTAGATGACAGGCTAAGAGGTCTCACGTCCGGTGCCGAGGACTATATGGTAAAGCCTTTTGAGATTGTTGAGCTTTTAGCCCGGGTAAATATAGTGCTAAGACGTTATAATAAGATGGAGCAGCAGCTCACCTTTAAGGATATAGCTATCGATACGAAAAACCAGAATGTATCAAAGGCAGGAAAGCATATAGAGCTTACACCAAAGGAATTTGAGCTGCTTGAGCTTTTGATGCGCAATAAAAATATCACACTTTTCAGAGAAAAAATATATGAAGAAATATGGGGAAGTGAGTACTCTGTCGAGTCGAGGACTCTCGATCTTCACATACAGAGACTGCGCAAAAAGCTTGATATAGGAGACAGCCTTAAAACCGTATTTAAGGCAGGATACAGGCTGGAAGAATAGAAAACTAAAGACCATTAAATATGGGTAAGCGTAATATACAAAAAGAGGGATAAATGAAATTCAGGTACAAGGTATTGTTCACAAACTTAATACTGCTTTCACTTGGACTGGGGCTGGTGGGATACCTCATGATACACAAGAATTTTGAGCTGGCGAAGCAGACACAGCTTAAAAATGCTATTGTGCAGAATAATCTGGTACAGTCCTCTGTGGAGTATGAGCTTTTGCAGCTTTTAAATTCAGTTTCCGATAATTCTGAAACTTCGAACAATAATACAGATAACAATAATGCAGAAAAGAGCAGCATTTCCGCATCATCAATAGTCGCGCAACTTCCGCAGATCGGAAGCCGTGTAAGCAGCAGTGTGCGCTCAAGGGATTCATTTTTCTACATATATTTTGATGGTGAAAAAGTATATACAGATGACAAAAGTGATGCAAGGATAAGTGATACACTTTTTAAAAATCTCACAACAGGAAACAAAAACTATGTGATAAAAGAAGAATCCCAAAAGCACTATATCTATGTTACATCGCAGAGTGTGATAAATGAAAAAAATCTCTGGATAGTAAGTAAATGCGATGCATCAGAGGCGTATACACTGCTTGATGAGCAGATAAACTATTTCAGGCTGATAATAATAGTCATATTGATTGCAGAGTCGGCAGCAATGTATTTTATCAGCAGGTACATGACAAAGCCGCTCGAGAAGCTTAACCATGTCAGCGAGGAAATAGCGCAGGGGGATTATGCCACAAGGGTAAACGTAAAAAGTCATGATGAGATAGGGCTTCTTGCGCAGAAATTTAATATCATGGCGCAGGCAGTATCGGATCATGTAGACGAGCTTAACGATATGGTGCACAGGCGTGAGCAGTTTGTAGCGGATTTTACACACGAGATAAAAACCCCTATGACGTCGATCATTGGATATGCAGACACGATGCGTTCACTGGAGCTTCCGAGAGAGGAGCAGATGATGGCGCTTGGATATATCTTTTCGGAGGGAAAACGTCTGGAGAGCATGTCGCAGAAGCTTTTTGAGCTGATATATCTGCGCCGGCATGATATTGAAAAAGCGCGGGTTCATATGGCAGATCTTTGTGCAGAGGTGGTAAAGGTTGTTGAGCCTGCATACGAAAACAGGCATCTTACTATAGAAACAGAGATAGAGGATACTGTGCTGACCGTGAATAGAGAGCTTTTGGTTACAGCACTTGTCAATCTGATGGATAATGCAAGGAAAGCGTCAGAAGAAGGTCAGCAGGTTGAGGTTACAGGAAAATTTGTGGACAATATGGCTTGTAATATACCTAAAGATAAAACGGATATAGGCGAAGCCGAATCAGCAGATGACAGGAAATGCACGAGGGCATATGAAATATGCATAATCGATCACGGAATCGGAATGACTAAGGAACAGGCAGAAAGAATTTGTGATGAGTTTTATATGGCAGACAAATCCAGAGCCAGAAAAGAGGGCGGTGCCGGAATCGGAATGTCGCTTGTGGCAATCATTTTAGAGCACCATAATGCAGTACTTTCAGTGGAAAGTGAACCCGGATGCGGAACAACGATGAGGATTTTGCTTCCGTGGTAATCTGAACGCAGTATAGATATAAAAAATGGTAAATTCGTAAGATTTAAAGGAAGATATGAAAAAAGACAGCTTCAAATTAATAATAATGTCTGTTGCAGTAATCTGTATAGTAATAGCAGGCATCATGGTGCCTGGCATAGTGCTTGAGGCAAACCAGAAAAGTGAACATGATCATGTGGCGAAGGTTCCTAAAAGCTATCTGCCTTCAGGCTCTGTAATGGCAAAGGAAGCATCTGCCAATCTGAAATTGTCGGAGAAGCTCTCGCTCATAGATGGGCAGTGGGACAGCACGACAGATGATGCTGCCTCTTATGAGATGGATGAGCAGGATTATCAGGCAGTTGCCACATGCAGAAAAAGCATAGAAAAGCTTTATGACGAAAAGCTCTATCCTGTAAATCTTTCACCTGACTACTCTAACTGGTATACGTGGGAGGCAGCAGCGAAAAAGGCATCGGATAATACTTTTAACACATATACGGCATATTACTGGATAATCAGGTTTGAGAAGTATGATGGTACACAAAATCATACAATCTGGATGCTTGAGGATGGGACAATCATTATGGCAAAAGCACATATGAAGGATATTAGTGATATGAGTGAATATAAAGAGGTTTTGCAGGCAGATGATGAATCACAGGCAGAAAATGATTTGTCTGCTTACAAAGGATATTTTGACTACAGCGGGATAGATTTTTCAAAGCTTAACCTGATATCCGAGACAACAGCAGTGGAGCAAAAAAATAATGAAAGCTATGAGGTGCTGCAGTTTTTACAGGAAAATGAATATGTGTATGCGGTCCATGAGAAGTGATATAGACCCGGTTTGCATAAGTATGTGCAGACCGGGTTTTTATAATAAAAAATGCAATGTATGATACAAAAAGTTTACAACTGACATATATACTCATTATAACAACAGGGAACACAAAAAAGGAGAACCACATATGGATAAAAGGGGTAACATATCTTCACGAAATATGAGATTATTTGCAGCAATTATGACACTCATCGAGGCACTTATCCTCACATCACTGGCAGGCTGTGCAGATAAAAAGGTAGATTATGGCACTGATACAGAAAAACTGACAAAAAGTGCTGTATGCAATGTAAAGGATTTTAGTACAGATGAGACCTACAGCGATGAGTTTTCCGTGCAGACAGAAATTGGAAATGTAAATATAGATATAAGTGCAAAAGTGGAACTGCCTGATTGTAAGACAATGTCAGTAGTTGAAGTGGAAAAGATACCTTATACTGCAAAGCTCAAGGAAAAGGTATTGAAGGCATACTTTGGAGAGTCGCAGATTTATTACTATGATAAGGAACATTGGACAAAAACACAGCTTCAAAATCTTATTGATTCCATAAATTCCTCAACAACACCAACTGATACATCTGGCACAGGAAACAGAGCTGAGTTTTTGAAGGAATATACGTATTATCTGGAAAATGCCGGGGATGAATGGACTATAGCTACAGAGTATGATTCATGTGATGAGTTTGTAGGGAAAAAAGGAAACACCTGGTATAACGTGAATTTTGTTGCAGATGGTGATGAAAATAAATGGCTGTCGGGAATTGGCACAGGTCCGATTGAGGGATATACCAAAAAGACAGGAAGTAATGAATACGAGTGGAGCAATATATTTAACGATGGATATGTGCAGCAATACTTTGGACCGGATTCACTCATGGAATATGATACGGTATATGATATCACGGATTCACAGGATACATCGGGAGAGAAAATTGAGCAGGAGGAAAATGAATCGGGTATCACAATAGAAGAAGCGGGGAATATGATAGACAGCTTTTTGAAAGAGACAGGTTTTTCATCCATCCCGCAGACTGAGAGTTCGCAGCTGAAATGGAGTGGATATAACGAAAGAGCCGATCAGGTGTATCAGGAAGATGATATACATGAGTGTGTAAGTGGTTATAGATTTTACTACAATATCGGAGTTGGCAAAATATTATTTGATGATGCTTTAAACCCGATGGATTACAGCGGATACAATATGAAATATGGTGATAGTATAGAGGATACTTTTGATAATGAATTCTACAATTTTTATATTGATAAATATGGTATAGGTACTTTCTTTATAGACTGCCCGGTAAGTATAGTAAGAAAACAGGAAAATGTAGAAATGCTTCCTTTAGAAAATATATTTGATATTGCCCGGGATGAGCTTAAAAACAATGCTGATGAATATGTACTGGATACAAATGTAAAATATTACACTCTAAAACTTGCATACATAAGGGTAAACAACCGGACTGATATGCAAAAATACAGTTATATTCCGGCATGGAGTCTGGAATTGCTGCAGAAAGACACTGCAAATGCATGCCCTGTATTTATCAACGCGATTGACGGAAGTGTGATACATCCGGACGATCTGAGTTAAGATACAGAATGTTTACATCGGACCGTACTTTCACAGGAATAATTATGTTGTAGAAAAAATGTGACATATCAGGGAGGATTGGCATATGAGAAAACATACAAGAATATTTGCAGCGGTTATGACACTCATCGAGGCACTTATCCTCACATCACTCACGGGCTGCTCAGGCAAAAAAGTAGATTATGGGAATGAGAGCGAAAGTAAAGAAACAAAAAATATGTCTGCCTTAGCTGATATCAGGGCTGACTCCGGCTGGAATGAAAACTTTACAATACAGACCGATAATGGCGAGAAAACAGTATATGTAAATGCAAATATTGTAGTTCCAGACTTTGATAACATGTCGGTTGTTGAGGTGGAAAATGTAAAGATAGATGCTGATTACAAAAAGCGTTTTCTGGATTTATATTTTGGTGGGAACGAGTACTATTATCACGATCCGGATCATTATACTGTTGACGAACTGAATGAGGTCATAGAGGACTGGCAGAAAACACAGGATGAAACTCACAGTGAGTGGTTGGAACAGCGGCTGGCTGAATATAGGGATAAGCTTGAAACGGCAAAGACTACTTATACCGTGGCAAAGGATCTCGAAAACTGTGAAGTATTTGCAGGCTACAAGGGTGATGTGTTCTGTGAGGTGGATTTTGAGGCTCACAAGGTACATGCTTACGCCTTGCATCAGTCCGGGACGGATTACGGTCCACCATCTTTAAGGAATGAGGACTATGATACCATAACGCAGACTTTTCAGGATGATGATCTAAAGGATAAGGCAGACGAGACCTCAAATGAGGGCAGTAAATCTGCCGCATCAGCCAAAAAAGAAGCCGGGGATTTCCTTAGTAAATTGGGAATGCAGGATCTGGTGGAACGAGGTGAATGTGAGTGCAGCTGGATAGGGTTTAATAACAGCGAAGAGGGAAATGACTATCAGACAGCAGTGTGGGGATATATTTATTCATACGCGACCGGCATAGACGGAATCACATTTAAGGATGGATTTGATATGGATACTTATTTGTCGGGGTATGAAGCAATTGATAGTGATATAGATGATGTTACACTGCCTGACGGTACACTTCTTACAGTCACTGATGATGGAATAATTGATGTGCAGATGGAATATCCGGTAAATGTAACACAGATCTATAAGGATGTGGAGCTTATTTCTCTGAAAAATATAGAGCAGATCATCAAGGCGGAGATTACGGAAAATCCTGATAAATATGATATTGCATCGTCATTCAATAAGCTACAGCTTAGTTATCTTAAGATAAGAAGTGACAGTGAACAGGGAAAATACAGCTATGTTCCGGCGTGGGTACTGTCACGTATGGTAGACTCCAATGAGCAAAATGCTATCTTTGTAAACGCTATAGATGGAACGATCATAAATTTGGAAAATTCACTGTAAAGGAGAGGCTATGAAGAGGAAAAACGTTATTATATCGGCGTTGGTTCTTGCAATAGCATTAACCGGCTGTTCAGGAAAAAAAGTAGATTACAATATGGAAACTGAAAATATAAACACAAAAGCAGGAAGCGATATAAGTGCGTTTGACGACAGTACGAAATGGAATGACAGCTTTTCTGTTGAGACATCTGACAAAAGTGTGGATGTGGATATTTCAGCAGACATTACCCTGCCGGACTGCAAAAGCATGTCGGTTGTTGAGGTGAAGAATATAAAGGTGGGTGCCGATTTCAAAAAGAGTGTGATAGAGGCTTATTTTGGCGATAGTACCGTATATTATCACGACATACCTCATTATACGAAAGAAGAGATATATCACAGTATGGAAGTTGTAAAAAATGCGATTGCCGGATATCAGCAGGAAATTGATGCGGGACTTACCACAGAAGAGGGCGTCAGCAGGGTGATGAAAATTGAAAATGATCTGCTGGAACAGTATGAAAAGGCAGAACCGTCTGCACTTGATACGCGTGAAATAGCCACAGACTATACGGATTGTAATGAGTATCTGGGATATATTGGTAATGTTTTCTGTGAGCTTAGGTTTGGAATTGCTGAGGACGGTTCGCTTGAATATATTTCAGCACAGCCTCTTAAGGCAGGAAGTGAGGGCACATCATATGATAGCAGTGAGTATGGCTATTACGGACCACCATCATTTGCAGAGGAACAGGGTGTAGGGGGCCTTAATGGAGGTTCTACAGGTGGAGATACTACATCTTCATATGACAACGAGTGTGTATTGAACAAAGAAGAAGCTGTAAAGAAGGCAGAAGAATTTCAAAATAAATTAGGCAGGGCTTCACAGGTATATATAGGAACCTCAGACTACGAGTGGAGTGCAGGAGTGATAGAGGATGGCGATGATACCGTAAAAACTGATGATACAGAGAGCGTTATAAAGGATACAGCGTGGGGATATATCATAGATTATGGCGAGGGTGTAGATGGTATAGCGTTTTGCAAGTCACTCGATTTCACCCGGAATATGGATATATGGGAGACACTCGATAACTATGATGATTTTATGCCATATGGCAGCAGTTCCTTTATTGTGACGGATCAGGGAGTGACGGAATTTACTGTTTCTTACCCGGTTGATATTGTAAATGAGTCAAAAAACGTAGAACTCTTGTCAATGGACACTATTAAAGAGATCATCAAGGATGACATGACAAAAAACTCAGATCAGTATGATTTTACACAAAATCACACTTACAACAATCTAAAGCTCGGATATATCCGTTTGAAGGATGCATCTGACAAGGATAAATGTACTTATGTTCCGGCATGGTGTCTGTCAAAACAGGATAAGGGCTACGACAGATATCCGGTGTATGTGAATGCGATAGACGGCACGATCATAAGGAGTGATGATCTAATATAAGATACTGTTATTGGCTGCAATAAAGTTTATACATGGAGTTACATTTTTAGATAATAGATCAGGTTCATATTTATTTGGAAAAGATGTGGAAAATATATGATTAATAAAAAGAAAAAATATATAGGGCGTTTGACACTTGCCGCTGCAATTACCTCTATTTTATTTTCAGGATGTGGGGCGGCACAAAAGGAGCTTGCACAGACGCACAGAGCTTCCTACGAGAAAATATCATACCAGACAGTTACGGTACAGAGCGGTTCACTCACACCGCAGACTACCATCAGTCTGAGCGCGCAGGGCTATACCAGGTTTTCCTATGGTGCGACAAACACGGAGCTTACGCTCGAAAAGGTAAATGTGGCAGTGGGTGATCATGTGAAAAAGGGTGATATACTGGTGGCTTTTAAATCCGGGGAGATACAGAAAAAGATTGAGGACTACAGCGGGCAGATCAGTCAGAATAAGCTTCTGGCAGAGCACTACAGGGCTATTATGAAAATCGATGATACTCAGGATTATTCAAGCGATATAGCCCAGCTTGATAAGGATACAGAGGTTGCGCAGCTTTATCTTGATGAGGCTAAGGAAAAACTGTCGAGATATCAGATCACGGCATCAGAGGATGGTACGATCACAGCAATGGACAATTCACTTTTGGCGGGAGTTTTTGAACCGGGCAGCAATCTTATAACAGAAATCAGCGGAAACGGCAATTACGAGGCTGACAGACCGGAAGGTTATGACTTTAATGTAGGTGATATATACACGGCAACAGCATCTGATATAGAGTTTGAACTTAAGGTAAAAGAGGTGGACGATAAAAAGGTTGTTTTTGAACCGGTATCGGACATGTCGGCAGTATCGGATGCACAGATATTTTCCATGGAAGTGACGCGCCCTGCTATAGAAAATGCTGTGTATGTGCAAAAGGACGCAGTACATGAGAAGGATGGCAGGTATTTTGTATACACACTGGATGAGAATGGATACAGACAGGCGGTATGGATAAGTGTCGGAGATCAGGTAGGAGACTACCGGATCATCACAGAAGGACTTAAAAGCGGGGATGAGGTGGTTTTGCAGTGAAGATCAGAAACCTTTTATCAATAAAAAAGCTGGCAGTATTGGGGATATGTGTGTCGTTTTTGGCAGGCGGCTGTGGAAAAATGACAGAAAGCAGCATACCAGAGCTTGAAGAACCTGTAGCGTTAAATGAAGCCTATAGACCTGTGGAATACGGTACGATTGGCTCCATACAGGTGCTGATGGCTACCGCAGTTCCTAGGGATTACTGCAATTACTACAGTGCCAACGTAAACATTTCACAGATATATGTGGAGCCGGGAGATACAGTAAATGTAGGGGATGTGCTTGCTGTCTGTGATGTGGATGAGGCAAAAAAACAGTTGCAGGAATGTAAGGATGCGCTGGTGCATGAGAATGAGACATATGAGATATCCGCTCAGATCTCGGATACGCAGATCAAATTATGGGAGAGTCAGGCTGCGGATACGGACGAATTTTCAACAGAACAGATTGAGAAAAAAGAGAGCACAGAAGATGATTACAATACGCAGATTGCCACAGAACAGGAAAATGAACGGTACGATAAGCAGCTTCACGAATACCGCGTGCAAAAGATCAATGAGCAGATGGCTTTATATCAGCAGATCGTTGATGATGGAACGCTTAAGGCAGTCCACAGCGGTCTTGTCACTTACACTAAGAAGCTGACAGATGGAAGGTCTGCTGCGGCATACGAGAATATAGTCATTGTCTCAGATACGGATGACCTTGTGCTGGATATAAAAGATACAGCCATAAATGAGTACAAATACAGTGATTATGACAAGAAATATGTGATAGTCGATGGCGAAAAATATGATGTCACCGAGTCTCAATATACATCAGAGGTTTTGGTACTTTCGAAGATAAACAACCGCTATCCGGATGTGTGCGTGGAAAGCAGGGAAAAGCCGTTTCTTACGGCAGGACAGATGTATCCGGTATATTTTGAAAAGACAAAAGCGGACCAGGCACTTGTCGTGGGAAAAGATTCCATCTATAAGGAAGGCGATACCAGATATGTCTATGTGAAAAATGATGAGGGCGGCCGCGAGAAACGCATCATAACAACAGGTGAGTCTGATGAAAACTATACACAGGTCACAGAGGGCTTAAAAGAGGGGGAGCTGGTCTACTATAATTCTACAGATCAGGTTCCGACAAAGTATAGCAAATATACGGTAACAAGGTCTGATTTTGATATAGCAAACTACGGTGTGCGCTACAGCAGATCTGACGCAGGGACGATAACCGAAACCTGTGATTATGAAGGGCAGATCGTATCGGTCAATGTGAAGCAGGACGATACGGTAGAAAAGGGGATGCTGCTTTACGTGGTGGATACCGGAGAGGGCAAAGCTGCCATAACAGAGGCGAAAAATGCGATCGACTCGGAGAATGAATCCTATGCGCAGAAGATTGCTGATTACGATAAACAGATAAAAGATTTATCTGAAGGTGGTAGTAGCGCAGAAGAAAATAACCGGCAGGATGAAAAGCCGGATACAGCATATGATGAGCAGCAGTTGAAACTGAATTTACAATTATTGAATCTGCAGAAAAAACTTGCCTGTGCAGACCACACCTATCAGCTTTCCCAGCTACAGTCAGCATATGACAGCATAAGCGCAGGAAATGACGGCAAAGGAAATATTTCAGTATATGCCAAAAATGATGGAAAAGTTTCAAAGGTGAGTGTCAAGGCAGGAGATAATGTGGAGGAAGGCTCAGATATCCTGCAGATAACCGGAAATTCCACGGACGTACTGCTGGTTCAGGTAAAGGATAGCAATAGCTATAAAGTATATAAGGACAATATAGCAGATGTGGGAGAGCGCGTATCACTTGAGCTGGACGGTACAACGATCTACGGAAGCTGTATCGGTTTTGCCGGTTACGGTAGTGTTGCTCAAAAGGGATATATAAATCAGGATGATAAAGGTGTGCATATTACCGGAAACACAGATTCGGGATATGGAAATGCAGCATTTTATATAAAACTTGACAATGGAATACCGGATGATCTGACCAGGGCATCTGCTGTAAAGTTTTCTTATGTTTCTTTTAAAAAGGTGGTAGTGGTGCCGACTTCGATCATACACAAGCAGGTCAATCCTATGGACAAAGATGATATATCATACTATGTGTGGAAAATTGATGGGGACAGCGTGGTAAAGCAGCCGGTAATATTGAGCGATTATACATCAGGCAGCAATACACTTGTGCTTTACGGTATTGATGAGGGCGATGAAATATGTTTGGCTTCGTAATTAATAAATTAAAAAACAGAAAATGGTTAAATCTGTGTCTGCTTATGGGAGTGGCTTTGTTTATAGCACTTTTTGTGTGCCACCCTATGTTTGAAAAGGGTGCGGGAAATCAGATACTCGACAGACTTTTTACGGATCATGCCACACAGCAGAATGAGTTTCCTGCACAGATGAGCCGCGAGGGAACATATGCGGTGGCAGATTATCCTGATTCGCAGTCAGTGCTTGATAAGCTGTCAGGATACGAAAAGAAGTGGACTGAATATGTGGATATAAACAAGGTTTCCTCACAGCAGCTTATCACACTCTCAGGAGGACGCGCAGATACAGAGTTTGGAGGACTTAACCATTATTTTACAATAGGATATCTGCCGGGACTTTCGGAGTACGCGGATGTTGTAAAATCTCAGACTGACACAGCCACATTCGAATGCAGTATAAGCGAAAAGACAATGGATCACTACGGACTTGTAGCAGGTGAAAAAATCTATTTACATGTACCTGATGGCAGTGGGAAAAAGGAAATTTCTTTCGTCATATCACAGATCTGCCGTGAAAAAGATATAAACGATCCATATTGGGCCAAGACGCTTTCGGATATGGGCGATGTGATATTTGTTTCGCAGGATGTTTTTGACGAAATGATGCAGTATTACAGCGAGGACAATATCAGCTACAGTGATTTTCTCATGCTGGATTACAGGCAGATCAACACGGAAAATGCCTCACTTTATGACGGTTATATGGAGCAGTTTAAGGATGCTGACAAGCTCTACAATGACAACATCCGTGATACGCTGGAGCGCTTTTTTACACAGCAGAAGACGATAAAGCTGATGCTTTGGGCGTTGGAGCTGCCGTGTCTTGTGCTTTTGATTTTATTTATAAGAATGATATCTGCACAGATACTTTCGCTCGAGGAAAATGACATACTTGTTTTAAGAAGCCGCGGTGCGACAAAATTACAGGTATTTATTTTGTACCTGCAGCAGTCAGGAATAATAGCGTTTGCGGGATGTGTACTTGGAATAGTACTCGGATATATAATGTGCCGGGCTGCCGCATCTACAGACGGATTTTTAAGATTTACGGCAAAGGATATAGGCACTTACAAATTTGTATGGCAGATGCTTGTCTATGCGGTGGCAGCGGCAGTTATCATGGTGCTGTTTATCACAGTTCCGGTGTGGAAAAAATCAAAGGATGCCATATCAGAGCGCAGCAGGGAACAAATATCAAAGAAAAAGCCTCTTTGGGAGAAATGCTTTATAGACGTTATACTTTTGGCTCTGTCAGCATATCTGCTTTACAATTACAACAAGCAGAAGAGTACGCTTGCGATATCTGTTCTTGAGAACAGGAGCATAGATCCTGTCATGATACTGGACAATTCGCTTTTTATATTTGCAGCGGCACTTTTGTGCGTAAGACTTACCGGACTTATTATTCTGCTTGTGGACAGGCTCTTTAAAAAGCATTTTTCTCCGGCAATGTATGCATCATTTTTACAGCTAAAACGAACCAGATACAATCAGGGATTTCTGGCAGTATTTCTTATCATGACAGTGGCTGGCGGTATTTTTGACGCGAATATGGCGCGCACCATGAACAGCAATATGGAAAAACGGATCGTCTACAATGTGGGTTGTGATGCGATATACAACGAAGATTTCAGACTCAGGATACATAAGAATAAAGATGGCTCTGTAAGCTGGATGTATGACGAGCCTGATTTCGGTAAATACGAGTCGCTCAAAAATGAGGGCATCTGTGACGGGGTCACGCGTGTGCTTGAGGACGAGCGGGTAGACATTTCCGCAGGCAGTGGTTCGATTTCGGATGCATATCTTATGGCGATAAACACAAAAGAATTCGGTGAGACTGCGAAATTGCAGAGTGACCAAAATGATGATATTAATGACGCGCACTGGTTCAATTACCTGAATGAGCTGGCAAAAGAGCCGGACGGAGTCATCATTTCCTCAAATCTGGCAAAAGCTCTGGGACTTAAAGTTGGTGACAGCTTAAATTACTCAAGGTATGTACCGGAGGCTGTCGATGATGATCAGATCTACGCATCCGAGAATGCAAAGGTATGTGCCATAGTAAAAGGTTTTCCGGGCTACGAGCGTTACACCTATGAGACAGATGCAGAAGGAAATGTGACCGAGCAGGAGAAATACCTGATCGTTGCAAATTATGCTACGGTTGTGGAAAAGTTCGGCATGACACCGTACAGTGTGTGGATGAACCTGTCAAAGGGAAAAACGGTGGATGATATATACAAAAATTTAACATCCGCGCAGCAGCTTATAGACGAGAATAAAAACTCAGCCACAGTGCAGATCACAAACGGTATGTTTACATTAAGTTTTATACTTTCACTGATAGTGTGCTCAGTAGGATTTTTGCTGTATTGGGTTATGACACTAAAACAGAGGGAGCTGCAGTTTGGTATATACCGCGCAATGGGAATGAGAATGAGAGAGGTAAAAGCAATGCTTTTAAACGAGCAGATATTTTTATCATTTCTGCCGCTTCTTGCGGGAGCAGGCATAGGTATAACTGCAACAGCGATGTTTGTAAAGCTCATATCGATCATATATCTGCCGCAGAAACACAATATCGGAGTAAATGTATATATTTATCAATCTGATATACTGGAGCTTGCAGGAGTACTTTTCGTGGCTGTAGCCGTATGCTATGTGGTTATCAGCAGACTGCTTAAGAGTATGAAGATAGCACAGGCACTAAGGCTTGGAGAAGATAGTTAGCATGTAAAAAATGAGGTCGTGACATATGGAAAATGCGATAATTGCTCAAAATGTAAAAAGATATTTCAAGGCGGGAGATGGTACAACAGTCCACGCACTTGACGGAGTATCCATGGAGATAAAAAAAGGAACACTTGCCATCTTAAAAGGGCGTTCCGGCTCCGGAAAGACCACACTTCTTAATATCCTTAGTGCGCTTGATATGCCGACAGAGGGAAGTGTGCAGTTTTTGGATAAAAACCTCGAGCAGATGACCGAGAAAGACCGGGAAATGCTAAGGCGGTATGAGATGGGATTTGTATTCCAGTCTATAGCACTAATTCCCACGATGACGGCATATGAGAATGTGGAATTTGCCCTTAGACTTGCGAAAAATAAACGTCAGATACGGAAGAATTTGACTGATATGGATAATGACATTGGAGATGTAAAAAACGATGTGATAAATGAGAATATGCATGACAGAGTATCAGAGCTGCTGGAGCGTGTCGGACTCTCAAAGCGCATGGATCATATGCCGGATCAGTTATCAGGAGGTGAGCAGCAGAGAGTTGCGATAGCGCGCGCTGTGGTTCATCGCCCGAAGGTGGTCTTTGCGGATGAGCCGACAGGAGCACTTGATACCGCTGCTGGATTTGAAGTCATGCGATTGTTCCGTGAGTTGATAGACGATGAGGACATTACAATAGTTATGACCACGCATGATCCGAACCTGATGGAGCTGGGGGATGAAGTGTTTGAGCTTAGTGACGGCATAGTAATTTAAATTAAAAGGGGGAAAAGTAGATGATAAACTGCGATGGACTGGTAAAAATATATGAGACCGACGATAAAAAGGTGATGGCACTGGAGGGGCTTGACCTGACGGTGGAAACAGGGGAGATGCTTGCGATAATAGGAAAATCCGGCAGCGGAAAATCCACCCTTTTAAATATGATAGGAGGACTGGAAACACCAACGGCGGGAGTGCTCACTATTGACGGAAAAGACATTTCCACATATTCAGAAGCTGAAATGGTAAGATACCGCAGGGACAAAGTAGGTTTTGTGTGGCAGAAAAGTGCCAAAAATCTGTTCCCATACCTGACTGTGCTGCAGAATGTCGAAGCCGTGATGATGTTTGAAAATTCAGGTAATACCGATAATTTAAAACACAGAGAAATTATAAAAAAACGCAAGGATAATAATAAAAGCTATGCCCTTAAACTGTTAAATGCAGTGGGATTACAGGAGCATAAGGATAAGCTTCCGGCTCAGCTATCGGGAGGAGAGCAGCAGCGCGCAGCGATAGCGGTGGCACTGGCAAATAAGCCGGACATACTGCTTGCGGATGAACCGACCGGAGCTGTGGATACAAGGACTGCTGATACAATCTATGAGCTGTTTCATAAGCTGAACAAAGAGCTTGGTATAACCATCATCATAGTGACACACGATATGGCACTTGCAGGCCGTGTAGACCGCACAGTGCTTATATCTGACGGAAAGGTAAGTACGGAGAAATTGAAGAAACACCCTGCAATGGAATATACGGTATTGGATAAGGCACACAGGATAAAACTCACTGATGAGATGCTTGAGGCAGCGGGGATAGAGTCTAATAAGGTCAGGGTTGATGTGCAGGATG
>PPYE01597638.1_pt1 | contig 15826 bp, 16 predicted proteins | sample 1559881 | NCBI WGS metagenome assembly PPYE01 (sample SAMN08240022, study PRJNA423297) | Human gut metagenome, whole genome shotgun sequencing project. | reverse complement strand
CTGCTGGAGACGATTGTAAAAATGGCACCGGATCGGGTGGTTTATGTGAGCTGCGATTCTGCGACACTGGCACGGGATCTGAAGATACTGTGTGAAAATGGGTATGAATTAAAGCGTGCCCGGGCTGTGGATCAGTTCTGCCACACTGTTCATACAGAGAGTGTTTGTTTAATGGAAAGAAAAGATAAATAAGGGAGCAAATTGCAGAAAAGGAGAATGTGATGTACAGACCATCAATGTATAATAAACACGATGAATCAATGTATACTTTTGCAGAATTGTTTAATAATTGTAAGGTTTGCAATGATGTCATAATGAAACCGAATGATGAAGAAACGTATGGAAATGATGGATATTTTATTCATAGCAATGGTCAAAAGATCGGCTATGATTGGGAATATAGAGACCGATATTTTTCAAATTGCAGGCTGCAGTTTGATACATTGGGACAATACGAAAGAAAATTAAGAAAAGATTGTATTCAAATAGCAATACAGTGTGACTCTACCGAAACGGGAATTGCCGTTGGCTGGCATGAGGATTGGTTAGTGGAAGCAAAAGAAAATCGAAGCTTACAATAGAAAAAAGGTAGAGAGAAGAAAGGAGAAAAGAAAATGTTTTGTCCAAAGTGTGGTAAGCAATTGGATGATGGTGCAAAGTTTTGTTTCAACTGTGGATTTTCAATAGAATCCGTTAACAAAAATGCGCAGAATAGGAAGGCTGGTGTGCAGCCGAAACCGGTTGAGGTGTCAAGGAAACCTGAAGCAGAGCCGATGCAGCCAATCAAAGAGCAACAGGAGAATATGCAGTATGATTCATCATATCCGAATCATAAAAAAAGAAATGTGAAGATGGTGCTGGTGGTGGTCATAGCCGTAATTGTGGCAGCGATTGTAGTTATACTTGTAGCGCAACATTTGGGTTACACGTTACCGTTCCTGTCAAAGAATAATTATACTGTAAGCAGCGACCATGCTACCAAGTCGGATACTAAGGATGATGAAAACATCGACAGTAAAGATCATCAGGATAATGATGATAAAGACAAAAATTCTAATTTGAATAAGAATCAGAATTCTGATCAGGACAGTGATTCAGCAGATTCAGAGGAGACAGACAAACAGTCATCTGAAGAGGGGATTCATACCTATGAGGTGATCACCGCTGATATGACCTGGGATGAAGCATATAATGACTGTATAAAGCGTGGAGGATATCTGGCACGAATCAATTCCAGAGAAGAGTGGAATGCTATTATTGCACAGATTCAGGCATCCAACACAGAGGCATGCTATTTTTATGTATCAGGAACCAGAAACGATGGTGGAAGCTCTTATTATTGGAAGAATGAAAATGGTGAATTATATGGAGAACCACTGAACAGCAGTGCATTCTGGGGCAATGATCTGTGGCTTGAAAATGAGCCGAGTTTTCAGGATGGCGATGTAACAGAAGATGCTATGGCAATTTTGTATATGAAATCAGCAAACCGCTGGGTACTGAACGATGTTGCAAACAACCCGCTTGAAACAGAAAGTTATTTGAGTGGAAAAATTGCTTATATTTGTGAGTATGAATAAAGAGGTTAGATCCATGAAATTAAAGTGGATAAAAAGAATGAGTGTGGGCGCGGCAATTGCCGTGCTCACTGCATTTTTTGTTGTCGGATGCGGCAGCACAGAAAAACAGAATAACGGGAGTTTGTCGACAGATTCCAGTCAGGACATTTCGGAAGTAAGTACAAAACAGGAAGTTCTTGAAAAATCAGAAGTTCCCAAAAAATCAGCGGATGAGTTGAAACGTGAAAAAGTGGAACAATATCTGGCAGATATGACAACCGAAGAAAAAGTAGCACAGCTATTTGTCATTACGCCGGAAGCCATTACCGATGTACAGACAGTCACGGCTGCTGGAAATGCGACCCGAAAGGCACTGGAAAAGTATCCGGTTGGCGGCATGGTATATATGAAAGCCAATCTGGTATCAGAAGATCAGACAAAAAAATTATTGGAAAATACCAAGACAATGTATAAAGAAATCGCGGATTTGCCAATTTTTCTGACGGTGGATGAGGAAGGCGGAACGGTAGCCAGAATTGCAGGAAATGATGGATTTTCCATAGAAAATGTCGGTTCGATGAATCTGATCGGGAAAAGCGGAGATACTGACAAAGCATATGAAGTCGGGGTTACGATAGGGACATATCTTTCGGATCTTGGATTTAATGTGGATTTTGCCCCAGTAGCAGATGTACTTACCAATTCCGAAAATCAGATTGTTGCCAAGCGTTCTTTTGGTTCTGACAGTGAACTGGTGACCAATATGGTGTTGGCAGAAATGAAAGGATTTGAAGAAACGGGAATATTATCCTGTGTAAAACATTTTCCGGGACATGGATGCACCATCGGCGATACTCATGAGGGTTATGCGTACACGGATAAGACCAGGGAGGAATTACAACAGGAAGAACTGGTGCCGTTTCAGGAGGCATGCGCGAATGGAGTACCTTTTGTCATGGTGGCGCATATTTCAGCACCGAATGTAATTGGTGATAATACACCGAGTTCATTATCGCCAGTTATGATCACGGATATTTTACGAAATGAATGGAATTACGATGGAATTGTCATTACAGATGCCTTGAATATGGGAGCTATCGTACAAAATTATTCTTCTGCCGATGCTGCGGTCAAAGCATTACAGGCAGGTGCAGATATGCTGTTGATGCCGGAAAATTTTCAGGAAGCCTATCAGGGCGTTTTGGATGCGCTGGAGAATGGTACATTGACACAGGAACAGATTGATTGTTCTGTAAGAAGAATTTTAAATGTGAAATTGAGTATGCAGTAAATAGAACAATCTATTATTTGATATAATTCCTATCTTTACAGTATGATATAAAAATGCTAAACTACCAGTTAAGAAATTTTATCTTATTTTTCATTAAGGCATTCATAGTTACTGAAAGAAGGAATGGACATGACATTTGTACAGTTAAAATATATATTGACCATAGCGGAAACGAAATCACTAAATAAGGCAGCAGAACAGTTGTATGTATCGCAGCCGTCTCTGACCAATGCATTAAAGGAACTGGAAAAAGAAGTAGGAATTACCATCTTTTTCCGTACCGGGCGCGGTGTGACATTGACAAACGATGGTGTGGAGTTTTTGACCTATGCCCGTGAGATTTACCGGGAGTATGAGCAGCTGATGCAGCGTTATGGGGATGGTGGTTCTTATAAAAAGAAATTTGCGGTATCTACGCAGCATTATTCCTTTTCGGTAAAAGCGTTTGTGGATGTGGCAAAAAAACTGGATATGTCAAAATATGAATTAGCCATTCGTGAGACCAAGACAGCGGAAGTCATCCAGGAAGTAAGCACGATGAAAAGTGAGATTGGAATCCTGTATTTGAGCGAATTCAATCGAAAATCCATGGAAAAATTATTCAAATCTGCAAATCTGGAATTTCATCCGCTGATCACCTGCAAAGCATATGTGTATTTGTGGAAGGATCATCCGCTGGCGAAGGAACCATATCTGACGCTGGAACAACTGGAACATTATCCGTGTCTGTCCTTTGAACAGGGAGATGACAGTTCTTTCTATCTGGCAGAAGAATTGTTCCCAACCAATGAATACAGTCAGATCATTCATGCCAACGACCGGGCAACGATGCTGAATCTGATGGTCGGTCTAAACGGCTATACGTTGTGTTCCGGTTTGATCTGTGAGGAATTAAATGGCAGTGATTATCGGGCAGTACCGTTTCGGAGTTTAGATCAGACGGGTGATATACAGGATGAAAATCAGATGGAGATCGGATATGTCACCAGAAAAAATCTGATTTTGAGCAAACTGGGACAGGAATATGTGATGGCACTGCGCCAGTATCTGGCGTAGTAGTTTGTGATTAAAAAATTGAGTTAGTGAAGGCACCAAAAACAAGAAGAATTTCCCAGACATAAAAACCACATCTCCGCTCATACTAGGAACAAGACAGAAAGCTTCACAAGGATACTTCTGTTGAGTTGAAAAGAAAAACAACCTTTCCCATTCAACAAAATTACCGGGAAGCGCCCTGTCTTTACTATAGAGAAAAACATTACGGAGGTGTAACAACATGAGTAATTCTAAGAGCTCAAACAAAGTGTCAGTTCCGGAGGCAAAAGAAGCAATGAACCGTTTCAAACAGGAAGTGGCATCCGAACTTGGAGTACCTTTAAAAGAGGGCTACAACGGAGATCTGACATCCCGTCAGGCAGGATCCATCGGTGGTGAAATGGTGAAAAAAATGATCATGAGACAGGAGGAGCAGATGTCTGACAAATAAGACCTGCTAAAACTACTCAGATCAGAGAGAAAATCATATACCGAATATTCGGATATGAGAAAAAAGAAGAGCAGCTGCGTTGTGCGGCTGCTCTTTTTCTATGAAAAGTTGGCGCTTTTCATAATGAAGATTGAAACGTTACAAAGTAAAAAGTTCTTTGCTGTTGTTCCAACAATATAGCACAACAAAAGTATTCTGTCAATTCAAAAGCTATAATTTTTGAAGTAAAAATTTAAGGCAAAATTTTGTGCATTTTTACGTCAAAACAACAATTGACATTTCCACTGTATAGGCATATTATAATGACAACAGCTGTTGAAACAAAAGAAATGAACTTTTAAAACAACAATAAAAGGCAATAATGAAAAAGAAAATATTTTTGTTGTTGCAAAAGCGAAAAAACGGGAATAACATGTAGAAAGGAGCTTTTATTATGAAAGCAAAAGGAGTAAGATTACACGCAGCAAACGACCTGAGACTGGAAGAGTTCGAACTTCCGGAAATCACAGATGACGAAATTCTTGTAAAAGTAGTTTCTGACAGTATTTGTATGTCAACTTACAAATGTGCGATCCTTGGAACAGAGCATAAGAGAGTACATGAGGATGTTGCAGAGCATCCGGCAATCATGGGACATGAGTTCGCAGGTGACATCGTAAAAGTTGGTAAAAATCATCAGGATCAGTTTAAACCGGGTATGAAATTTACACTTCAGCCGGCATTAAACTACAAAGGAACCATGTGGAGCCCAGGATATTCTTATGAGTTTTTTGGCGGAGATACTACTTATTGCGTAATTCCAGCAGAGGTTATGGAGCTTGGATGCCTGCTTGAGTACAAAGGCCGTGCTTATTATGAAGCTTCTCTGGCTGAGCCGATGTCCTGCAGTATCGGAGCTTTCCATGCAGCTTACCATACACAGATGGGTGTATACACACACGAGATGGGTATCAAAGAGAATGGTAAACTTGCGATCATGGCAGGTGCAGGCCCGATGGGACTTGGTGCTTTAACCTATGCATTACACCGCGATGTACGTCCATCCATGGTTGTTGTTACAGACATTAATCAGGAGCGTCTGGATCGTGCAGAGGAATTATTCCCGGTTGCTGATTATAAAAAGGAAGGAATCGATCTTCATTTTGTAAATACAGGAAACTTTGAGGATCCGGTTGCTGAGCTGATCAAAATCTCCGGCGGCACAGGATATGACGATGTATTATGTTATGCACCGGTATCATCTGTTGTAACTCAGTCCAGCGCAATCCTTGGAAGAGATGGCTGCCTGAACTTCTTCGCAGGTCCGACAGACAAAAAATTCAGCGCAGAGATGAATTTCTACGATGTACATTACAATTCTACACATGTAATGGGAACTACCGGTGGAAATACTGCAGACATGATCGAATCTCTGGAGCTGACCGCTGCAAAACGCATCAATCCGGCTGTTATGGTAACACATATCGGTGGACTGGATGCTGCAGCTGAGACAACTCTGAATCTTCCGAAGATTCCGGGTGGAAAGAAATTAATTTATACACATTTAAGCATGCCGCTGACAGCATTAGATGAACTGAGAAAAGCAGCAGAAGAGAGAAACGATGACCGTTACATCGCTCTGGCTGACATTGTAGATACACATCAGGGATTATGGTGTCCGGAAGCAGAAGAATATTTACTTGCAAACTTTATTACAGAATAAGTACTGCCAGAATTCTCCGATCCGTCAGGAATTGAGAGTCTCTGGCGGAGAGGAGAGACTATGGACGCAATGGAAATGCGCAGAAATGCGATTGCAGAACTGGTAAACAAACACGGAACCGTAAGTTTTTCACAGATTAAGGAACAGTTCCCGAATGTATCGGAAATGACACTCCGTACGGATCTTAAAGCCTTAGATGCGGCAAAAGAGATCGTAAGGATTCATGGTGGCGCAAAATCTGTACAGCTGGTGATCGGTACAGACGACTATCTCACCAGACGTTCGGTGCGCAACATACAGGCAAAACAGGAGATTGCAAAAAAGGCAAAACATCTGATCCTGCCGGATACCGCTATTTTTCTGGATTCCGGAAGTACAACGACAGAACTTGCCCGGATTTTTCCGGATCAGTCCAATCTGATCTATACCACAGGACTTTCCTGTGCAACGGAACTTGCCAATCTCACAAAGCCTGTCATCATGCTGACCGGCGGACAGTTGAACCGCTACAGCATCAGTATGTACGGTATCTCCGCGATTCGGGAACTGGAACAGGTAAACTTTCATCAGACATTTTTAGGGGTAACAGGGTATTCAATGAAAGCAGGTTTTACCTGTGGAAACAGTGAGGAAGCAATGTTAAAACGCACAGCGATCGCGCAGGCGGAGCAGGTGATCGTTTTGATGGATTCTTCCAAAACAGATGTCAAAAGTACTTATACAATCTGTGGTCTGTCGGATGTGGACGTCATTATATCCGACGGAAAATTGCCGGAAGATTTTCTTTTGGAATGTGAAAAACATCACATTGTCGTATATTAAAAATAGTACATAAAAAGAAAGTTTTTCGGATGCTGGTTTTGCAATATTTCCCATTGTGTTCGTAGTATGGGGACTACAAAAGTGGGAGGTATTATTGTGAAAAACAAAGTACAGAAATTCGGTAAGTTCCTGTCGGGAATGGTTATGCCGAATATTGGAGCATTGATCGCATTTGGTTTTCTGGCAGCGCTGTTCATCGATACAGGCTGGATTCCAAATGAAAAATTAAACAGTATGGTATCACCGATGCTGACATATCTGATCCCAATCCTGATCGCATCTACCGGTGGAAAAATGGTAGGCGGCGACAGAGGTCGTGTCGTAGGTGCTATCGCAGTTATCGGTGCGATTATGAGTGATACATCTATCACAATGCTGATGGCTGCTATGGTTATGGGACCGTTGGCAGGATTTTGTATCAAAAAATTTGATCAGCTGATGGACGGCCATATGCCGGCAGGATTTGAGATGCTGATCAACAACTTTTCCGCAGGTATCATTGGTATGCTGCTGGCAATTCTGGGGTATGTGGTTGTCGGCCCGGTGATGAGTGGTATTTTAGCTGTTCTGGCAGTAGGAGTAAATATTCTGGTAAGCCACAGCCTGCTTCCGCTGGTTGCAATTTTCATTGAGCCGGCAAAAGTATTATTCTTAAACAATGCAATTAATCATGGTATTTTCACACCGCTGGCTACTGCACAGGCAGCAGAGGTCGGAAAAACCATTATGTATATGCTTGAGCCAAACCCAGGTCCTGGACTTGGTGTTCTGCTTGCATACATGTTCTTCTGTAAAGATAAAAAGACAAAACAGTCCGCACCGAGCGCTGTGATCATTCACGTATTAGGTGGTATTCATGAGATTTACTTCCCGTATATTTTAATGAATCCGCTTGTGATCATCGCACCGATCGTCGGAAATATGGTAGCAATTTTCTGGTTTAACCTGACAGGCTGCGGTCTGGTAGGACCGGCTTCTCCGGGCGCCATCATTGCATATCTGATGATGGCTCCAGGACCGGATATCTGGAAAGTATTAGTTGGTGTGGCTATTGCAACAGGTATTTCCTTTGCCATCGCATCACCGATCGTAAAAATGGCAGGTGGCAAGACCAGTCTGGAAGATGCACAGGTAGAGATGGCAGCGATGAAAGCAGAAGCAAAAGGTGAGGTTGCTGCTCCGGTTGCAATCAAAGATGCATCTGAAGTAAAGAAAATCATTTTCGCATGTGATGCAGGAATGGGTTCCTCTGCTATGGGAGCAACAAAATTCCGTAACCGTCTGAAAGCGGTTTGTCCGCAGATTCATGTAAGTAACACTTCTGTCGACAATAATAGCCGGAGTTTCCAATTTGCGATATTGAGATTCAAAAAATTACGTTTAGGGAAGTGGAAGTTTTATATATTCCGTAACGTAAATTGGGGAATCAGGGGATTTTTTCTTGGAAAGCGATTGTTAGCTGACAAGACAAAATCCCCTGATTCCCCATTCAATACCTAAATTTTTCCCGCCGCAGAATTTTTACCTACGTGCAAGGTGCCCGTTCAGCCACGTAAGGATATCCGCATAAACCACATCACGATCGGTTTCGTTCAAAATCTCATGCCGATCTCCCGGATAAAGTTTGATCTGTACATCCTGAATGCCGGCATCTTTATACTGCTGGCAGACCTGCGTCACGTTTTTTCCATTATTTCCAACAGGATCATCTGCACCGGCAACGAAAAACAGTGGCAGATTTTTTGGAATCTGCTGAATATGAGCCGGATTCTGAATATATTGTATCCCACGAAACATCTGGTAATAACCGTTTACCGTGAAGCGGAAAGTAGACCACGGATTGTTGACACAGGCATCAATAATGGCTTCATCCTTGGTGAGCCAGTCACTTGGTGTACGCGCAGGTTCAAATTGTTTATTGTAACCGCCAAATGCCATATTATCTACAAAGGAACTTCGGTATTCCCATCCGCGAAACAGCGCGATCAGTCGGCAGAGCAGCTTTCCGATATGTAACACAATGCCTGGTTGGGAACCGGTTCCCATGATCACGGCACCTGCCAGTCCATCCGCATGCATTTGGATATACTGACGAGTCAGAAAGGACCCCATGCTGTGTCCAAGGAAAAAATAAGGCAGATCCGGATATTTTTTCTGCGTCATAGTCCGCAGGGTATGAATATCAGCAATAACACATTCATTGCCGTTTGGGTGTCCGAAATAACCGTGCTGGTCGTCGGTAACAACGGATGCGCCATGCCCAAGGTGATCGTTGGCGACCACATAGTAACCCTGAGCGGCAGCATGTTGTGCAAAATCGTCGTATCGGTCTGCGTAATCAACCATGCCGTGACAAATCTGCAAGATCGCTTTTGGTGTACCTTCCGGTTCCCAGATAATCGCGTGAATCTGTGTTTTTCCATCCGAGGATGGGTAAGTGATATCGTGTTTCATATTGGATTTTCCCCCTCTACAATCTGTACTTCTCAAATGATTAAAATGTCGAACGCACATGAGATTTGGTGCGAGGCTCTGGTAAGTGTAAGCAGATACATTTTTTCAGAATCATCGCAAGCCCATCCGTGATTGTTATGCTTCCATCATATCGGGAAAAAGTAATGGATGCAAGAGACAAATGCCGGGAACTGTAGTGAAGTGGCGGTATCGTTCATTGACGAACCCGAACAGGTATGCTATACTTTTGGGCAAAAGAAAGCAAGAAGGAGCTTATCAGAATATGAGTCAGGCAAAAGTTGATAGATATAAAGAAGAAAAGAAAAACAGAAAACAGACAATGAAAAAAGAAAAACGCAATCGTGTACTTGCAAGATCCCTTGGTGTAGTGATTGCGGCAGCAGTTGTATGCTGGATCGGATTTTCCGGATATTCTTATTATCAGGAGAAGAAACCGATGACAAAAACAGAACTTTCCACAGCAGCACTGAGTGATTATCTGAGCGGATTGACCACAACAGACAGTGCATCAGAGTAATCCAAAAAGTTTTGAAAAATATTACCCCATCGTGAGCAGCAGATGCCCGTCGATGGGGTTTGTTTTTTGCAAAAATCGAATAAAAATGAGTGTTGTGTCATGTTATTCATCAGAAACAATCGCTTTGTCCAGCGCATCTTCGACTGCATTCAGGAGCATCGTTGCGGTATATTGATTTTCTTCCGAATAAGAAATGTTGTCGGTGGACTGCGTTTTGCAGATCTGCTCACTGATATTGTCCATGGAGGACTGCATCAGCGGATACATGGTGGCAACGGTATCATTCAGATTTACAAAAGACACAGAGTTAATGTGATCTTCATCCACTACGACCTGCACATCCAACGTCTGCCCTTCAAAGGCGATTGAAGATGTGTATACACCGGCTTTGTATTTCGGCTGGTCGCTATCGTTTTTCTGATGCCTGCCCGGACCAAACATGTAGATCAGTAAAAAAATGAGTACAATTCCGAGAATAATAAAAATGGTTGTATAAATGACTTCTTTCATGTGAAGCACTATAATTTTTGTCTTTGAACGCATGCAACAGTTTCCCCCTCATACCATACTTTGTACATCATATGCAAAAAGAAGAAAAATATGTGTTCCTTCGGAAAAAATGGGGAGAAAAGATAGGAGAAAGGCTTTTTGGATGAAAGCAGGGGGATTTGATTGGGAAAAGGACGCTACGCGCTCTATTATCTGAGAACCTGGTAGCATTAGAATCTGACAAAAAAGAACCAGTTTTTTTCGAATCTGAAAAAGTAAATGTTATCTTCTGGTACAAAATTTCAGATGGAATAAAAAATAATGTAAAAAAATTGAAAAAAGTGCTTGACTTTTGGGACTGACCGCGGTATCATATCACTTGTCTTGAGGCGAACAGCTAAAGACAATAAGATATGCGCGAGTGGCTCAGTTGGTGGAGCGCGACCTTGCCAAGGTCGAGGCCGCGGGTTCGAGTCCCGTCTCGCGCTTCCTAAAAAGGTATCCGATTGGATACCTTTTTTTTCGCCTAAAAACATGAACCCGCGGCGCCGCGGAGTTCGAGGTCTCAGAGGACATAAAGCCCTCTTCGGTCGGTGCTAACCATTGGTCTCCCAGACCAATAGCACCGTCTCGCGCTTTTTTTGCGTGCCGGAAGCTGCGGCGTTTTCCATTTGTTGTATGCAGTATTTTTCAAGTTACTACTTTAAGAATTGTGTTTTTTTTGCTATACTATTACGAATACGAGAAAAATAAAATATATGATGTCGAAGGAATGTCAGATCTATTTATTTTTTATGGAACGAAATATTAGAATAGAAAATATAATTGGAGGACGCAGATGAGTTACGCAGATCACATTTTTATCAATATGTGTAAAGATATTATTGAAAACGGAACCAGCACAGAGGGAGAAAAGGTGCGCCCGAAATGGGAGGATGGAACCAGTGCTTACACCATCAAACAGTTTGGTGTGGTAAATCGCTATGATCTGTCCAAAGAATTTCCAGCACTGACTCTGCGCAGAACTGCCATCAAGAGCTGTACGGATGAGATGCTCTGGATCTGGCAGCAGAAATCCAACAATATCAATGATCTTCACAGCCATGTGTGGGATGAGTGGGCAGATGAAACCGGTTCCATCGGAAAAGCATATGGTTATCAGATGGGCGTAAAGCATCAGTATAAGGAAGGTATGATGGATCAGGTGGATCGTGTGATCTATGATCTGAAAAACAATCCTTACAGTCGCCGTATTATGACCAATATTTATGTGCACGCGGATCTGCATGAAATGCATCTGTATCCTTGTGCCTACAGCATGACATTTAATGTGACAAAGAAACCGGGGCAGGATAAACTGGTGCTGAATGCGATATTGAATCAGCGTTCCCAGGATATTCTGGCAGCAAATAACTGGAATGTGTGTCAGTACGCGGTACTCATGCATATGCTGGCGCAGGTTTGCGATATGCAGGTGGGTGAGCTGGTGCATGTCATTGCGGATGCGCATATTTATGACAGACATATTCCGCTGGTACAGGAGCTGATCTCCCGTGAGCCGCTTCCGGCTCCGACCTTCTGGCTGAATCCGGAAGTGAAGGATTTTTACAAGTTTACAAGAGATGATGTGCGTCTGGATAATTATCAGACCGGTCCGCAGATCACAAATATACCAATCGCGGTTTGATTATATAAGAAGAAAGAGAGATGTGAGATACATGAATTTAATTGCAGCAGTAGATAAAAACTGGGCCATCGGCAGAAATAATAAGCTGCTGGTGAGCATTCCGGATGACATGAAGTTTTTCCGTGAGACAACCACCGGAAAAATCGTTGTCATGGGACGTAAAACACTGGAGAGTTTTCCGGGAAAGAAACCGCTGAAAAACCGTGTGAATATCGTTCTGACAAGTGATCACAGTTATCAGGTTGACGGAGCTGTGATCGTGCACGATATGGACGAACTGCACGAAGAACTGAAAAAATACGACAGCAAAGATATTTACGTCATCGGCGGTGAGAGTATTTACAGACAGCTTTTGGATGAGTGCGAGGTGGCGCACATTACAAAAATCGATTTTGCTTACGAGGCAGATGCCTGGTTCCCGAATCTGGATGAGAAAGAAGAGTGGGTGGTTACCGCGGACAGCGAGGAGCAGACCTACTTTGATCTGGAATATTATTTCTATAAATATGAAAAGAAGGCATAAAGCATGAGTAACTTTTTATTTAGTATCAATGTGACGATACCGATTTTCCTTGTCATGGTAATTGGCTACTTTTTACGTCGGATCGGTATGCTGAACGAAAACTTTGTCACGGTGGCAAATAAGTTCAATTTCAAGGTGACTTTGCCGTTTTTGCTGTTCCGTGACCTGTCATCCGTCAATATTCAGGAAGTATTTGACCTGAAATATGTGCTGTTTTGTGCCATTGCCACTTCTATCTGTTTCTGGAGTGTGTATGGCCTGACAAAAATTTTTATGAAAGACAAATCTATGGTAGGTGCTTTTACTCAGGCTTCCTTCCGCAGCAGCGCGGCGGTTATGGGACTGGCATTTATCCAGAATATTTACGGGCAGTCAACAATGGGATCCCTGATGATCATCGGTGCGGTTCCGTTGTACAACATATATTCCGTGCTTGTACTGACATTTGAAGGAGATTATCCGGAGAATGAGCGCGATACAGGCAGAATCAAACAGGCTGGTATCAACATCCTGAAGAACCCGATTATCATCGGCATAGTCCTTGGTCTGATCGTGGCATTATTACATAATCCACTGCCGGAACTGGTAAATTCGACCGTAAACAATGTGGCAAAGATGGCAACCCCACTTGCATTGATCGGACTTGGCGCGGGCTTTGAAGGAAAGAAGGCACTGGCAAAGATCAAACCTACCCTCTGGGCTGCTTTTATTAAGCTGATCGCCCAGGCAGCAATTTTTATTCCGATTGCGGCTGCTCTTGGTTTTCAGGGCGAAAAAATGGTCGCACTCGTAGTCATGCTGGCAGCACCGGCAACCCCGAGCTGTTATATCATGGCAAAAAATATGCATAACGATGGTGTATTGACGGCGAGCATCGTAGTGGCGACCACACTGCTGGCTTCCGTGACACTGACGGGATGGATTTTCCTGCTGCGCACGTTAGGGTGGATATAACTTCCCAAAGTTCCATAAAATGAAGGGATCACTTCTACATAAGAAATAGATGTATATAAAAATCCGAAGTGATGCAGGGACAAAAAGGAAGGAAAAAGGAGAGAGTTGAATGGATATAACAGGGAAAAAATTATTTGTAAAAGCTCTTCTTGAAGAAGGCGTAGATACCGTGTTTGCCTATCCGGGCGGAACGGTAACTGATTTATTTGATGAATTATATCTGATGGGAAATGGCAAGATTGATCTGGTTTTGCCACGTCATGAGCAGGCGCTGGTTCATGAGGCAGAAGGTTATGCCCGTGAGACCGGAAAAACAGGCGTATGCCTGGTAACAAGCGGTCCTGGTGCGACAAACACCGTGACAGCCATTGCAGATGCTTTTTATGACAGTATTCCACTGGTTGTATTTACCGGTCAGGTACCATTAAATCTGATTGGTAACGATGCATTTCAGGAGGTTGATATCGTCGGTATGACACGCGGTATCACCAAATACAGTGTGACAGTCCGTGATCGCAAAGATTTGGGAAAAACCATCAAAATGGCATTCCACATTGCAAAAACAGGAAAGCCGGGACCGGTTCTGATCGATCTTCCGAAAGATATTCAGACTGCAACAGGTCCGTCCGAATACCCGGATCATGTAGACATCCGTGGTTACAAAATTAACGAGGGCGTTCACCTTGGACAGTTGAAAAAAGCGACAAAATTACTGAAAGTGGCACGCCGCCCGCTAATCCTTGCCGGAGGCGGTGTCAATATCTCAGGGGCTAACGAACTGTTAGAGCAGATCGTAAATATCACACATGTTCCGGTTGTTACAACCGTTATGGGAAAAGGCGCGATCCCGTCCGACCATCCGTATTACGTTGGAAGCAGCGGAATGCATGGCCGTTATGCGGCAAATATCGCAGTCAGCAAATGTGATGTGCTCTTTTCCATTGGAACCCGTTTCAATGACCGTATCACTGGTGATCTGAACGAGTTTGCACCAAAGGCCAAGATCATTCATGTGGATATCGATGCAGCAGCGATTTCCCGAAACGTTGTGGTAGATGTGCCGATCGTAGCGGATGCAAAAGTTGCCCTGCAGCAGATGTTGGAATGGGTAGAGCCGAAGGATACTGACGAATGGGTAAAACAGATTGCAGCCTGGGATCATGAGAATCCACTGGAAATGCGCCGTGATAAAGGCATGACACCGCAGATGATCATGGAAGGTTTAAATCAGGTTTACGATGAAGTTACATACGTTACTGACGTAGGTCAGCACCAGATGTGGGCAAGCCAGTATCTGGATGTAAATAAAAATAAGAAGATCATCACTTCCGGCGGACTTGGAACCATGGGATTTGGTTTCCCGGCTGCACTTGGAGCAAAGATGGGACATCGTGACAGAGATGTGGTATGTATCACCGGTGACGGTGGATTTCAGATGAACATGCAGGAGATGGCAACCGCTATTGTACAGCAGACGCCGATCACCGTTTGCCTGCTGAACAACTATTACCTTGGTATGGTTCGTCAGATGCAGCAGCTATTCTACGGAAAACGTTATTCTGCTACCTGTCTGCGCCGCCGCAAAGGATGTCCGGAACATTGCAAGGGACCAAATGAAAGTTGTCCGCCATATGTACCGGATTTCATGAAATGGGCAGAGAGTTACGGTGCACACGGCATCCGTGTCACAAAGGAAGAGGACATTATTCCGGCACTGGAGGCAGCAAAGAACAATACCGATGCGCCGACTGTCATCGAATTTATGATCGCTACAGAGGAAATCGTACTTCCGATGGTTCCGGGTGGAAATCCGATGAATAACATGATTCTGAAAAGCAAATAAGGGAGGAGAATGGCAATGAAAGACAGATGGATTGCATTATATGTAGAAAACCAGGTTGGTGTTCTTGCAAAAATCTCCGGTTTATTTGCAGGAAAATCCTACAACCTGAAAAGTCTGACCGTAGGTACGACAGAGGAGGAGGATACTTCCAGAATCACCATCAGCACAGTGTGCGATGACATTACCTTTGAACAGATTAAAAAACAGTTAAACCGTATGGTTGAGGTTATTAAAGTTATGGATCTGACCGATGTACCGATCCATATGAAAGAGCTTATGTTTGCCAAGGTGAAAAAATTAAGCAACACTGATAAGGCAGAAGTATTCCGAATTGCAGAGACCTTTCATGTAGAGCCGGCAGACATCGGAATGGACAGTGTTCTTTTAGAGTGCAAGCTGACAGAGCGCAGAAATAACGAACTGATCGCCTTTTTAAAACAGCGGTTCCAGAGTGTGGAGATTGTGCGGGGTGGTGCAG
>PPYE01385176.1_pt1 | contig 15830 bp, 13 predicted proteins | sample 1559881 | NCBI WGS metagenome assembly PPYE01 (sample SAMN08240022, study PRJNA423297) | Human gut metagenome, whole genome shotgun sequencing project. | reverse complement strand
ATATATGTCAAACAAATTAAACAAATAATATATGTTATCGTATCTCACATTAAAGAACTTCAAATGCTTTGAGGAACAAAGCTTTGCATTAGGAAACCTGACTATTGTAGCAGGTGCCAATGGTGCTGGTAAATCAACGCTAATCCAAGCATTGATGCTACTAAGACAGAGCGATTTGGACAAACGTACACTGTTGAGTGAAAAAGTACAGTTGCGGGGCAGTCTTGTTAATCTCAAAAGTGCTGACTCGATAAGATATTTTGAGAGTGAGGATACAGATGTAACCATCTCTATAGAAGACGACACTATCGATGACGCACTTGATGTGACAATAGTAGAGGCCGTTAAGGATGAAGATACCTGTAAGACTAAAGTATCTGATAATTTATCTGAATTCGAAAGTAATTGTGCTCTTTTCTCAAAAGACTTGGTTTACTTAGCTCCTGATAGAGTCAGACCGGGAGAAGTGCATAATAGCAACATCTCTTCAGATGCAGCAGATGGAAGAATTGGTGGCAAATATGGAATGATGGCAGCCTCACGACTTTATCAAGCATTAAGTGAGGATGAAAAAATTCAAATATCAGAATTTGATAAATCTGGGGATATGAGGGTTTATTCTAATGTTTCTGCATGGATGAGCTATATCATGGATTTTAATCAATCTGTTAAAGTAACAGAACAAGACAAAGAGCATGTAAAGATGTCATATTCCGTGATTGTTAATGGTATCAACACTGAAGTCTCTCCATTTAATATGCCTTTCGGTAACAGTTCTGTTTTCCCAATTGTTGTCGCCTTGATGACTGCTCCAAAGAATTCTCTTGTTGTAATAGAAAATCCAGAAGCCCATATACATCCAAAGGCTCAGACAAGAATGGGAGAATTACTATCTATAGCCGCAAAGAATGGTATTCAGATTATCATTGAGACACACAGCGATCATTTACTCAACGGAGTAAGAATCGCGATTAAGAACCAACAGATAGATGAGAACAATGTTGAAGTCCATTTCGTATATGCTGACAAAGAGAACCCATTGCTTCACCATAATAAGCATATACAGATTCATGATGATGGCTCAATGGAAGATTGGCCTGTCGGCTTCTTTGACGAATGGGAGGAATCTTTGAGGACATTAACGAAGGAGGAATAACTATGGCATTCTTGTATTTGAATGATTGGTCAATGACGGGTGAGGGAAATCTTTCATCCCAATGGTCCAAGGTGGAAAGATGGTATAAATTGATGACGCATCTTTCGGATACCTATGGTATTGCCAAAATTGGTGTTCCTCATGATTTCAAAACCAGAGAATTGTGTGGTTATCAACTTTCTTTATGTTATAACCCTTCTGATGAAACATTGGCAGAAGAAAAGAAACAATTATTGTTGAACATACTTACAAATCGTGTTAGCAATATAGATACAGATGAAACCATTTCAAAAGTATATAATGATTCTGGTATCTATTCTACATGTATTAGTTTAGCTCATGACCAAGAAGCAAGTGTTGTAAGTTTTACTTTTGATGGAAAATATGAGCAAACTGCAATAACGGGAGTTGTTAAATCTGATGGGAAAAAGGATACTACTTGTCAAATAAAAAACTTATTTGATTCTACTGCAGTGTCTTTAGATTATATAGTTCCCCTCAAAGAATGTGCACAGCATAAAGCGATGGATGAGCCAATGTGGAACCACGAAATGATGGAAGCCTATTGTACCAATATTGGACATGAACCTGATAGAGCGTCTGCCAGTACAGGTGAAAAAGTCGCCTATTTGCGTAAACACGGAAGAATATTGGCAGAAATGAATGGATGGGTGTACGATGAAAACAAGACGAAGCTTAACCATGATGATGAACATCAGAGAATTATCTTCCATTCAGGTCGTTTTAGAAATGACGATTGTTATCTTAGTATTGATTTTGAAAAGGAAGATTTCCATTTTGAGTTACTAAATCATCGGGGAAAGCATCTGAGAGAAATCAACTGGCATGGAGATAAGACAGGAGATGCTAACTCCAGCCATGATATTCGGTTAAAGAGATAATTCTATGATAGGGATTTGGTTTAAAGAAGACATAGATCGCATATTGGCTGAGCATCGCTACGTCGTGGTGACAGATGCCAATGGTGAGGGTGAGTTCCTGCTAAAGTATCTTTCAGAAGACATTAAGCAGCTACCCATCACGGGTGAGTACAGCGAGATAGAGGCGAAATATCTGGCAGAGTCGAAGTATGCAAATATTCCTGTGCTCTTCTTTGTCAGAAAGAAAGCATCCCAACTGACTTTCTTGCAGGAATACGTGCAGACAGGAGGATTATTGGTGCTTGACGACATGGAGGTGTATATCAAGCAGAAACTGTTTGAAGCCACAGGCAAGAATACTCATCTGACCAAAGACCAGCTTCTGCTTGCCGCAAAATTAAGTGAGGGAAAGAACAAAAACTGGTGGCAATCGGTCGCCGACGGCATTACTGAGCCACTGCGATTGGAGGACTGGCTGCTTGACTTCCTTCATGCACCAGCCTCAACCCGTCAGAAGATGGATGAAACGGTATGGAATGTGTTCAGAAGTGAAGTGTATCGCCTTATCGATAAACCTCAAACGGAACAGTCAGCCGAAGCGATGGCTCAGGAGGTGGTAAACACCATCCTACAGTCGTTGGCTGACAATACGATAGAAGGACTCCTGCTGGAAGTCTATTACCAATGGGCTGACAGCACAGAGAAGATAGATACGCTACAGAAGTATGCTGACAACTATGCACTTCCAGCAAACATCAATCCGTTGAAGGCTCATCCCAACCATCCTTTTGCAGCACTTGACCGCCAGTTGATGATGATGCTCAGCAATGTCTTGAAGTTGCATCAGGACACGAAAGAATTGACCAAATTCATCAAGCAGCGCACACAAGACAGGAAGGCAAAAGCATTCAAACCGCTATGGTTGCAGAGTGTCTGGCTGCTTTGTACATTTAAGGTAGAAGGTCTTGGTGCTATCTCTACCTATCAAGATGTCGCAACATATTATAGGCAGCATTTTGCTGCTCTCGATACAGCCATGCGCCGTATCTATACGGATTGGCTGAACGATCCAGCTACCTTGCGTCCGCTACAAGAACACTATACCATATTGAATAATGAACTGCTGACATGCTGGTTCGACATAAAAGAAAATTATATCTCGACACAGAAGGATATTGTAATCAATGCTCTTTCTGGAGACAAGCGTACTGCGGTAATCGTATGTGACGGGTTGCGCCTTGAAATTGCCGATGCTGTTGTCAACGCCATTACCGACAAGAATGTGAAAATGGATAAGAAAACGGCTCTGTCCGTTTTGCCCTCTGTGACAGAAAACGGCATGAGTGCCTTGTTTGGATGTAGCGAGCCTACAACGAATGCCCAAACCAGATTCAACACCTTGAAGTTGATCTATGATGATGTGGTCATCATGCCGCTGAATATGTTGAATGACGGTGTTATCGCTCAGCGTCTTGTGCTCAACTATGGAGATATTGACGAAGTGGGTGAGAAAAAACAGTTGGGTGCACTAAAAGACATTACGAACTACGAGCCGGAACTGAGAGAAAAGATTGCCCATCTGTTCAGACTTGGATATAACAAGATAGTTCTTACCACAGATCACGGTTTTGTTCTTACAGGTCTCTTGGACGAAGCAGACAAAGAACCACGTCCAGAAGGGAACATCCAGAAAATCGAAGAACGCTATGTGTTGACAGAAGAGCCTCTGTCTGTCACGAATCTGATTGAAAGGACTGGACGCTACTTCAACAGCAACTATCAATACTATGCCAAGACCGATAAACCATTTAAGACAACTGGCAGGTATGGCTACTCTCATGGTGGCTTTACGCCGCAGGAATGTATTATTCCCGCTTATGAGTTGAATATTGAGACTAACAACATGGCCCTTGGAGTGATGATTTCCAACAAGAAGGAGCTGAAAGCCGTGACAGGAAACTATTTCACGGTGAAATTGCTTGCTGAGGGGTGTGAGTCAGATCTTTTCCGCAGTGAACGAAAAGTCAAACTGCTGTTGTTTGCCGGGAATAAAATAGTATCAGGAAATCAGATTTACTCGATGAAGCCAGGTGAAACAATCCATGCCGAGTTTGAAATGACACAGGGCATTGATAAAGTGGTTCTCGTGGATAAAGAAACCTCAGTACAGATAGATAGTTGTAGTATCATAAAATCGACATCAAGAGACCTTGATGACCTTTTGTAACGATTAACGTATAATAAATATGATAGAGCTTGATTCTAAGTTGTTAGACCAATTCAAAGGTTATGTAGTCCGCAAGGATGTCGTCCGTTCTGTGAAGGGCGGTGCCAATGTTCCTGTCTTTGTACTGGAATATCTGCTTGCTAATTCTTGCAGCACGGATGATGAAGAAAAGATTCAGGAAGGAATTAATAATGTGAAACGTGTTTTGCACGACCATTATGTCAATCCAGATGAAGCCACCCTTGTTCAAGCCAAGATACGTGAGCAAGGTACGTATAAAATCATAGATAAGATAAGTGTTCGTCTTGACCCGTCAAAAGACAAGTATTGGGCGGAATTGTCTAATCTGGCCATCCGTGATGCCAATATCTCAGAAGAGATTATCAGTCAACACGAAAAGATGATGACTGGTGGAATCTGGGCAATCATAGACATGGATTACGATTCAACCCAGATGATAGGGAAAAAGATATTCCCCTTTGTGGTCAGCAAGGTACGCCCCATCCAGCTTTCCAGTTTTGAGGAGGAAAGAATTGCCAGAACCCGCAGTTTGTTTAACAACGAGGAATGGCTTGACGTACTTCTTCGTAGTGGAGGCTATGAACCTGAATCAGAAGGGATGACAGACCGAATGAAAATGTTGTTGCTGTCACGATTCATTCCATTGGTTGAGTCGAATTTCAATATGGCGGAACTTGGCCCACGGTCTTCGGGCAAATCTTTTGTTTTTAAGGAGCTTTCACCATATTCCATGCTCGTCAGTGGTGGTCAGGGAACGGCTGCGTCCCTTTTTGTGAACAACTCCAGTGGTCAGATTGGAGCAGTTGGCAGATGGGATGCCATTTGTTTTGACGAGTCAACGGACGAATTGTTCAAAGATAAGGAGGTGGTTCCTCTGATGAAGGATTACATGGAAAGCGGCAGTTTCTCCAGAGCAGGCAAAGCAGGAGAGAAAGCAGCCAATGCTTCTATTATCCTGAATGGTAATATCAATCAGCCTGTCGAGACGGTTTTACAAACATCACATTTATTCTCTCCTTTCTCGGATAAGATCTGTAACGATACAGCCTTCTTAGATCGTATCGGCTTCTTCCTTCCTGGCTGGGAGGTGATGAAGTTTGCACCCTCTAACTTCACTAATCATTTCGGCTTTAGTACAGATTTCTTCAGTGAGTTCCTACATTCTCAGCGGAAGATGACCTATACAGATGCTATTGACAAGTATTTCACACTTGGAGCACAGATGAAGCAGCGCGACACGAAGCCGGTACGCAAGACAGTTTCTGGCTTGATTAAACTGATGCATCCAGATGGAAACTTTACCAAAGAGGATGTGCGTAAGTATCTGGTTTGGGCTATAGAAATGCGTCGTCGTGTGAAAGAGCAATTGAAGCGTATCGGCGGTATGGAGTTCTGGGACACTAATTTCTCCTATATAGATAAAGAAACACAAGAAGAGTTTTTCGTGTCTGTTCCAGAGGAGCGTGGCACCAATCTAATTGAAGATGCTCCACTTCAGCCAGGCACCTGCTATACGGCTACAAGCGATGGTGATAAGGTGTCTCTCGTAAAAATAGAGGTAATTACTATGCCTGGCAATGGCAAACTTACAGTGACTGGCAGTAGTTCAACAGAAGCCAAGGAGGATATAAAGAATACATATAATTATATCCGGGCCAATGAAAGGGCTATCCTGTCCCAACAACATTCTTTGATGCATCTTGATGTAACAGTTCAAGTGACCGTACTGTTGGGGGTAGGTGTTCACAAAGGTATTGGAGGTGCTGTTTTTGCAGCCATCGTATCATCTGTCTTTGGGCGGAATCTAAAATCAGGTCTTGGTGTCTTCGGCAATATAAGTATCGGTGGCGCTATTGAGCGTGCTCTGAATTTCAACGACCGTGTATCAATGCTTTCTGAGAACGGGGCTAAGAATGTATTGGTTCCAATGGATAACCTTGCTGAAATGGCAACACTTCCAGCAACAATCCTTGGCAAGACAGATATTCCGTTCTATGCGAATACTCAGATGTTGATACAGAAAATGATATAAACATGACGGTTTTAGAAAAATCTATTTTAGATCAAGCATATAATCACTTTGTCAATTCGGACGATTTTAATGGATTGGCGAACTACAATCTCCAGTCTGATGCTTCATGCGAAGAGGTGTCAAAAGCCATTATTAATCTCATTAATGCAGATTATATAAACATTGCTGATGGTAGATATAGTATTAATCCTCACATCATTCATAGCTCTTTTCCCTCAAAAAAGGAGCAGCAGACTCTTTTTGAAAACAAGGCCAATAAGAGTTTCTGCATTTATCCATCGGAGACATATCTGAAAGCTCATCGAAATACTGATTCATTAGCTAATAAACCCTTTGATAAGATGATGGCTTTGGGGTTCCCACAGTTGAAAGCTTTGTATTTTACCCCAGATGTTCTGGTTAAGTATTCCATAGATCCACGCTTCCACTTCACTTTCAATGACTACTATGGAAAAATACATTCAACGGATGACAATGTACCTCAGGAGAGCATATTTCTTGAAACTTTTGGAATAGGACGAAATGGACAAGACCGCATAATCGTTTCGTTTCCACGATGTTTAAGAAAAATGTCTCCGCAGAATCAGGTACATTGGGCAAGTTATTTAATAGAGGATTCCTCAAATTGCGAAACACTTCAAAATTATTTGGATAACGCCTTGTATGGAAACTGGAATTTTATACAAACAGTATATAGGGCAATCTTACAGGAAATTGAGAATATTAGCGTTCTAACTAAGGGTATATGGGGACATTCCTTTTTTAGAAATACATTCAAGAAAGAGGAATTGGAAGGATTTGATATGCTTTTCCTGCCTACGAAGAACATGTATAACCAGTTTATAATGTTACTCGAAAAAATTACTGTTAGCAACATTGATGACAAATTTTTCGACACGATCCAGTGGAACAGGATGGGTGATGATGGAAAAATGAAGGGTTCAATGTTATGCTTAAAAGAATGGCTGAATGTGGTTACGTCTTCGGTTGTAAGGGATGATATTGTGAATCCACTTAAAGAATTACGTCATGAACGGCAGTGTCCAGCCCATGCAATAGAAGGCAATGAATATTCTACAGAATATCTACAGATGCAAAATAAATTCTCTAATTCAATCTACGGAAGCCTCAATCTTTTCAGGGGTTTACTGCAAACGCATCCCAAAGCAAAAGAAATCAAAATACCTCATGATAAGACTCAATATTATGTGGTATAGGAGAGTGTATATGGTATCACGACTGTTATTTTGCTTGCAAATCAATAAGGTGAAAACAAGAGGGCATGTCACGATGACAGACCCTCTTTAATTATGCTATTGACCATAATACCGTGCTATTAGCAAGGCCATACTCCCTGCCGCTACAGAGATTCCGATGGTAAAGAAGAACCAAAAGAACCACTGGGCATAGTGCCCGAGATAACAGCCATCATATTCCTTGTATCGCTTCTGAGTCCTCCTGCGTTCTTCGACAAACATACCATTGACCTCACGGATATGTTCTTGCATCTTTGCAAGCATCCATTTGTGTTCCTGGTCAAACAAGTCTTGTATCTTCTTCCAGTCAGCATCAGCGACATTGACTGAGACCTGAAGTTTGGTCGGGGCATCTTTAAGAACATTGTCAATATGCCCATTGATAGTGTCAACCTTGCCACGGATGTCTGTGACGGTAGAGTCCAGTTTTCTTTCACATCGCTGATACTGCTGGATAGCAGACTCCAATTGAAGAGTGGCATTGATCCAAGTATTTGTGGCTTTGTCAATGTCCTCACTCAACTTTTTGAGTTCTGGCGCACGATTGACCACATCATCCTCGGCATCCTTCTCATGAATTTCCTCCTGAACTTTGCCCCACATTTCATCAAAGTCGGTCATATCCTCATTGTTCTTACTTTTTCTTATCATAAATATGTGTGATTGTTTTAACGGTGGAAACCGCGTTTAACAGTTTTTGGTTTGTACATGGAATGTGCCATCAATAGACATCGGCGAGCAAACATACGTTCATCTTCGTCATCCTTTTTGCCCCAATCAGATTCAGGAGCCGAGCCTCCACTACCTCCACATGATTCAGACATGGATGTTGCGGCATCGATGTACCCAGCAAAGAGAAGCATTGCAGTATGGACAACGTTCTCGATTGTGGCGGTGTCATTGCCATCAGGAACCTGAGCCTCATTGAAGAAAATATCCTTGACCGAATTGGGAATCTCAACAGCCTTGCTGCCAATAGGGGTATCGATGTTGAACGTAGTGTAGGATGGCACAGGCTTTGACTGGACTACTGGCTGCACCTTGGGCTGGGGAGAAGTCGGCATTGGAGCAATCGGGCGTGACGGACGGCTGCTTGGCGTGACAGCAGGTGCGGCTGGCTTCACCTTAACCTGGGCAGGCTTCGGATGGAGTTTCTTCCATGTGGCTTCAAGCTGTGATGCCATGTATCTCCGACCAATCTCAGAAGCCTTGAATACAGATGCATTCTTGCCGATGGTATAGCCGACAAGTTTCTTGCTCTTGTCGTAACGAGGCATAACTTCATAACCCTTCATGCGAAGCATCTTGAAATAGAAGTCAGCGTCAAACTCCTGCATATTCCGAAGGGTGTATTCACAAAAGTCCGCTATCTCTTCGTTTCGCATGTCACGTATCTCTTTTGGCTGCTTCCAGCCATGCCGCATGTTGATGATTTCCGCGGCCATCATTGCCCGCATGTGAATATCATGAACATCATTGGTGTTGCCATCAAGGTCAACTCGGCAGCAGTCCATGTGGAGGTGCAGCGTTCCCGACTTGGAATCGGAGTGAAGTCCACCCACATTCATTGAATTGCGGAAATTAGTCTTGACCTCCTTCTTCATACCCTCGGGGATAATTTCGATGGAGTCCATTGTTTCCAGACTTTCATCCTGAAGGTCTGCCCACTCCTTCATGGTAAAGTTTGCAGCCTCTTCCTTCGAGGGGGAGATTACAAACTGAACCATGAGACGTTCCAACTTTCGCCCAACCGTCCTGTCCTGCTGATGCAGCTGGCAGTGATGCTTCATCATATACCAGATGGCGGTCGGGTCGATACCGTCAGGCATGTGGCTTACCTTGACCAACTTTGCCTTCTCTTTCTCTAATGCGTACCTTACGGCATTGCCACCGTAGGGCACGACTTTAGCAAGCATAATCATGATTCGCTCCTTTCTTTGGTCAGTACAGGTGATGAAATGTTCTCTTCGATGCTATACCAATGTTGGATGAGTTCTGCGCTTGACCGAATCCACCATGTCATGAACTTCTCCGTCCTGAAGAGCTTCAACTTTTCCTCTTCCGTTTTCTTGGAAAGGACGCTGGTGATTTTTATCAGGTCAGTCCTGGCATAGACAAGGGAGTTCAGGGCATCGACCTCTTCCTTGGTGAGCCGCTGCCGGGGATGATGTTTCAAGCCTGTTTCGGTCAGATAGCGATTCAAACTTATACCACATTCCTTGGCAAGCGCCTTTAACTGCGACCAGACTTCATCCGTACATCTGAAAGCATGTACTCTGGTCGGCGTTTTCTTGTTTATCTTCTTTTTCTTCATTGTCAATATCTTTTAATGAAAGGGATGAAATAATAACTGTTAGAAAGAAGGACACGGTCTGCGAGCCTGCGAGTAGCCCGAGAAACTTTTAGGAGTGCAAGAACAGGGACACCTGTTTTGTACTACAAAAGGATTTCTCGAAAAGTCCCCCTAATATATCGGGGCCTTTAACTACAAAGTTCCCGTCAGGGCTTAGAAATCCGTTTCGGTTTGACTTGCGTTCTGTATCGTCAAACTTCCCTTGGGATAGTTGGGCGGTGCCGGTCGCAGACCAGAGTCCTTCAAGGTTGTCACTCTTTGTTATGGAAGCCATTAGGGTTGTAGTAGCCATCAGGCTTCTGACTGTAGCCTCCACTGCCATTAGACGAGGTACTGTTAGGAGTTAGCAACTGTCCTTCTTGCTGTGATGATGTTTCATCATTTCTTTTCCCTTCATTCTGACTGCCATCGGCTTCTACATGCGAAGAAGGGATGTCAGCAGACTGATGGAAAATGTTGTTCTGAGAAGAATAGGAAGTCCTTCCATCCTTCACAGATTTACCCACATTGTTACTATCATTAGATGGTGGTGATGGATGGGGAACCCTGCTATCGGCAGATGGAACTACGCCCACGCTACTTACTTGGGAATTGTCGCTATCAAAGTCAGAATCTTCCGCACCTTTGTTTCTGTCATCTGGCACCTCGATAGTGATGACCTTGGCAGGTGGAACTTCCGCGGTGACGATTGCAGTGCCATCGGCATTTCTTCTTGTTGCGAAGGGATTCTTGACAAACCTGCCATCCACATACCAGCCCGAAAAAGCATGAAGCGTATGGATGCGGTTATCTCCTACCTTCTGTGAAGAGGAAATACCCAGAGCCTCCATCGCCTCTATCAGTTTGGGAACCGTCTTGCGGTCTTTATCCCAGAGCTTGGCGAGTTGGGTATTGTCAACCATCACTTGGCCGGGCAAGATTTCAACATGTTGAGTCTTGCTTATCTGTACCAGTTTCGTTTCGCGTTCAGCAAGTTCTACAAGAGACATGAAGCATTCCATGCGGTCAATCTTGTACTTCTTGCTTCGTAGATACTCCAGCTGTTCCTCGGACAGCGTAAAGCAGTAATGAATTATATGCTCGTTCATAATTGCTTGATTTTAGATTTTATCCCCGTCAAATGGTTTTGCATTAGGTTGACTTTGTCGAGCTAAACCTTCATCGTTCCAGCTGGACTTGTTCGGCTTGCGCTTGTGCGATGCAAGGATGGCAGCGTTCTGCTCCTCATCCGTCAGAGGAATGGGATTCTTGCGGTTCGCTTCAAGCCACTTGTCTATCTCGTCAAGGTAGATGACCCATCGCTTGCCTGGCTTGCTACCTGGGATTTCCCTGTTTGCGAGTTTCTGATAGATGGTCGCAAGGGGAATGTTGGTGTACTCGGCAACCTGCTCTGGCGTGACAGGGCGGTGTCTGTTCTCTCTCTGCTGAGTTGGTCTGTTCTGAAGGTTCAGCAGTAACGCCTTCATGCCTGATACTTCATCCCGAAGTTCGGCGATGACCTGTGGAAGGTCATTGAACGTAATTTGATCTTTTATCATTTTACAACACGACCCTTTAGTGGAATCGTGCTGCAAAGGAACCCCGTTATGAATCGGAGGGCAAGCCACAGTTTTATAACTGGTGCATCACGAAACTATCACGCAGTTGAGCCTTCTTTTTGGCTGTTATTCGTGGATAAAACGGGATTTTGAAGCGGATTTTGACAACATTGAACATGTAAGTATAATGAATGACAATTGGGATTTTGGCTGTTTTGGGGGTAAGATTTAGCGCAAAAGGGCATAGGAACATCAGGACCACGCCAAAGTTTGGTTTCTGATGTGGCTCCAATATGTGATGTCTAAGTATTGATATAGGAGAGATGAGAAAGATTATCTTCAGCCTTTCTCTATGCCCAGTTGTGAAGGGATATGGAATAACAATCCGTCTTCTCCCTGGATGTCACAATGTATCTGGTCGCTGTTGGATGTGACTGTCAGATTCCTGAGTGTGCTATGCGACAATGGCTCTCCACTGGCTGTTACACACAATGAAGCAAAACGACGCTCGATATAACAGGCGCAATCATCGTTGCTGTAAACCTTGCCTTTGCCTAGTCCCAATCTGATGGCAATGCTCCAGACCAAATGGCGGACATCGAAGCTGCTCAACTTTGTCTTATATCTCTTCCACTCAACTTCAGGGCGGTAGTTGTGATCCATTGCGAAACTTAGCAAGTCTGTGCAGAACTCGTCCATGTCTTCCTCGTAAATAAAAGGGGACATGATGTATAGAAGGTATTCATGAATGGTGTCCAGCTTTTTCTTCTGGCTTGCTGCCTGACTTTGATAGAAGTCATCAATCCCCTGCTGGTAGGTAGAACTGGCAGGAGCGACCGAAACAGTGGATGGCTCATTGTCGTGATTGGCTTCTTCCGATATGACCTTGGAATCTGTAGCTATTGTCTTCTCAGCTATCTCCTCGACCACCTCAGCATCGCAAATACTTTCATTCACATTTGACTCAGTAACAATAGGCATTGCCTCCAAAAGAAAAACAGGTGCTTGCCCATCTTCTTCGTGAGGATTGCTATTCTCCATAGTAACCTTGTCCTTGGCTTTCCTCGTCTGCGCTATTCCCACGAAAGCATACTGTACAGCCATGTACATTGACCATAGGATTATTACAATCATCAGGTAGATGATAGATACTGGAATAATGCCATCGGGAAGGTTTGAGTCTGCCCACTGGCTTAATGGAATTGAGAGAAGGAGTACTGCAACTCCCGGCAGTATTCTTATGGAGATCCATTCGAGCCGGATGGATGCCTCACGTGAAGTGATTGAAGATGGTGAATCTATTTTCATTGTCTTTATGTGTTATTGTTCGTTGTTTCAGAAATTGTGCTGCAAAGTTAAGAAGATTTTTGTACATGACGTATATCCTTTCCGCCTGTAGGCCAGTGTTTTATGTTTATTTGTGAATCATACTTGAAGTGAGTATGATTTTCATACTCGACATTTTCTTCCTTTTTCGCAGTTGCTTGATTGCTTGGCAAAGGTATAACGAAAAATGAGAGCCAATCCTGTTGGTTCTCATTTTCCCATGTTTGTGACCTGAAAATAGTATCATTGGTTTCATTTCTCGAAGAAATAGAACCAAGAAACAAGTTTATCCCTGCCCGACTACTTTCAGCTGTGGAGTTATCTTTGGCTTCAAGGTGATACGATTGACCGACTCGCGCTTGCTCTCGTCAGCCATGTTCGCATAGATCTGAGTGGTTTCCACGTTCTTGTGTCCCAACATGTGCTGGACGGTATAGATACCCGTACCGGCATCAACCTGCAAGGAACCGAAGGTATGACGGGCGCAATGGAAGGTGATGTGCTTGGTGATACCTGCGGCTTTCAGCCAGTTCTTCAAGGTGGTGCCAGTCATCTTGTCCTTGAAATCAGGGAATACTTTTGCATCGGGTTCGTGTTCTCCGTCGTAGAAATCAATGAGTTCAAGAGCCTCTTCGCTAACTGGGTTGTTCACGAGCTGCTGAGTCTTCTGCATACGTACTGTGATATACATGCCTCCATCGCCGTATGGCTGAATCTTCTTCCATGTCAGCGCCTTGGCATCGCTCTTTCTGAGTCCAGTGAGGCAGGAGAAGAGGAACGCTTTCTTCAATACAGGTTCCTTGCAGTCGGTGTTGGCAAGCTTTACGAGTTCCGGCTGTGAGAGGTGCTCCTTCTCCGTAGGAATAGTGTCTATCCTGTCAAGGAAGCCATTTGGATTCTCCTTGATCTTGTGATCGCGGTAGGCTGTGTGGAGCACGGCACGGAAGGTTGACCAGTAGCCAGCAATAGTGTTGGTGTGCAGCCTCTGTTTCTTGTGGATGGTCTGTGGAGCGGTATAAAGGTACTCCTTGAACTTGTTGCACAGGTCAACATCTATCTCCCCGAAGGTGCATTTCCCTTCGCAGAAGGCTTCGAAATGCTTATAGACATTCTGCCACTTGGTGTTCCTGGCATCGGCCTTCTTCTTGAACCATGCGAGGAAGTTGCCTTTCTCCTTCTCTCGGTCGAAGAAATCGTAGCGTTCGTTCACGATACTCTCATAGCGTCGGCAGCGCAGTGCCTCGGCTTTCTCGGTCATGCGCTCGTTGTAGTCCTTCTCGCGCTGGTTCTTGGGTTTGGCAAAGATGTAGATGCCAAGTGACTCATGTCTCTGTACCTTCATGGTGGACTCATCCCTGTAGCCGGGATAGTAGTCAAGGTAGAAGCTCAGTTGCGTACCTTTCTTTATCTTACGCGTACGCAGGGTTACTGTCTTGCAAATGTTACTCATACTTGTATGAAATTTGTTTTGTTAATAATCGAAGGCTATGCGTCTCATAGCGGGTGCAAAGTAACTGCGTGATGGAAGAGTGACCAACTTACCCTTTCATAACTCATGGATAATTGCACTTTCACGCAGTTGATGCTTATTATTGGGCGTTATTGGAGCCTGTAAGCACCGAATTGTGCCAGTCTGTTTGCCATTATTCGGTCTAATTCCTCCTTGACGATGAGGTTCTGCGCTCCGACTTTCACCTTTGTGAGATTGTTCGTCTTGACAATAACGCAAATGTTGCTCTTGGTCATGCCGAACTTCTCGGCAGCTTCGGCTGTGGTGTAATAGGCATCACTCGCCTTCAGGTCGGGACGGAAGATTTCATCGAGATGCTTTTTTGAATAATATGTCTTGCCATATTCTCGCTTGGTGGGAATATGACGGCGGTAGGCTTGGGTGCGCAAGGATTCCTTGGTCGTGGAATAGAGTGCCTCTGCCTCATCCGTTGTGAGCCATTCTGTCAATGCTTCTATCTCAGCGGAAACTCCGAAGAGTGCATCCATGTGCTTTCGGCTATAGTAGTTCTTGCCTGCAATCTTGCACATAGGTATGTTGTTTCTCTTGGCTGAAACATAGAGCCATGACTTCTTAACCTTGTAGGTTGCCATAACGTCCTCGCCAGAGATGTATTCAAGTGGTTCAATGTCTTGAAAAGAGTTCTCTTTCCTCGTTGGCTTACTTGAATCATGTTCCTTCTTCAACGAAAGGGAAGAAGGAGTCATAGGCTTGTATGTTGGCAATACTCTATGATAAGGATTGCCAGCAAGCATCTTCTCAATGTCTGCCTTACGGATAAATGCCATTCGGTTGCTGATTCGTGATGCAGGAAGTTTACCCTCGTTTACCAGTTTGTAAACGTACTGACGAGAGCAGCCCATAAGGATGGCAGCCTTGGAGAATGTGAGATACTCCTGGCTGGCGATGTCTATAACAGGCTGGAGAGCCTTCAAAAAGTCCTGTTGTCTCTTCTTGCGCTGAGCCTTTGCCGCCTCCGCGCAATGTTCTGAGCAATACCTCTGCGAACCGCTGTTACAAGTGAACTCCTTACCGCAGAAGGCACATTTTCTTGTCTTTCTCATTTGACTCCTTTTTATGTGGTTTTACAATCAATTTCTTGCAAACCGCCACGGAGTGAACTTTCGTCAATCATTGACACCCATTGTCTACTCATTCCACAATGTCACGTTCTTCAAATGAGGTCACTTCCTTGCTCCTTTCCCTCTCGTTCTTCTGTCAACTGTTGTCCACTCTTGTCAACCTTTGTCAACCCTGTCCACGAGATGGCAAAATAAAAGCCCTCAAAATTCTCCGCGGTAGAAATGCGTTGCAAAGATAAGCGGATTTTTGAGAACCACCAAAAAGCAAGTCTGAAGTGTTAAAATCCAAAAGTAGTTGATATACAGAGGTTTATCTCTATGTGTTTTTCGTTGTTTATTGTTGTTTAGAGGTCTCTAAATACATCCTTCGACTTTATATCATTGGCACAAACTATCAGTGAAATGGGATTCAAGAACAATGTACTCTCACTTGTTTTTTCATACCTTC
>PPYE01483377.1_pt1 | contig 15833 bp, 8 predicted proteins | sample 1559881 | NCBI WGS metagenome assembly PPYE01 (sample SAMN08240022, study PRJNA423297) | Human gut metagenome, whole genome shotgun sequencing project. | reverse complement strand
CCTGTCATGTACACGAAAAGTTCTCTATAGAAAAGATTATAGAATTGAAAAAGCAATATCCGGAAGCACAAATATTGGTTCATCCCGAATGTAAAGGAGCATTGGCTAAAATGGCTGATAAGGTAGGATCTACAGCCGGATTGTTGAAATTTGCAATGGCAAGTGATAAAAAAGACTTTATCGTAGCTACTGAAAGTGGTATTTTATACGAAATGAGAAAACAGTGTCCGGAAAAGAATTTTATTCCGGCTCCTCCAGAAGACAGTACTTGTGCTTGCAATGAGTGTAATTTTATGCGCTTGAATACATTGGAAAAACTGTATAATACCTTAAAATATGAATGGCCGGAAGTACAAGTAGAAGAAGCAGTTGCAGAGAAGGCTATTCTTCCTATTCAAAGAATGTTGGATATTTCTAAAAAGTTAGGTTTATAAATTTTTTATACTGTATTTATATTACAATATGGTTTTATGATGTGTATACATTGTAAAACCATATTTTTTTATAGGGATATATTGACGCTATATAATTGGGTCTTATACTTTATATATTGTACACAAATATAAGTAATCTAGTTACAGAAAGATGGTGGAGCGCTTATATTAATTTAAAGTATAATTGTCATATAAATAGTAAATAAAGTGTTATTTACCCTCTATAAATTTATGTTTTGTAAGGAAAATATAGAATATGCTTATTGTTTTAAAGAATAAGTAGTGTTTATCCTTTTGTTAAAAAGAAAATTAAACAGAGATAAAAGGCTTTTTAAGTTTGTTTAATATTTTATTTTTAATTTACTTTGCAATGTAAAATACAATATAAAAGGTAAAATAACCTTAGAAAGGACCTTAGAATAAAACTTATGAAAACTTAAATTAGCTTATACCTTATAAGCTATTTCTTCATTTAAAGAAATTATATTTTAGAAATATAATCATTAATATCAACATTCAAATTAACCTTATCTTATGAAACGAAGTAAGTATTCGCAATTACTATTGTTTTTGCTAATGGTTCCGGGAGGCATGTCATTTGCTTCTTCTCATGGAGTATCGGAATCAAACGGTTTTTCTATGCTTCAACAGTCTGTAACCACAAAAGGAACTGTTGTAGATGCTAAAGGGGAGCCTTTAATCGGTGTAAGTATTCTTGAAAAAGGTACTACTAATGGTACAATCACAGATTTTGATGGTAACTTTACTTTGCAGACTGCAAAGGGAGCTACGTTGGAAATCTCTTACATCGGTTATAAAACTTTAAGTTTACCGGTCAAAGCTGATTTTGGTAAAATTACAATGACAGAAGATACCGAGGTTTTGGACGAAGTGGTAGTTACAGCTTTGGGTATCAAGCGTTCACAAAAAGCATTGAGTTATAATGTGCAGGAAGTGAAAGGTGATGCTGTAACGGCTGTAAAAGATGCTAACTTTATGAACTCCTTGGCTGGTAAGGTAGCCGGTGTGCAGATTAGTAGTGGTGCAACTGGTGCCGGTGGTGCAACTCGTGTCGTAATGCGTGGTATGAAATCTTTGACTAAAGACAACAATGCCTTGTATGTAATCGATGGTGTACCTATGTTTAATACTGGTAGTAGTGGTGGTGAAGGACAGTTTGGTGAAATGGGTGGTTCTGATGCAGTAGCCGACTTGAACCCGGATGATATCGCAAGTATCAGTATGATGACCGGTCCTTCTGCAGCTGCATTGTATGGATCTGCTGCTGCCAATGGTGTTGTTTTGGTAACAACAAAGAAAGGACAGACAGAACGTACTTCAGTTACAGTTTCAAACAATACAACTTTCTCTAAGGCATATATCATGCCAGAAATGCAGAACCGTTATGGTACAAGTACCGGTTTGTTCAGCTGGGGAGGTTTGACTGATAGAAGATACGATCCATCTGACTTCTTCAATACAGGAACAAATATTATTAACTCTATAGCTTTGTCTACTGGTAATGCAAAGAATCAGACTTACTTGTCAGCTTCTACTACCAACTCAGACGGTATTTTGCCAAATAACAGCTATAACCGTTATAACTTTACAGCTCGTAATACAACAAATTTCTTAAATGATAAATTGACTTTGGATTTGGGAGCACAGTATATTGTGCAGAATAATACCAACATGGTGTCTCAAGGTCAATATTACAACCCACTTCCTGCATTGTATTTGTTCCCTCGTGGTGATAACTTTGATGAAATTCGTTTGTACGAACGTTATAACACCAACTATGGCTATATGGAACAGTATTGGCCTTATGGTGATGGAGGTATGTCTTTGCAGAACCCTTATTGGATTCAGAATCGTATCCGTCGTACTTCAGAAAAGAAACGTTATATGTTGAACGCTTCTTTGAAATGGAAGGTAACAGACTGGTTTAATATTACAGGACGTGTAAACTTGGATAACTCTGACTATCGTAACAGAGAAGAAAAATCTGCATCTACATTGACTACATTCTGTGGAGTAAGTGGAGGTTTGAAAGATGCAATGCGTCAGGAACGTTCTTTATATGCAGACGTATTAGGTACAATTGACAAAACATTTGGAGATTTCCGTTTGAATGCAAACTTTGGTGGATCTATCTATCATACTTCAATGAATGAACTTTCTATTGCAGGTGATTTGATTATCCCTAACTTCTTCCAGATGAATAATATCAATTTCTCTTCTAACTACAAACCAGAACCAAGTGGTTATACAGATGAAATTCAGAGTATCTTTGCAAGTGCTGAATTAAGTTGGAAGAATCAATTGTATTTGACATTGACAGGACGTAATGACTGGGATTCTAAATTGGCTTTCTCTAACCAGTCTTCATTCTTCTATCCTTCAGTTGGTCTGTCTGCTGTGTTATCTGAAATGATGAGCCTTCCTGAATGGTTGACTTATGCAAAAGTTCGTGGATCATATACTGTTGTAGCTTCTTCATTCGACCGTTTCTTGACAAATCCGGGTTATGAATACAATGGTCAGACTCATAACTGGGAAAATCCGACAGTATTCCCTATGGATAATATGAAACCGGAAAAAACGAAATCATGGGAAATTGGTTTGAATTTGAAATTCTGGGAAAACCGTTTCAGCTTAGATGCAACTTATTATCGCTCTAATACTTTGAACCAGACATTTAAGGTAGATATTCCTTCTTCATCTGGTTATAATAAAGCAATTGTACAAGCTGGTAACGTACAGAACCAAGGTTTGGAATTGGCTTTAGGATTCCGTGACGAATGGGCTGGATTTGGATGGTCTTCTAATGCAACATTTACTTTGAACCGTAATAAAGTAAAACGTTTGGCAAGTGGTAGTATTAATCCTGTTACTGGTGAAGAAATCCAGATGGATAATATGCCTGTTGGATGGTTAGGTAAAGAAAACGTAGCTCCTCGTGTTATTTTGACCGAAGGAGGTTCTATGACTGATATCTACGTATATAACCAGTTGACCAGAGACAATAATGGTAATATTAAAGTAGACCAGAATGGTAATATCAGTATGAGTACTTCTTCTACTCCGACAAAAGTAGGTGATTTGGATGCTGATTTCAACTTAGGATGGACTAACCACTTTACTTATAAAGGTATTGACTTGGGTGTAGTATTGACAGCTCGTGTAGGTGGTCTTGCTTATTCTGCTACTCAAGGTATTTTGGACTATTATGGTGTATCTGAATCTTCAGCTATTGCTCGTGATAATGGTGGTGTACCTGTTAATAATGGTATGGTAGAAGCTCAGAAATATTATCAAACAGTAGGTACTGGTGAAGGTGGTTATGGACGCTATTATTTATATAGTGCAACAAACGTTCGTTTGCAGGAGTTGAGTTTAAATTATACTCTTCCTAAAAAATGGTTCAAAAATGTAGCCAATGTAACTTTAGGTGTAGTAGGACGTAACTTATGGATGATTTACTGTAAAGCTCCATTCGATCCGGAATTGTCTGCATCTACTTCAAGTAACTACTATATGAACGTAGATTATTTTATGCAGCCAAGCTTGCGTAATGTTGGTTTTAACGTAAAAGTTCAATTCTAATAAGGGAGACTAATGTCATGAAACAATATATAAGAAATATTACAGCAGGCGCTGCTTTATTACTGATGGTAGGAAGCTGTACTGATAAATTTGAAGAATATAATACGAATCAGTATCAGATCCACGAAGCTGATCCTGCAACTTTGATGAAGTCAATGATTGAAACCATTGTAAACATTCAGCAGAATGATTCTCAGATGCAAGACCAGATGGTTGGACAATTCGGAGGATATTTGTGTCCTTCTAATACTTGGAGTGGTACTAACTTTGGTACATTCAATATGAGTGATGCATGGAATGCCAATCCTTGGAATACTAATTTTGAAAAAATATATGGTAACTTTTTCCAGATTCAGGAAGCAACCAATTCTGTAGGTCACTACTATGCATTTGCTCGTATGATCCGTGCTATAACCATGTTGCGTGTAGCAGACTGTTATGGTCCGATGCCTTATAGTCAGGTAAAGAAAGGAAACTTCTATGTAAGTTATGATACTCAAGAACAAGTATATAAAAATATCTTGGATGACTTAGCTAATGCAGCTGATGTCCTTTATGATTTTAATACAGAAACTAATGGCTATGCTCCGTTAGGTGCAAACGACCCTGTATTCAGTGGTAATTATGCAAAATGGGCTAAATTGGCTAACTCTATGCGTTTGCGTGTAGCTATGCGTATTAGTAATTTCTTGCCTGATGTAGCTAAGGCTGCTGCAGAAGCTGCTGTTTCACACAGAGCAGGATTGATTGAAACAAATGCTGATAATGCAATTATGAGTTGTGGTACACAGAATAACCCTTATCAGATTGCTGTAGTAAGCTGGGGTGATTTGCGTGTAAATGCAAATATTGTAGACTACATGAATGCTTATGAAGATCCTCGTAGAGAAAAGTATTTCAATAAATCTACAATTTCAGGAATGACAAACCAATATGTGGGGATGCGTACAGGAGATAAAGATGTAATTAAAGCTGATGCGGGAGGTTTCTCATCTCCTAATGTAACAGCTAATGACCCTATGTTGGTATTCTGTGCTGCTGAAACAGCCTTCTTGCGTGCTGAAGGTAAACTTCGTGGTTGGAATGTAGGTGATAAAGAAGCAAAGGCATATTACGAAGAAGGCATTAATCTTTCAATGAGTCAATATAATGTATCTGGAGACGAATATATGAAAATTGATGCAGCACCAATGGTTTCTCATGCTAGTGATAATGTACAAAAAGCTCCTGCATCTATTTCAAACACAGTATCTGTAAAATGGGATGATGCAGATAATACACTCACAGGAAAAAATTTCCAGCGTATTATTACTCAGAAATGGATTGCTAACTACCCGTTGGGGCTGGAATCATGGGCAGAATATCGTCGTACCGGATATCCTGAAATGTATCCTTGTATTGATAATCTTTCTAATAACGTAGTAAGTACTGCTCGTGGTATGCGTCGTTTGGCTTTCCCATATACAGAAAAGCAAAATAATAAAGCAAACTGCGATCAAGGTGCTACTGATTTAGGTGGAGCTGATACACCAGCTACTGATTTGAAGTGGGCTAACAAGAACTAATAACGTTAAATGAAAATTTATGAAAAAGATATCTTTATTATATACCTTATGTTTGTCATTATTGACTTCTTTTTTTGTAAGTTGTAGTGATTGGACAGAAATGGAAGCAGAATCATTTCCAGAAGAAATGACTTCTGACGAATATTATGCAGCATTGCGTGCATATAAACAGACTGATCATCAAATTGCCTTTGGATGGTTTGGTAACTGGACTGGAGAAGGAGCTTTTATGAAGAGTTCATTGGCTGGTATTCCAGACAGTGTAGATATTGTTTCTATTTGGGGAAACTGGTCTAATCTTACTGAAGCAAAAATTAAAGATTTACGTTTTTGCCAGGAAGTAAAAGGTACTCGTTTTACAATGTGTTTTATCATTACTTCTGTAGGTACTCAAATCACTCCTCAAAGTGTATATGATACTTGGGAAGAAGAAGGATATGCTTCTGAGCAAGAAGCCGTAAATGCTTTTTGGGGATGGCCAAAGGATGAAAGTGATAGAGAAGCAGTAGAAGCTTCTATTCGTAAATATGCTTCTGCCATAGTAGATACAATCAGTAAGTATGGATACGATGGATTTGATATCGACTATGAACCTAACTATGGAAATAGAGGTAATATTGTAAATGACGACGACAATATGTTCATATTTGTAGATGAATTAGGTAAACATTTAGGACCTAAATCAGGTACAGGTAAATTGTTACTAATTGATGGAGAACCGCAAAGTATTAAGACAAGACCTGAAATTGGACATTATTTTGATTATTTCGTTATACAATCGTATAATAATGGTACTGGAGGTGGAAGTGATTCAAATTTGGATGCTCGCTTAATTACTGGTGGAATTGCAGGAAATGGATTGGTTCAAACTTTTGGTGAAGAACTTGGTGAAGAACGAGTTACCAATATGACTGTAATGACTGAAAACTTTGAAGCAGTAGATGCTGCTATGAATGGAGGATATAATTATACAGACCGTTGGGGAAATAAGATGATGTCATTAGAAGGCATGGCACGTTGGCAACCTAAAAATGGTTTCCGTAAAGGAGGTGTAGGTACTTACCATATGGAAGCAGAATATGGAACTAGTCCTGAATATAAAAATCTGCGTAATGCCATTCAGATTATGAACCCTTCTTCACATTCATTAATTAAATATTGATTAGATTATGAAACTTAATTATATAAAAACATTACTATTCTCGGCTGTTGTAGCTGGTGTGGGAATATTTGCAGCATGTGATGATGCAGAATATTCAGTTCTTGATACTCATGCTTATATTGATGAAGCACTTGGAGGAACAAGTTCTAAAGTAACGGTTCAGGCTACAGGTGAAACTACTACTACCATTAATATTCATATGAGTAATGCTGCTTCTGTAGACAGTCATTATAAACTTGTAGTAGATCCTTCTGTATTGGAAGAATACAATAAAATGAATGGTACAAGTTATATCACAATACCTGAAGGTCAATATAAGTTACCTGATGATATTCTTATTAAATCTGGAGAATATAATGCAGAAGAAACAACAATTACATTAGAGGCATTTAGCGAAGAAATGGTAAACTCTGGTGAAGCTTATGCATTGCCTGTCAGATTGGTTTCAAAGGATGGTAATTATCCAGTAATGCCTAATACCGGAGCTTATATTATTTTAGCTGAAAATATTATTCAGTTCTCTGCTCCTCAGTTCTTTGGAGGTGCTAAATTGTCTTCACCGGAATATGCTTCAGATCCGAAGAGTTATGCTCAATATACTGTAGAAGCACGTTTCCAGATTAGTGATACTAATAACCGTAACCGTGCCGTATTTACGACAAGTGATGGAGAAGCTAATGGAGGAAGTTTGTTATTGCGTTTTGAAGACCCTCAATCTGATAATTCCGAACATAAAGCTCATTCATTGGTTCAGATTCAGTTGAATGGTTCATATGTAAATCCTACTAATCATTTTGAAACAAATAAATGGCAGCACATTGCTGTTACTTTCGATGGTACTACTTATCGTATTTATGTAAATGGTATTGATAGTGGTAAATTGGAAGGTGGAAAGCCTTGTTTGAAATTCAAAGGTATTGGTTGGTTTACCGATGGAGATGGAGATCAGTCAGGTTGGTGGAATGGCTGTAAGATCTTGGTGAGCCAGATACGTATTTGGTCAGTAGCTCGTAATGCAGCTCAGATTCAGAATAGCATGACACAGGTAAGTCCGAAGTCTACGGGATTGGAAGCATACTGGCGTATGGATAAAGGTACTACAGAAAAAAGAAGTGATGGGACTTACACTGTATTTAAAGATGTAACAGAACATGGTTATACTTTGGAAACTAAACAAAGTGTAACTTGGGTAGATGGAATTTTGTCTACTGATACATCAACTCCTTGGAAATAAATGTTTTAATAATATTTCACCTCTCTCTTTAGTAGAGAGGTGAATGAAAAAAGAATTATTTTATGAAAAAGTTTTTTCATTATATATTAATGGCTGCCTTTATAGGTGGAACCATTCCTTTCTCATCATGTAATGATGATGATGAAAATCAGCTGAATGAATGGAATATGAGCTATGTTTCATTATTGCCAGCAGATTATTTACGTCCAATTCCATCTTTTACATTGAAGCATATCATAGATAAAGGTATTGAAGGAAGTGTAGAATTTCAAGTGATGGCTACTTTGCAGAAGCCAGCAAGTCAGGATGTTTCGGTAAATATTGATGCAACTTGCGATGGCATAGCAGCAGATAAGATTGTTAAATCAAGCGATGCTGCCATTATTAAAGCAGGAAATTTAAAATCAGAACCTGTTACAATTAGTATTACCGATTGGTCTGATATAGAAAGTGTAGAAGAGGCTGCAGAATATACTTTAAATATTAAAGTAAAAAATATTGTAACTGGAGCTGTAGAAGTTGCCAATTCTGAATTTAATCAATCTGTTGCGGTTAAAATAGTGAAAGAACAGGCAAAGATGGAAGAATTCTTATTCTTTAATCAAGTACCGGAAAATAGTACTTTATATACTAATGCTACAGATTGGGACTTTTCTTTTATGGATGGAGTTGAAAATGCTGGATCAAATAGTGTGGCTGGTACAGGTGGAAATGATGTTGCAACTAACGGGGTTCCATTTTGGGTAAGTGTTGATTTTAAAGAAGTGAAAAAATTGACAGGTATAAAAACTTCTCACTGGTCACCTGTTTATGCACCTTCAAAAGTAGAAATTCTTACATCTGATAACGGTAGTACTTGGAAATCTTTGGGAGAGGTACAAACTTCATCTTATCAGACTATAGCATTTAAAAATGTAATAGAAACTCGTTACTTAAAGTATCAGATGGTAACTGTACCTGGTCGTGTAGATATAACAAAACTTCATGTTTATATGTCTAATAACTGATTGTATTTTTGTGATATAATATAAATAAAGAGAGCAGCCTATAATAATGTAGGTTGCTCTTTTTTTTGAAATTACAACTAAAGTGCAGTAAGCATTTGTTTGAATACATACTGATATTCCGAAAAAAGTAGTACATTTGTTTCCTTAAAAGCAATGGGGTTAAAAAATAATTTGTTAACTAATCAATCATTTTTTCAAATGAAAAAGCAGTACATTTTAGGACTGTTCCTTCTTTGTGGAGGACTCTTTTCCTGCTCGTCAGGAGTAAAAAATCAGGCTAATTTTGATGTCATTCCTTTACCACAAGAAGTACAAGCAACTTCTGAGGGTGACTTTGTGTTGAATAATCATACAGTCATTGCTTATCCGAAAGGAAATGAAGTAATGAAGCGTAATGCAGAATTTCTGGCTGAGTATATCAAAGAACAGACAGGTAAGACTATCCAGCTTACAGAAGAAACTCCTTCATCAGATGCTATTGTTTTGGCTCTTGGATTAGATAATACGAATGAAGAAGCATATCGTTTGGAGGTTTCCAAACAGCAGATTACCATTACCGGAGCAACAGAAGCAGGTGTGTTTTATGGTATTCAGACATTACGCAAAGCCATGCCTGTAGCAGAAGGTGATGTAAATTTCCCTTCTACTGTAGTAAACGATTATCCACGTTTTGCTTATCGTGGAGCACATCTTGATGTTTCACGACACTTCTTTTCTACCGATTCTATCAAACGCTTTATCGATATGCTGGCGTTGCATAACATCAACCGTTTCCATTGGCATCTTACAGACGATCAGGGATGGCGTATCGAAATAAAGAAGCACCCTAAACTGACAGAAATAGGTTCAGTACGTGAAGGTACCATTCAAGGACGTAATTCCGGAGAATGCGACAGTAAACCATATGGAGGTTTCTATACACAGGAAGAAGCAAAAGACATTGTAAAATATGCACAGGAACGTCATATTACTGTTATTCCTGAAATTGATCTTCCCGGACATATGTTGGCAGCTATAACTGTTTATCCGGAATTAGGCTGTACAGGAGGTCCGTATAAAGTTTGGACAAGATGGGGAATTTCCGATGATGTGCTTTGTGCCGGAAATGATAAAACATTAGATTTTATTGATGACGTGTTGGAAGAAGTAGTAGAAATATTCCCTTCTGAATATATTCATGTAGGAGGAGATGAATGTCCGAAAGTACGTTGGAAATCTTGTCCAAAATGTCAGGCACGTATCAAGCAATTAGGACTGAAAGCCGATAATAAACATACAGCAGAAGAGAAACTGCAAAGCTTCATTATTCATCATGCTGAAAAATTCCTGAACGGTAAAGGCCGTCAGATGATTGGATGGGACGAAACTCTGGAAGGAGGACTGGCTCCCAATGCTACAGTGATGTCATGGCGTGGAATAGAAGGAGGTATAGAAGCTGCCAAACAGAATCATGATGCGATTATGACTCCTACTGCTTTTATGTATTTCGATTATTATCAGACAATTGATACGACAAACGAACCGCTTGCTATCGGTGGATACGTTCCGGTAGAAAAGGTGTACAGTTTTGAACCGGTTCACGAAAGTCTGACACCGGAAGAAGCTAAACACATTATCGGAGTACAGGCTAATTTATGGACAGAATATATTCCTACTTTCCGTCAGATAGAATATATGGAACTTCCTCGTATGGCAGCACTTGCTGAAGTACAGTGGACAATGCCCGAAAAGAAAAATTACGATGCATTCCTGCAGCGTTTAGTCAGACTGATTCCTATCTATGATAAGGAAGCATACAATTATGCAAAACATGTTTTCAATGTAAAGGCAGAATATTTACCTGATACAAAGAATAATGTATTGAATGTGGTATTGTCTACTATTGATGCTGCCCCGGTTTATTATACACTCGATGGAACAGAACCGACTGCTTCATCTGCACAATATACAGATACATTGAAAATCAGTCAAAGCTGTGTATTGAAGGCAGTTGTAGTTCGTCCTGCCGGAGCTAGTCCTGTATTGAAAGAAAATATTACACTTAATAAGGCCAGTATGAAGCCTGTTACCATGCTGCAGCCTATTAATGAAAAATATAAATTTGGAGGTGAAAATACGCTGATTGATGGTCTTGAAGGTACAAGAAACTATCGTACAGGCCGTTGGATTGCATTCTACAAAAATGATATGGAAGCAGTAGTCGATCTGCAGAAAGAGACTTCAATCAGCAAAGCATGGATACGTGCCTATGTGGAAATGGGTGAAGAAATATTGGATTTACGTAAGTTTGCAGTAGCAGTTTCTACAGACGGTAAGACTTATAAGGAAATAAAGTCTGAAGCTTATCCTGCTGCCAAGAAAGAAGACAAGAATGGTATTTTTACCCATGAACTGACTTTCGACCCTGTGAATGTACGTTATGTAAAGTTTATGGCACAACCTGAATATAGTATTCCGGCATGGCACGGTGGAAAAGGTCGTCCGGCATTTATTTTTGTCGATGAAATAGGTCTTGAATAAGTTTTGTGAGTTTGTGAGTTTTTTAGTTTTTAAGTTTGCTGATGCAGTAAATCCACAAACTAAAAAACTCACAAACTCAATAACTAAATAACTAAATACTCATGAAAACAGACATCTTTAAACTTTTATTGCTTTCGGGGGCCATTTCTATGGGAGCCTCTGCTTCCGCTCAGGTAGATTTGGTAAAAGAGGGGAAAAGCAAATCAAAAATCGTATTGGCCGAACGTACTGAAGTGAACCGTACGGCAGCCACTATCTTGCAGGATTTCGTTCAGAAAATCAGCGGTTGCAAACTGGATATCAAGGAGAAGGGCAAAGCCGGACAAGGCGATATTCTGATAGGCAGTTCCACTTCCTCTTCTTTGCAGGAAGACGGTTATCAGCTTTCTACCACCGGTGGTAAACTGGTGATTACAGGAAAAGACAACGGACCTGTATATGGTGTGGTATCTCTTCTGGAAGATTATCTGGGTGTAGATTATTGGGGCAATGGGGAATACAATCTGGAAAAGCGTACAACTATTTCCCTTCCTTCCATCGAGAAAACCGACAATCCTGCTTTCCGTTACCGCCAGACACAGAATTATGCGTTAGCTACCGATTCTTTATACAAATGGTGGTATCGTCTGGAGCAGCCTGATGAAGTCTTTGCAGCCAATTATTGGGTACATACCTTTAACCGCCTTCTTCCGGTAGAGGAATACGGCAAGAAGCATCCTGAGTATTATGCCTATTTCGATGGGAAGCGTCATCCGGGAGCACAATGGTGTCTTACCAATCCGGAAGTATTCGAAATCGTATCCCAGCGTATTGATTCTATTTTCAAGGCCAATCCTGATCAGAAAATCATCAGTGTAAGCCAGAACGACGGTAACAATACCAACTGTACCTGTCCGGAATGCAAGAAGCTTGACGATGCAGCCGGTTCTCCTTCGGGCAGTTTGATTTATTTTATGAACAAGCTTGCCAAACGTTTCCCAGATAAGGAAATTTCTACATTGGCTTATCTTTATACGATGAATCCTCCCAAGAATGTCAAGCCTGAGCCAAATGTGGTTGTGATGCTTTGCGACATCGACTGCGACCGTGAAGTCTCTTTGACAGAAAATGCCAGCGGTCAGTATTTCATGAAGGCTTTGAAGGGGTGGTCGGATATTACAGACAATATTTTCCTTTGGGATTACGGAATCAACTTCGACTGTTATTTGTCTCCTTTCCCTAATCTCTATATTATGCAGGATAACATTCGTACATTCCGCGACCATCATGTAAAAATGCATTTCTCACAAGTAGCCAGCAGTTATGGAGGTGATTTTGCAGAACTTCGTTCCTACATTGCTTCCAAACTGATGTGGAATCCAGATGTAGATATAGACCGTGTGATTAAGCATTTCCTGAAATCTTATTACGGAGCAGCTTCCGATTATCTGTATCAGTATATCCAGTTAATTCAGGGTGCTTTGTGGGGAAGTGGTTATCGTCTGTGGATTTACGACTCTCCGGTATCTCATAAAGAAGGTATGCTGAATCCTGTTCTGATGAAACGCTATCGGGCTATTTTCGATAAGGCCGAAGCAGCGGTTGCCGATGATCCTGTAGCTTTGGACCGTGTTCGCCGTACCCGTCTTCCCTTGCTTTATTCAGAACTGGAACTTCTTCGTGCACAGCAGGAAAAAGATTTTGATGAAGTGGCTCAGAAACTGAATTATTTTGAGGAACAAGCTAAGCATTTTGATAATCCGGCTATTAATGAACGTAATAACCGTGCATTGGATTATTGCAAACTTTACCGTGAGCGCTATATGCCAAGTACTGAAAAGAATTTGGCTTTGGGTGCTACTGTCACTTATCTGGTAAATCCGGAAAGCAAGTATGTAGAAATCGGCAAAACAGCCTTGACCGACGGTCTGTTTGGCGGTGCTTCCTTTATGGAAAGCTGGGTAGGCTGGGAAGGCAAGGATGCAGCTTTTGTAGTAGATTTAGGTGAGACCAAGGAGGTAAGAAGCATTAATACTGACTTCCTGCATCAGATCGGTCAATGGATTCTATTCCCTCTGAAGGTGGTCTACAGCTATTCGGAAGACGGAAAGACCTATCATCCTTGGGAAACCATTGAAATGCCCGAAGAACGTGCCGGTATGGTAATGTACAGAGGTGTGAAAGCCGAATCCCAGACTCCTTTGAAAGCACGTTATCTGAAAGTCGAAGTAACAGGTACCAAAGTCTGTCCTACCTGGCACTATGGAGTAGGCAATCCTTCCTGGTTCTTTATCGATGAAGTAACCGTAAGATAACTCCCTATAAAATACAATAAGGTAGACATTGCCGCTTACTCTTATAAAGGAAGAGCAAGTGGCAATGTTTTTTTGTTTTTTTTGATGTTTTCTGTAAATTTGTTCCCATTCATTTATAATTGAATACAGTGTTGAACCTTAAGTACAATGAACGAACTGTCAAAAGAAGAAAAAGAAAAGTTTGAAGCACTTTTTCGCACAATGTATCCTAAAGTAAAAGCTTTTGCTGCAAAGATTTTACAGTCGGAAGACGATGCAGAGGACATCGCCGAGGATATTTTTGTGAAACTTTTGAATGACTTTCAGGCTTGGGAAAATCCGGAAACCCGGAACAGTTTTATTTATACCTTAACCCGCAATCATATATTCAATTTTTTAAAACATAAGGCCATTGAACAGAAATTTCAGGCAGAGAAAGAGATCAACCTGTCCGATTATTATGAAGAGAGCGAAATACATAATAGTCTTTATGCGAAAGAACTGAAACTTCTGGTCGAGCTGACTATTAAAAATATGCCCGAACAGCGCAGAAAGATATTTGTGATGAGCCGTTTCCAGAAAAAAACACATGCAGAAATAGCAGAAGAACTCGATTTGTCTGTCCGTACCGTGGAGCGCCATGTGTATCTGGCCCTGAAGGAATTGAAAAAAGTAATATCAATGTTTATGATACTTTGTTCATTATAAAAAGCGTCCCACTATAATGGTACGACCGTCTCATTGGAGTGGGACGGTCGTACCATTGTAAAGAGACGGGTGTCTCACTGCAAGGAGACACCTTATGTATCTGTTGTTTTTCCTTTCTTTTATACTGAATATCCGTTGACCTGTTCTATTTCTTTTTACTGATATCTTCCCATTGCTGGTTCATTCTTTCTACAGACTGGGTTCCATATTCATTTCCTTCGAACGATTGTTGGAAAGATTTCATCTGTTTCCAGAGGCAATCGGAAAGTTTTTTCCTGATTTCCGGATAAGTGCGACTGACATCTGTTCTTTCGAAAGGATCTGATTTCAGGTCATACAGTTCGGTGGTACCCTGGTTGTAATAAAGTTTATATCCGCCGTCTACTACAGCTCCTTGTGTACCGGAACAGAATACCAATGGTTTTTGGCGTTGAATATCAGAATTATTCAAGAATGGTACAAACGATTCTCCATCCAGCTGGTAAGGTATCGAGGTGGAGATATTAGCCAGTTCCAGTATACTTGGAAGATAGTCGGATGTACTGCAAGGTTGCGTTATCTTTCCGGTTTTTTGTGTTCTTCCGTCTATCATGAAAGCCGGCACTCGTATGCCTCCTTCATAAAGCGAACGTTTCTTACCCTTAAAGTTCCCTGCTGTACCGGGAGTATTCAGTTCCGGACCATTGTCGCTACAAAAGAAGATAATGGTATTGTCGTATACTCCTTTTATTTTCAGATATTGTACAAGCCGTTCTATCTGGTCGTCCATGGCTGTGATACAACCGTAATAGTTTCTTTCCTTTAAAGGCAAATTCTGGTAGCGTGCAGCATATTCCGGACCGGCTACACAAGGTAGGTGAGGAGTATGAAACCAAATGGTAGCCAGAAAAGGTTTCTGTGCTCCGATGGCTTTGTCGATAAACGGTAATGTACGGTCTATAATAATCCGGCTGTCGTCTCCCCGGAGTCCTTCTGTTACTTTATTTCCTTCAATATCCCAATAATAAGTACCGTATGCTTTGGTTTTTTCGTATTCGGGCAGGTAATCCCAAAAACGTCCGTCGCTTGACAGGGGAGCTCTCATAGGGTCGAAGGTCGGCACTTTCGATTCTGTTACAAAAGCATCGTCATATCCATGCTCTGCAGGCGGATTGAGCAAATGCTTGTTTTCCGGTCTTCCCCGATTCGCATCTATTTCCTTACAGGTCAGTGTTCCCAGATGCCATTTTCCAAAGTGTCCGGTCGCATATCCTTTTTCTTTCAATATTTCCGACAATGTCGTTTCTTCCGGTCGGAGAATACCCACATTAGGGGCAAATACTCC
>PPYE01759165.1_pt1 | contig 15839 bp, 9 predicted proteins | sample 1559881 | NCBI WGS metagenome assembly PPYE01 (sample SAMN08240022, study PRJNA423297) | Human gut metagenome, whole genome shotgun sequencing project. | reverse complement strand
ATAATATATGTTTTAAAGAAAAAATATAGGATATTTTTATTTTTTCATTGAAATTTTAAAGCTTTCACAAAAATTTTATATTAATACTTTTAATAAATTACAAAAAACGACATCATTTTGCATATACACTTTCACCAAACATTTTTATCAGCACAAAAAAAGGAACCCTCCCAGTTCAATCACCTGGTGGATTCCTCTTCTTTTCGCACTCTTATTCTTTCACAAGCACCTTCACAATTTCAGCCATATACATCGTATGATAATCTTTTTCCGGATACCATCTTGCATCATTCTCTTTGACATCAAAACATTCCGGACGCATCTCTTGATGATACTGTTTTTTGCAGACCATAATCATATCCGCCTCTTCAAACGCCACTGTTCCATCTGTAAAATACGGTGTCAATCCCGCATTTTTCACCTTATCCTCGTCTCTTCCGGATATTTTTCCACAGTAAGCAAGCGCCGGACGATAGTTTTCCCCAAAAAATGCAATCGTAAACAGATCATTGTGATCTACGAACTCTTTCGTGTATCTCTGTGGACGAATGTAAACACTTACCACATTCTTTCCCCACATAACACCAACGCCTCCCCAGCTTGCTGTCATTGTATTATAGAATTCTTCATTTCCCGCTGTAATCAAAAGCCATTCTTTTCCAATCTTTGTAAATGGATTGAACGAAAGGTCTTCTATTTTCACTTCTTGAAATGCCATCTTATACACTCCTTTCACCTGCGCCACATAAGGCAGCTGTCATAAGTCTATGTTTCAGAACCCTATTTCATGATTACTTTTCTAAAGTTCTTTTTCCCTCTTCTCAGCACGATGCCTTCTCCTGCAAACACGTCTTTTGCAAATACCGCTTTAATATCAGTAACTTTGTCTCCATCTACAGCAACACCGCCCTGATCTACAGCACGTCTTGCTTCAGATTTAGATGGCACTAATCCGCTCTTTACAAGTATTGTCAAAATATCGATACTTCCGTCCACAAGATCTTCTTCTGTAAGTTCTGCTGTCGGCATGTTTGCTGCTGCACCACTTGAGAACAATGCTCTTGCACTTTCCTGTGCTTTTGTCGCTTCCTCTTCTCCATGAACAAGTTTTGTCAACTCAAATGCGAGAATCTCTTTTGCCTGATTCAGCTGGCTTCCTTCCCAGGCATCCATCTTGTCAATCTCTTCCAACGGAAGGAATGTAAGCATACGGATACATTTCAGAACATCTGCATCTGCGACATTTCTCCAGTACTGATAAAATTCAAATGGTGATGTCTTATTCGGGTCAAGCCAAACTGCGCCAGACTGTGTTTTTCCCATTTTCTTTCCTTCAGAGTTCAAAAGCAATGTGATTGTCATCGCACTTGCATCTTTTCCAAGCTTACGGCGGATCAATTCTGTACCTGCCAGCATATTGCTCCACTGGTCATCTCCACCGAACTGAAGATTACATCCGTATTTCTGGTACAATGCGTAGAAATCATACGCCTGCATGATCATGTAGTTAAACTCTAAGAAACTCAGTCCTTTTTCCATTCTCTGTTTGTAGCACTCTGCTGTCAGCATACGGTTCACGCTAAAGTGCGCCCCTACTTCGCGAAGCAATTCAATGTAGTTCAGATCCAAAAGCCAGTCTGCATTGTTTACCATCATTGCTTTTCCTTCTGAGAAATCAATGAATTTGCTCATCTGCTCTTTAAAGCAGTCGCAGTTGTGCTGAATCTGCTCCGGGGTCATCATAGATCGCATATCTGTTCTTCCAGATGGATCTCCGATGTATCCTGTTCCTCCCCCGATCAATGCGATTGGTTTATTCCCTGCCATCTGAAGACGTTTCATCAGGCACAGTGCCATAAAATGTCCCACATGAAGACTGTCTGCTGTCGGGTCAAATCCGATGTAAAATGTTGCCTTTCCTTCATTAATCAAGTTGCTGATCAGCTCTTCGTCTGTTACCTGCGCAATCAATCCTCTTGCTTTCAATTCATCATAAATCTTCATTTTTCATTCTCCTTCTTGTCTGTCGGTTTTATTACTTTTCGGAGCGTTTTATTGCATGACATATAATTTTCTATAATTAAAAAACCCGCCCCTTATCTAACATAAAGGGCGAGTGTAATCCCGCGGTACCACCTTCATTCGCATTCACTTCACAGCAAACGCCTCTGCAAGTATCTGTCAATACTCAGGCACGATAACGTGTGCCATCCCGTTGCAGCCTACTTAGAATTATGTCACTGTTCGGTGCAAAGCTCCAAGATGTATTCATAATCGACTTTCCATGCGCCTCTCATCAACCGGCAGCTTTCTGTATGGCGTCTCAATTATTACTTTTTCTTTTCTTCGCCGTTTCTTATTCTGAGGAAATACTACCCCATAAAATGATATTTGTCAAGGGGCTTATACGCCTTTTTCTTGTTCCAAAGCATCATTCCAGCCAAGAGCAGCAAGCCTGTCACAGACAATACTTTTCCCATCTTCAATCCCGGTGCATGATACACAATCTCTACCTCATGTGTTCCGTCCGGCATCTTTACTCCTAAAAATGCCGTATTGACTTTTTCATACTTCACGTCTTTTCCATCTATCTTCACTTCAAAGTGCTCATCATATGGAATCGATGTAATCAGATACCCATCTTTCACGCCGTCCACACTTCCTACAATTCGGTTTCCTTTTGTCTGTGCCTTGTCCACCCTAAATTCGCTTTGGCACAGCGTCTTTAACGATTCGTCAGTATTTCCGATATAGCATCGAAGGTTTCGGATTTCATAGTTTCCTGCTCCTAGTCCCAGATTCACTTCCGTTTGTCCCGCCTTTAGGTTTACCGCATAAGTAAAGGTTGTGTTGCCATTATAGTAAATATGCGACCCCGCGCTTAGTTTATTTTTCACACCTGCAAGCCACACAGAAACATCCTTGGATCTCTTGTAATTTTTTAGTTCAAACTGCACAAACAGAATCTCTTCCTTCTGTGCCTCCTCACTGATTTTTAATTTCACATTCTGAATTTCTTTTGACTTAATATGGTACCCATCTTCTACCTTTTCAATCGCCTGCGTATCTTCTATCGGAATCTCTGCCCCAGTCTCTTTCACCTGACTGTTCAACACCTCTTTCGGATTCCCTGTATCATTCACTGATTTTCCTACAGCAAATCGTAAAAAAGCGAGCTGACTGTACGGAAATGCCAAATCTTCATACGCTTTTTCCGAAATCATCTGATTTGTCACATACGCAATCGGAAGAACTTCTTCATTTTTATAGACTGTCACATCTCCGACTTTCTTCTCCTGTTGATACCCTGTGATTTCTTGTTCAGAAAGAATGTATTTTATCCCCATCAATTTCTGATAAATCGGGTTTTCTGTCACAGACTGCATCAATACATTTCTAAATGGCTGTTCCACCAGAAATGTTTCGGTTCGAAATTTCTGGTACGCCGGATTGTAGGAAGACGAATAAATCGATGATACATACTGCTGCATATTCCAAATACGGTTCAAATTTGCGGCATTTTCACTTGTCGTGCCGCTTTGCTCCATTCGGTAAAATCCGTTCTCTTTTTCTGTTAACTCTTCAATCTCAGTTCGAATCTGCTTATTTGTCACCTCTTCGTAAAATGCCGGTTCGATCATCTTGTCGGCACTTTTGTGCAGCACCACTCCATACAGCGCCAAAAAGCCAATTGGAACAACGATGAGAACCCAATCGAATTTCTTCCAATAAAAAATAGGATAGCAGACAAGCATCACCAGCGCATCCACCAGCACCCAGTCCAGATATTCTGAATATTTTCCTTGTTCACGTCCCATATACACCAACACAATTGTCAGTAAAAACGGTAAGGCTCCTGCCCAAAAAGAAATCTCACGCCGTTTTTGCTTTTCCAAATAAGTTGCAATCAGATAACATAAAAGCGGCAAAAATGGAATCATCACTTTATCCCGAATATAAAGTCCTCCATTGAGCAAATAGGCAAACAAAGGTACTGTCAAAATAACGATACAGGCAATGTGCAAAAATTTCTCATATAGTTTCTGATATGTCAATCCGGTAATCAAGACCGTGATCGCAAGTGTTGTCAATCCGATCCCGTACGGCGTATATACAACCCGGAAAATCGGAATTTCCGGAATCAAAAGCGCAGACAATGCCGTCTTATGTCCTCCTTCTCGTCCTCCCACAAGCGCCATCGCCGTCGGCACAAGAAGTACGGCACTCATCAAAACCGCCGTCAGCATCGGTAAAAGGAAACGAAATCCATCTGACACAAACCCTAAAATCTTTATATTTTCTCCAAGCTTCTCTTTGCCCTCGGCATACCGATAAATACCATACAATACAAGCGCAAACATTCCACCTATGCTAAAGTAGAAACTTGTCAGAATCATAAGAAACACACTTATCGTGTAGAGTCCTGCTTTCTGTTTCTCAAAATACCGATCTACACCTAAAAATGCCAGACACAAAAACGGCATATAATTGACAAACATAATCTGATTATAAGAATGATAAATCATCGGTCCGGACAATAAAAAAAGCAACGCTGTCAGAAAACTAAGCCTGCTCGTAATCCCTCTTCGCAAAAGCCATTTATAAAACAATAAGACAGCTGCTAAAAGACTTATAACGCCTACAGCCATCATATAATCGCTCATTTTTACAAAAGGCAGAAAATACGAAATCAAAACAACAGGGCTATACAACCCATAATAGGCAAAGTTATAAATATTTTGCCCTCCTCCGATATTTGCTGCAAACTCCGGAAATAGCTGTCCTGTATTATAAAACTGCTGCCGGAAATAATCCGGCAGTACGCTGTGCTGACTGATCCAGTCTACCTTCGAGCCAAATACACCATATCTTCCGCAAAAAAACCAGCAAAAAAACAGTGTGGCCATTCCCAGTATCAGATACGGAATCGTTTGTTTAAACTTCTGCCTGTTCATATTGGTTCTCCTCGCTGGAATCTTTCAATATGTAAATCGGACGATGCTTCGTCTCCAAATATGTCTTAGACAAATACTGCCCAACAATTCCGGTACAAAGCAGTTGTACTCCGCTCACCATAAAAATGATACACACAAGTGAAGGCCAGCCTGCTACCGGATCCCCCCACACGATCGTGCGCACAATAATAAACACAATTATCAAAAAAGAAAGGATACAGAACAAAATTCCGACAACGGACGCCAAGGAAAGCGGGGCAACCGAAAACCCTGTAATCCCTTCCAACGAATAGAAAAATAATTTGCGCAGCGACCACTTTGTCTCTCCTGCTGACCGTTCTACATTCTCAAACTCCATCCATTTTGTGCGAAATCCGACCCACTCAAAAATGCCCTTTGAGAATCGGTTATATTCGCTCATCTCCAAAATCGCATCTACCATTTTTCGTTTCATCAATCGATAATCTCTGGCTCCGCTTACAATCTCTGTCTTGGAAATCTTATTGATAAATTTATAAAAACGATTGGATAAAAAGGAACGGATTTTTGGCTCCCCTGTCCGTGTAGACCGCTTTGTCGCCACACTGTCGTACGGCTCTTCAACAAGAGTTCGATACATTTCCGGCAGCAGACTCGGCGGATCCTGTAAATCCACATCCATAATTGCCACATAATTCCCCTCTGCATTGCTAAGTCCCGCATAAATCGCCGCCTCTTTTCCAAAATTTCTTGAAAACGATAAATATTTGCAGCGCTCATCCCTCTCATGCAGACTTTTCATAATCCCAAGTGTCCGGTCCGAAGATCCATCATCCACAAACAGCAATTCAAAGTCTACTCCTTGCATCTGTTTCATAATACGGCTCATCTCCTCATAATATACCGGCAGAGCCTCCTCCTCGTTAAAGCAAGGTATCACAATACTAATTTTATTCATTTTTCTCACCTCACGTCTATTTTACAGATAAAATCTTAAGGAACTACACAACTAATTCTTAAGATTTCTTAAGTCTCTCTGATTTTTGTCATTTTTTCGCTATAATAAGCATAGAAGACAAAACACGGAGGAAACACCATGGATAATGCACACATTTTGATCGTCGACGACAACCCGGAGATTCGAGAAATCATACAGATTCTGCTGTCCGGTGAGGGCTTTTTAACAGAAGAAGCAAAAGACGGAAAAACCGCACTCGACCTCTTACAGACAACTTGTTTCGACCTCATCATTTTAGATATTATGATGCCTGGACTTAACGGATATCAGACCTGTCTGGGAATCCGTAAAATAACAAATGCCCCAATTCTATTTCTGAGCGCCAAAACAAAGGACAGCGACAAGACACTTGGATTTTCAAGCGGAGGTGATGACTATCTCGCCAAACCATTTTCCTACAGTGAGCTGATCAGCCGTGTCAAAGCGCTCATCCGCCGCTATCACATTTACAAGGGAAAAAAAGAAGCACTACCTCCACAAACAACCTTTCAATACCGTCATCTTACCATTGACGAAGAGAAAGAAGAAGTCTTATCAGACGGCAAAACGCTCGACCTGACTGACACAGAGTACCGAATGTTACTCCTTCTCGTGAAAAACCGGAAACAGCTTTTTTCTGCTGAACGGCTCTATGAGGCTGTTTGGGACGAGCCTTACTATTATGGCGCAAACAACACCGTAACGGTGCATATTCGGAATCTGAGAAGAAAAGTGGAACTGGATCCGAATCATCCAACTATCGTCAAAACGGTCTGGGGAAAGGGGTATCGATGTGATTAAGAAATTTCAAAACTGTAAAATACGCACGCAGTTTGCAATTGTCATACTACTCGCCGGAGCACTCTGCTATCTCCTTTTTTCGTTCTTATGGGGAAAACGCTATGAGACCTTCGGTTATCTGAACGACAAATTCGGCTTTTACCCGCAGCTAAACGACGATTCCTTTTGGGGAACACTCTATGAGGAGGCACTCAAATACGATATTCCGGAATCAGAAGATGACAAGGAAACGAGCGAAAAAATGCAGCCTTTCTTTGATCTCGTGGACGACTATACAGGTATTTATATTTACCGCTTGGAAGATGGAATTTTTCTGTGTGGAAAGCCTCCGATTTCCATGGAAAAACATGCGTTTCGGAGTTTTTTTGACTTCGGCTATGCTCTGACAGACGGCGAAGGCGAAACCCCAATCAGCTTTCCGATTCAATTTAAAAACGAAATGGCACAGGTACATATTACTTTTTACCACAGTTCCTTCTTTCTCTATCCATACTGTATGGTGCTTCTCGTAGTCTGTATCGGATTGTTCCTTTTTCTTGTACTGTTTTTTGTCAGCCGGAAAATGAAACAGATCATTCGCTTAAAAGACGATGTGCTCGTGATGGCAGGTGGCGATCTGTCACATCCTTTTCCAGACTACCAAAAAAATGAAATCGGAATACTCTCCCATGAACTTGATCATCTCCGCATTGCCTTTGACGAAAATATCCAGTCCGAGCAGGAGAGCCGCAAAGCCAATCAGGACTTAATTACCGCGATGTCACATGACCTTCGCACACCGCTCACCATTTTGAATGGATATCTGGAAATTTTAAAACAGCAAAAACGCCCTGATAAACAAGAGGACTACTTAAACCGTTGTCTGCAAAAGACAGCGGACATCAAAGAAATGACAGATCGTATGTTTGAGTATGCGCTCGTATTTGATCCCACTGAGACGCCGGAACTGCACTCTCAAAATTCCGCTCTGTTAAGACAGATTTTGATGGAGCACTGTGAATTTCTGAAATTGGTTGGTTTTCAGACAGAACTTGCCTTTCCTGAGAGTACGTTCTTTTTTCTCTGTGATGTAACGATGCTGAAACGTATTTTTTCAAATCTATTCTCCAACATTATCAAATACGGAGATAAGCAGGATAGGATAACCGTCACAGTCACACAAGCACTACATTCCATTACCATCAAGCTTACAAACACTGTCAAAAAAGATTTCTCTGCTATAGAAAGCAATCAGATCGGCTTGAAGAGCACTGTAAAAATGATGCAGCTAATGGGTGGTACAACAACGATTGACAAAACAGCGACACAATTTTCCGTGTTGCTGACATTAAAAAACGAGAGGTCTTAAACCTCTCGTTCTATTTTCTTATGAACGACCCTCTCGTCTCTTACGCACAAATACTGCAACTACCGCTACACATGCTGCCATGAGAACCGCAACTGGTATTACTGTCATTGTATCCCCTGTTTTAACCGGTTTTTCCTGATTCTTATCTTTATTTGAATCAGATGGTTTTTGTTCTGGTTTCTTTTGTTCATCCACTTTTACCAGCTTATCAACCGCATTTTTCAACACTGTGCTTGCTGCATCTACTTCTTCCTGAGTTGCATCCTCATCTGCCAGCACTTTTTTTGCTGTATCCATTGCTTCCTGGTAGCCTTTCCAGCTATCTGCTGTATAATCTTTCTCTTTCAGTTCGCTGTATTTATCTACCAATTCTTGTAAATCTGATTTGTCAGCTTTGTCCGGTTCTACTGGAATATCTTTTTCTGTTACTTCAATTGTAACTTTCCCGCTCACGCCATTTGCGGCTGTTGCAATAACTTCTGCTGTTCCTTTTGCTTTCGCTGTTACTTTTCCAGTGTTATCCACAGAAATTACCTCTTTATCTGATACAGACCATGTTACCTCTTTGTTTGTTGCATTATCTGGTGTTACGATCGCTGTTGCCTGTGCTGTCTCGCCAACTTTTAACTCTTTCTTGTCAGCTGTCACTGCTACACTCTCTACTGGTACGCTCGGCTCTTCTCCTCCATCAAATGCTGTGACAAATTTTGCATCCGCCCAGTCAGCGTGGTCGTTGCTATCACTTGCTCCCATCAATGCCTGCAAATGAAGCTCTTTTGCTCCCTCTGGAATCGTAACTTTAACATGTTGCATAATATCTTCTGGAGCCATCTCTTTTGTTGAAGTAAATACTTCTTGCTCATCTATAAACACTTTAAATGTTACTGAGCCAGGTTTTCCAAGCTGTGCTGCATCTACCCCCACGTACGTTTCAAACTCTTTATAACCTTTGTTTTCCAAGTCGTAGTAAATATTTGCAGTAGCATGAGACCATACACCTTTTTCAAATGTACGAATATTCTGTTCTTCATCTTCTACCAGTCTAATTGGATTTCCTTCATAAGTCTTATCCATTCCAAATGGTTTATTGCTCCAACCATTTGTCGAATTATTCTTATGCTCCAAATCAGAAAGATAGATAACACTCTTTCCTTCTAACTCGAATGTATAAGTCTTTTTCTCTTTCTTGTCCGGAGAAGTCACTTCAATTACAATTGTATTGTCTCCTTCTACAAGTTTAACCTCCTTGAGTTCTTTTTGTTCTTTTCCATTGACAGTTACTTTTACCGTCGCATCTTTTTCTTCGGCTGCCACATCTATCGTTATTGCAGAAGAAGTTGCGATTCCAGTATATTCTGTCGTTGTTTTTTCAAACTTCTTATCTAATTTTACATTGTCACTGAATACAACACTTTCCAGATTTGCATTTGTCGGATCCGGAACTTTAATATTTACTGCGTAACGTGTTGGCTCTGCACTCGTTTCTGGTGTCACGATAATATTCACCATATTGCTGCCTGGTTGCAAAGTTACTTTGTTGTCTTTTACAACTTTACCCTCGAATGACATTGCTACTTTTGCAGATGCGTTTGCTACTACTTCTAATGCAACTTCTTTTGCTTTATTCACATCAACTCTGTATTCGTATACATCGTCTTTTAATTCAACTGTTTGCCCATCTACTTTCAAAGAAGTCAATTTTGCATTATCATCTCCATCACGGAAAATGGTGAAACGATAATATTTCTTTGTAATACCATCTTCTGCAGTTACTGTCACTTCAATCAAGTTACGTCCACTTGTAAGTGTCAGTTTACCTTTGTTACCTTGTACCACTTTATCATTGAATACAGTCTCAACTTTTGCATTTTTGTCTTCTGCCGCAAATTCTACATTGAGTTCTTTCTCTTCTGTTGTTGCCATTGTAAGATATGTCAATGTATTTTTGTCGAATTCAAATCCTTTTGTAAGTCCTGTAATGTCTGCTTTAGCTAACCGTGCATTTGCAGATTTTGCGTTTCCTGCATCCAGTCCTTCTCCTGTCACTTTCACTGCCTGAGATGACCATACGATATCTCCGGATACTCCACTATCTTTTACTGGAACAACAACTGCTTTGACATATTTATTCTTCATATCCGGAGTTGCAGTCAATGTGTCACCTGTATTTGCTTCCAAAACTGAATAGAATCCGTTTTCTTCACTGGAAACTGCCCATTTCACAATCTTATCTGAGCCTTCGCCCAATTTGTAAGAAGCTGTCAATTTGTTTTCTGCTTCTGTGTAAGCTACAGATACCTCAGATACAGATGGAAGGTTATCTGATACTGACTGAGTCAAGGCAACAGGCTTATTATTTACTTTCAAGTCTGTGAATACATACTCTGTATTTCCATTTCCCATAGCTCCGAATGCGACATACAGCTGACCATTGCTGTCTGGCATAAATGTTGTGTTGGTAACTTCATTGCCAAATTTTGTCCAATCTTTTCCATCTTCACTATAGTAAGATGTGACTTTATTATCGCTTCTTAATAATCTAAAATAAAGATCTTTTACATCTTGCTTGTCACTTGCGCTCTCAGCCAACTGCTCACTTGCACTCTGATTAGACTCACTAACCATACCGAATCGTTCACCAACATTTGATTGTCTATGTTTTCTCTGAATTGCCACATAGTTGTCTGCATCTTTTCCAAGATAAAGCCCTACGTCTTCCCATTCAACTGCAGTTTTCCCTTCAATCTTAATTGTCACTTCTTTCACAGTTTTATCAACCGGAACCTTGAACCAGTTTGCTGGTGTCTGATTATTGAATGTACCTCCCTGTGCTGCCTGTACATGAATCTTATTTGTTTCTGGAATAGACCAACGAGATGTATCTTCACCCTCAATTGTAATTTCCTCCGCAAGCGCCACTTCTCCCACTTGGATAGAAAGTAATTTTCTTGCTTCTAAACCATTTTTTGTCTTTGCAACGACTTCCACCGCACCGCTTTTTTCTGCTGTCAAAAGTCCTGAAGTTTCATTGATTGTTGCTTTATCTGTTGCTTGACCTGTTGTCGGATCAACAACTGACCATGTCACAGCTTTATCTGCTTCGTCTTCCGCTGTCACTTCTGCTGTATATTGCAATGTTTGGTCTGTTAATTTTTCTTGATTTGTCGTAATCTTAATCGCAGTCGGCTGGACCGTTGCTTCTCCTTCTACTGTATATGTAATTGGAGCTGCCTCGAATTTTCTTCCTCCTGCAACTGCATATGCCGTTACATCTGCTGTTCCATTTCCCACTGCTGTCACAACACCTGATGCAGATACTTTTACTACTTTATCATTAGATGATTTGTAGAAAATCGTTCCCACTTTATTCAGCTTGTTATCTGCTCCCACTTTTGCAACGTCATTTTTCACTGTCACTTGGTTTTTGTCTGTACTTGCAAGCTCAACACCTGCATTTAAACCTCCGTCATATGTATTTCCCTCGATTGTAACGTTTTTGCAGCCTTCAAAACGATAAGCTTTTGCACCAAGCTCCGCTCCATCTGCTGTCACAGTTATACTTGAAGATTCCCCTGCTGCAAGATTTGTTTTATCCGCTTTCGCACTTACTGTCACATCTGGATTTTGACGATACACTTTATTATTCTTAAACGTCAGATTTTCCACACATTTTGCATTCAATACATTTTGGCTCTGTGCCATGAAAAATGTATTATCCTCAATCTTCATATTCTTATGAACAATACCATTTACATTTCCATTTGTCGGCTGTACAAAGATTCCGGCCGCTCCTGCCGTAAGCGGGTTTACAATAAATGTATTTCCTTTGATCGTGACATCTGTCGTACGTCCTGATTCATACCATCCCTGTGCATCATTGGAAATATAAATCGCAGCCATCCCCATATTATCAAACATGTTATCAGTAATCTCTACTTTTCCTCTTGTTGTGCAAAGTACGCCACGTGTCGGTGTCTCTTTGAAAATATTGTCGTGAATTTTCACTTCTGGTGTGTATGTAATATTTTCCACAACATGAGAGTTGTTTGCCGTAATCTCCGCAGGAATTGGTTTGTCAAATGTAAGCTTAATCTTTGTCAGATCATTCAGACTTCCTTTGCCGCCTTTTCCATCCGGTCCGTCCACTTTCACAACTTCTCTCACTGCAACTTTTCCATCTTCGGATACCGGAACCATATTTCCTCGAGTTGAGAATTCTACCTGATCTCCTACATAGTAATTCGGGAATCCAGCCGTTTCATTATGTTTGTACTGCACAGTCACTTCTGTTCTATCATCACTAATTCCGATTACCTGCAGGAAAGTACCATGAATATTGATCGGGTCATCATGTGGGTTAGAAAATGTACAGTCTGAAATGTCAATCAATCCTTTACAGCCTGACATCTGAATGAAATCCGCGTAACCTGCCGTTGTTCTTCCAGACGCTTTGTCTGTCTCAAAATCCACATCTTTCATTGTGATATTTTCAGAGAACTGCCCTACCATACCAAATCCATGAATAAAACGAATATCTAAATCATTCAGGGTAACATCTTTGCTCTGCCAGAAAAATGTTCCCGCATGATCCCTCTCAGTATTACGCATTTGGAAGCAATATCCCTCCTGAATGGAATCTGCATTGGTATATGTAATTTTTACATGATGATTTTCTAAGTCTTCAATTTTAGAGATATTTGCAAATGGACTTCCACCTCTCCAAGTCATTCCATTTTTTGTATCAAAGATTTGAGTATATTTCATACTATTTGTTGTTGTCCAATAAGTTTCCCCTGTATACGGACTCTTATCACTCATCCACTTGATACTGTTTCCATTTACCTGATAGTTATAGCATTCCGGAATATAGTATGTAACCTCATTCCCTTCTTTTTTAACAGCCGTCATATCTATAACTGTCGGAACTTGGAAATCCACCTCAAAGTTCTGAAATGTTACATTCTCACTGTCAATAGATGCAAATGTTGTCATCTTTCCATGGAACATAAACAATGAATCATTTCCTTCTACCGTTACATTGTCCATATCCTCAATCAGAATACCAATTTTCTTATCTTTATAAGTCTGGTTTGTTCCTACTGTATTCGAGATATACAATTCTCTTTCTTCTGCCTGGTCCGGATAAATATCATATCTACCCTCCGGAAAATCAATTGCAACAGGTGTATCCGATTTTTTTGTTACCTTTTTGGCCGCTTCAATAGCCTTTTTAATTGCCGGTGTACTGTCTGTCGCACCAGTTGGATCTGCACCATATTTGGTTACATCAATTACCTTTGCTTCTTCTTTGTCTGCCGCTTCCACAGTAGCTCCCACTGTCCCAAAGCTTGGCACTGCCATACAAACCGCCATCAAAAAAGCAACTAGTTTCTTTTTCACTTTCCTTTTCCTCCTATTTTCATCATTTTCACCAATACATCAAACTTTATAGATAATATACATTATACATGGTGTATATTTGTATTTCAATATATTTATGCATTTTGTATATTTCTTTTTTTTAATCCCACAGTATAGATCGCAAACAAAGAGAGATGGAATTTCAAGAATTCCACCCCTCTGCTTTTAAACACTATACATATTTTTTCTTTTATACACAAAAACAAGGTACATATTTCTATATACCTTGCTTTATAAACTCCATCTTTATTCTAACCATTTATAATGATCTTTTTAATATTCAAATCCTCATCCAACAGCACTACATTAGCCACTTTTCCTTCCGTGATTGAACCATATTGTTCATACAGTCCAACGCTCTTTGCCGGATTCATCGTCGCACATGCGACAGCGCTTTCCAATGGAATTCCCATCTCTTTGACAGCTGTTCGCATACAGTCCATCAGATTTGTCACTGAACCGGCGATTGCACCATCAGACTTCAATGTTGCAAGCTTTCCAACCACTTTTACGTCTTGTCCACCAAGTGTATAATCTCCGTCTGACAATCCACATGCACGCATACTGTCACTGACCAACACAATTCTGTCATCTCCAAACATCTGGAATGTCGCACGGACAACAGATGGATGAATGTGAATTCCGTCACAGATCAGTTCTACCATACAGTGTTCGCTGTCTCTTGCTGCTCCGATTACGCCAGGCTCTCTGTGTGTAAATGGCGGCATGGCATTGTACAGATGTGTTGCGTGACAAGCTCCCAACGCATACCCTGTCTTTGCAGTATCATAATCCGCAGTTGTATGTGCAAATGAAATATGCACTTCATCTTTTAACTCACTGATGAATTCCATTGCCCCCTCTTCCTCCGGTGCAATATCTACAAGACGAATCAATCCATTTGCTGCGTCCTGAAGTCTTCTGAACATAGCAACATCTGGTTTGTGAATATGTGTCGCTGCCTGTGCGCCTTTTTTCTTTGAACAGATAAATGGTCCTTCCATATTGATACCTGCAAGCACAGCAGAACCCTCTTTGTTTTCGTAGCTTCCTCCGTTTGCCATGATTTTCATCAGCTCTTCTTCTGATAGAGTCATAGTTGCCGGAACGATCGTTGTAACTCCTTGGGATGCCTCATATTCAGCAATCTTCTCAATGGCTTCCTTTGTGCCATCACAGAAGTCATATCCCATACATCCATGAAAATGTACATCAATCAATCCAGGAATTGCATAACAGCCTTCTCCGTCAATAATCTCTCCGCTGTCAAACAGATTATTCTTAAAAATACCATTTTCAATTCCAATTGCTCCTGGTTCAAATGTTTTATCTTCTGTAAACACTTTTACATTTTTAATAATCATAACACTTTGCACAGTACTTGTCCTGTGCCGCCTCCTTCCAGATCAGATTATGCTTCTACTTTTGAATATGCAGCCGCATCACAAATCACAGTCACATCCGGATGCATCTGCAAAATAGATGCCGGAACAGATGGTGTCACCGGTCCGCTAAACGCTCTCTTTACAATATCCGCTTTATCTTCACCGCTTACTACCACAACGATTTTCTTTGCACTCATAATCGTGCCAATTCCCATTGTATAAGCCTGTCTTGGAACATCGTCCGCTGATTCGAAGAAACGTTTATTTGCTTCAATTGTGCTCTCCTGCAAATCTACACAGTGTGTCACTTTGTCAAATTCTTCTGCCGGTTCATTGAATCCGATATGTCCGTTATGTCCAAGACCTAATAACTGCAGATCAACCCCTCCCAAGGATTTGATCAGTTCTTCATAGTTTGCACACTCTTTTGCCGCATCCGGCTCCATACCATTAGGCACATGTGTATTTGCTTTATCAATGTTAATATGATCAAACAGATTGTGGTTCATGAAGTAATAATAGCTTTGATCATTGTCTCTTGGAAGCCCTTTGTATTCATCAAGATTTACAGATTTCACCTGCGAAAAATCAAGATCTCCTTCTTCACATCTTTTGATCAGTTCTTTGTAAGTTCCAATCGGAGATGATCCTGTTGCCAAGCCCAAAATACAGTTTGGTTTCATAATTACCTGTGCCCCGATCAAGTTCGCTGCCTTTCTGCTCATTTCATTATAGTCTGCTGTTTTAATAATTTTCATACCTTTTTTCTCCTTTTTCTGCTTTCCCAAATCTCATAATTCCTTTAATTTCATTATAATATATATACTGCTTTCTAGCAATTGCACAATCAGCCGTATTTTGTGTATAATTGCATACTCCGATTTTTGGAATTTTCTTAGAATTTTACCTAAACGCTAAAATAGATTGCACAAAATAGCTTATCTATTTTGTGC
>PPYE01585577.1_pt1 | contig 15843 bp, 24 predicted proteins | sample 1559881 | NCBI WGS metagenome assembly PPYE01 (sample SAMN08240022, study PRJNA423297) | Human gut metagenome, whole genome shotgun sequencing project. | reverse complement strand
TTCAGCTTCCGTATCAGTAATCTTATTTTTTTGACCAAGCCTGTATAAAGTCAAAGCATCATCAGCCTCATCCCAGGTCCCAAAGGTTCCCAGTACTGTTTGTATCTGTCTACCGGTAATAATGTCTTTTCCAGTGGTTACTTTAGCACACCAGGGACGTCTTCGTTTACCTGATAGTTTTATTACTGTTCCTGCTTTATTTGGCCTGCGCTTAAATGTTTGTTTTCTAGGCATAATAAAAACGCCTCCTTTCATAAAATTATTATTTTTTGTTGTTTTGGTTTTATTTATAAGTTAGAATAAATTATATGGGGTGAGGCTATGAAAATATATGTGTATTTAGATGAGTCTGGATCTATACATAAAAATAGTAATGCAAATCATTTTGCGATTGGTGGTTATATAGTTTATGGCGATAGATTTGCATCATCTAAAGTGATAAATAGATATAAGCGGATAAATAAGAAACATAAAAAGATTAGAAATATGAGTATGAGCGAAGAACTCAAAACTAGGTCTATGTCTATTGAAGAAAAGCTTGAACTTATTAGTAAAATTCAAAAAATAGATAATTTTTATGGATGTGCGATTATTTTTGATAAAGCTCATATGCGAAAAAGAATTGAAGAATCAAATATTTTCTTTAATTATGGTGTCAAGATTTTATTCAAGGATACTATTTTGCCATTATTACCAGAAGGTCAATCATATGATTTTATTTTGTCAGTAGATAATAGAAATATTACAGTTGGTGATTTAGATGATCTTGAAAAATTTTTATCTACAGAATTTTGTTATTTTGATTATACTTTCTCAGTAACTTATTATGATTCTGCTACGCACTATGGAATTCAACTAGCTGATTTAATTGTGAATACTATGTATATGCGATCAAAAAATAGAACACTGGTAGAGCCTGTATTGAACGCTTTGGATATAGGTAAGTTTAGATTAAATATTTTCCCTGGTTTTAAAATGTGTGGGAGAATTAGTAAAATAAATTTCGAGTCAAGCGAATTGACAAAGGTTCGATAAAATGTTACTATCAATATAGAAATAAGACCCGGGATAGGTAGCTAAATGCTAAACGTGCTGTTTGTACGTTGCCTCCTGGGCTTTCTTTTATATATAATAAAAACACGTCCTTTCTATAATTTGCCTTAGACGTGTTTAAATGATATAATTAAGCACGTAAAAGGACTTTTGGTTAGTTACTTTACATTAGTGATATTGGCGTATCACTTTGACCATCCCATTGCAGTGGGGTGGTTTTATTTATTTTAATTTTCTAGAACTTCTGCTAAATTGTCTCTTGCTTCTTGAACAGAGGATTCGCTAATATAAAGTGAAGATGTTATTTGTTTTGCTCTTTCTCTAACTTTGATATCCCCAACTCCATCTCCTTCAAACCCATCCATAGTAGAGCGAATAGAATCGGCTGCTTCATCTTTATCGATTTTATCATCAAGATATTTATCAGCGATTTCTAAAACCTCTTTAGCAGCATTGTATGATTCATCAGTCATATCATCTGGTTTAGAACTTCCTCCACATCCTGCTAATCCAAAGCAAAGCCCTAGAACTAATAATAAACTTAATACTTTCTTCATAATTTAATTCTCCCTTCAATTTTTTATTTTATATAAACACTATGAAGTGTGTTTAACTAATTATTGATAACTTCCAGAAATAACTTTACCATCAAATTGTACATAAGTAGCTTTGCCTGATCCATCATCCTGCATTTGGACTTGAATTATAAACTCTGATCTCATCATTGCACCAAAGCTATTTTGAGCATCTACGTATGACTTAACAGTGACTAAATTATTAGTTTTAGCCATTTGCCAATCGTTTAGAGGATTAAGAAAAGTACCTGGATATTCAGCAGTTGATGGTGCTTTTAATAAACTGTTGATTATATCTTTACAATAATCCTTTATTGTAATTGATTCTGTAGTAGAAATGGTGTTTCTTTTTTCTTGTAATTTCTGCTCAGCTTTAGCAGCTTCATCAGCAGCCTTTGCATTTGCTTCAGCTATTTGTTTATCAGTAAGCGAAACAGTAACAATAAATTTGTTTGATTTTATTTCATTTGAATGACTATCTGTAATTTTGCAAACTACTTCGGTTTGACCTTCTTTTAAGCCTTTTATTTTTTTGTCATCTATTGAAATAATATTAGAATCAAAATCATTAAACGTTATTGCTTTTATATCTGCATCTTTAGGTGTTAAACTAATTTCTAAGTCTTTTGTTTCATCTTTATATAACGTTAGATCCTTTATAACCACGTTTTCGAGCACTGGTCCTCTTGTCATTGCACTTACTGCACCAATGATACAAATTACTGCAAATCCGGCAACTGTATATATAGCCTTTTGTTTTCTTGTAAACTTATCGGATCTGTAAAATTTATAAAGATATTTAAACATAAAATACATTACTACAAACGGAAATAAAACTATTCCTAGTGAAATTTTCCACCATGTTATTTTTTTCTTTTCCATAATTAAATATTCCCCTCAATTAATTCCATCACCGAATGCCATACTTTTAATGGAATTCCCTTTTCCATGGCAATGAAATCTGTATTTTCTTGTTCTTTTATATTAATATCGCTCATTAGAAGCTTGCAGGCAAAACTGTTAGCTTCTTTTTCTATTTTAGTTTTGTATACCCTTGTGAGGTAATTAAAGCTTATATCACATTGATAATGTAACAAGTAGTGGCCAAGCTCGTGAGCCTTTAAAAACTGTTCGTAATTCTCATCTAAATCTGGCTGAATAAAGATAGTTGCTTTCCCATAAAAGTCTATTACTAATCTTGATTCAACCGTTTTCCCTCTCAGTTCTTTGTGTATTATGTCTATGTCAAAATAATCTAATGTCTCGTTCAATCCGTTTTGATTATAATATTCAATTACTTCATGAACTTCCATCATTATTTTTTCCTGTGTTTCTTTGCCATGATTTGTAGCATTTCGGATAGATCCTCAGCCATTTCAATTATTTCTTCTTCAGACATAGTATCGAGGTCGTAACCACAGTTATTTGCTACTACAGGAACTCTTAGAATAAATTCCATTGCATCAGTTACTGTTTCAAAGTGGTCGGGGATGTAATTAGAATTAAATCGACTTCTATCTTCAACTAAATCGGATTTTTCAACTCCAAAATAATTTGCTAACATTTCAATTTTATCTATTCGAGGATATGTTTTTGCATTTACCCAATCAGAAAAAGTCGAGGGTTTAAACTTTAACGTGTTACAAATGTCTGTTTGTGTAACGTTATTTAGTTCCATAAGTCTTTTTATATTTTTTGCCATTATTTCTTTATTTCCTAAGTCACTCAATTTAATCACCTCTTCTTACTGATATTATACGGTTTTTACGTAATATAATCAAGATAAAATAAAAAGTTTACGGCAAAACCGTTGACAATACGGTTTAACCGTAGTAGAATAAATGTGTCAATAGGGAGGTGGTAGCGTTGGACAAGACAACAGGAGTGAAATTCACTCTAAAAACGATTAGGGAAATGCGTGGATTATCTCAAATAGATGCAGCCAAAGCCATTGGAATCAGCGTTGATACTTTAAGTAATTACGAACGTGGTAAGTCGTATCCAGATATTCCAGTCTTACGCAAAATTGAAAAGACTTATAACATTAAGTATAATCAGCTTATTTTTTTACCATTTGATTACGGTTTAACCGTAAATGATTAAAACAGATTAGGAGGAGTTGAAATGAACAAAGTTTATTTAGATGAAGATGGAAATTTATTTATAGATGACCATGAAATCAAAAACGTTGAATCAGTTAGCAGTGAAACAAATTGGATGGGAACGTCAATCGTAATTAGATTTAAAGGAGATTATAAAAGCGATTACATTAGTAAAACAAAAGAACATCCGTTGGGCGAATGGTGAATATTGTAAAAATAAAAAAAGGAGGAAGTTATGGAAGAGAAAAAGTTTGAATGTAGAAGATTGGATAGTTTAACAGTTCAAAAAGTAATAGTTATTAAATTACTTAGAGGAGATGGAACAAGAGAAGATATGTGTCGAATTGTAACACAGTTTTGGGATATTGATGGAAATTTTCTAATTGAGATTGATCCGTATAAAAAAGAAAAAGAGTAATTATTTACTACTCTTTCGTTGCTGTTCTTTTGTTTCTGATATTGAGTTGATGTCTGAAAAGAGTTTTTCTTGTTCGTGACGATTTATATACCAATCTTTTATTAGAAATTCAATCAGTAGTAAAAGTCTTTCAGCTTCATTTGGCTCAATGTCAACTATTAAATTAATATCACGCTCCATATGTGCGCCAATATTTCCAATTTTTCTAACGCTATCAATAACTCTCCACAATTGTGGAGAAACCTTGTTTTGAAGTGATGTGATTTCAGCGTTTAGATTTTTGCCATGAATATTCCAAAAGTCATGAATCATGCCTTGTAGGCATCGTCGTGCGAGTGTTGCTGATGATTTTGGACTGAGATTTAGTATAGCATAGGCTTCTTTATAATCTTGTCGAATTTGTTTTGGTACATACTCTGGGAACTGTTTAGCCAAGGAAATAGGTTTAATGAAAGTTTGACTCAAAGATGACACTTTGCTACCTATCCCTTCATATGAAATTAAAATTTCATTGCAGTTTGGACATTTATAAAACGAAATTTTTATTTCATCAGGGTAACAGTCATTATCTGGATCAAAAGCATTAATTTTCCTTGGAGTTTGCGAACGAGAAATATAGTTCTCGAAACTAGGGAATCTAGTGCGATATGTATCGTTAATTAATGGAAAAACTTGATTGCAGTATGGGCATGTAAAACTGTTAGGCATTTAATTTCACCTCGCTTTCAATACTGATTATAACACAAGGTGAAGAGATATATCAAAGGAGGTGAGAAAGATGGAAAAGAGGATAAGCACGAGTGAAGCAGCTAGAAGACTAGGGACAACTGATTATTTTGTTCGACAGGGGATTATCAATGGAACTATTCCAGGTTCGTATATAACAGGTCCGTCAGGGAGAAACAGCTTTATTATTATAGAAGAAAAATTTGAGAACTGGCGTAAAGAGAATCCTGTAATTGTTGATAGACAGTATGTCGACGAACTGAAAAAAGAAATCTCCAGTGATCTTAGGAAGGAACTCGATGCTATTAAAAAAGTAGTTATAGAAATACAGAAAAAAGGCACTGCGCCAACAGTACCTAACAAAATTAAACCATCTTCATTATAGAAGATATTTAGGAGGAAGTCAAAGTGGAAGATAAGATTAAGGCTTTAGTGAAAGAATTATTTGATTCAGGCATGACTTTAGATGAAATCATTGAAACTGTAGCATCTATTGCGATGACTGAGGACTTTAAGAGGAGCACCAACCATGAACCTCAATAATCTAAGACCTCGCGGTATCTTAACAATTGTATTAGCTATTTATCTAGCAGCGGAATTATTAACGGAAGTTATAGGGATGCTCTTATGAAAGATAAAACATTTATTAAAATTCTTAGCATACTTTTAGTTCTGTTTATTGTGCTAAGTGTTTACCAGGTATTAGTAATTAGAAATTTAAAGTCCAGTCTCGAGACAGTAACAAAGGATCGGGACTGGGTGATTGAAAAATACAATGAGAGGAGCGATTAAGAATGGAATTTAAAACCGGGGATTTAGTTGCTTATTGTCCTAAAGATGGTGATGGCAATATTTACAAGGTAGAAGTTGGGATATTTAAAAAATACAATAGCTCACGCACCGGTGGTTTTGTTTTTTATCATTTCGGCGATACAGCCGCTTGCACATCTTTAGAAGATTTGTACCCAGTCAAAAATGATTGGTTAGTACTTGGTGTTAAATTTAAAGAGGACATATACCATGAATGATATTAGTGAATTAAGTGATTTAATTGGATTTGAAGATGCCGACAGATACATGCAGCGATGTGATGACTGCGGCAATGAATGCGATAATTTAATCGAAACAGAAATAGGGTATCTGTGCCCGAAATGTTTTGATGAATTTATAAAATAAAAATTGGAGGGTGATTAAATGGAAGTAAAAGTTGAAGTAGGTTTATCAAAAGGTCTAGAAGGCCTTTTGAACCGTTTTATTAGTGCGGTTGAAGGGTCAGGTACTTCAAATAAAGTATCTAAAACCTGTCATGCGAGACCTGTAGATGCCACGGCCAGGGAAACTGTGGAAGTGAAAACAGAACTGGTGACAAAAGCAGAATCAGTTAGGGATGTTGAAATGGTCAAGCCGGTAGAAGAACCAAATGAAGAAGATAATGATGAGGACATTAATTATCCCGCATTAAGAAAAGAAATTAAAAAACTTGGCATTAAATTAGTACAGGCTAAGAAACAAAGCGAAGTTAAGGCACTGACAGCTAAGTACGGGTATACAAAAATGGACGAGCTGCCTGATGATAAATTAGCAGTTTATTTAGAAGATCTAAAGGAGATTCAAAATGGATAAGACTGTAGATCATTCCCAACGGGACCACGCACTCCTTAGTGCCAGCGGTGCATCAAGGTGGCTTAAATGTCCGCCTTCAGCACGTCTGGAAGATGAACTTCCGGACACAACAAGCGAATTTGCTAAAGAGGGGACTGTCGCCCATGAAGTATGCGAAATACTTCTTAGAAAACATCTGGGGCTCATCGCAAAGGCTACAGCGACTAAGAATATAAATAAGTTAAAAAAAGACAAACTGTTCGATGCTGAAATGCTTGGTCATGCTAATGATTACATTGATTACATAACTGAAAAGGTAAAGAGCGATGATGCTGCCGTTCTCGTAGAAGAACAGCTTGATTTCAGTAAATTCGTACCTGAGGGATTTGGTACAGGTGACTGTATCATAATTCAGGATGGAGTACTGACTATTATAGATTTCAAATACGGCAAAGGTGTGTCGGTCAGTGCTGAAGATAATCCACAGATGAAACTCTATGCATTGGGTGCAGTTGAAATGTTTGGTTTCATCTACGAGTTTGACAAAGTGGAAATGTGTATATTTCAGCCGCGTATCAACAATATCAGTGAATCAGTTGAGACCGTTGAAGAATTAATCAGATGGGGTAATGGAGTGATTATTCCTGCTGCAAAGCTTGCATTTGAAGGTAAAGGTCAGTTCTGCGCAGGTGATCACTGCAGATTCTGTAAGCTGAGAAACAAATGTAAATGTCTTGCCGACTACTGTTTAGAAACAGTAAAGGATGAATTTGAGGACCTTGACGGCAAGCTTGACAAATCATTATTAGCTCCTGAAGATATTGCAATGATCATCGGGCGAATGAAAACCGTTCAGAACTGGTTAAAAGATGTTGAAAGCTATGCAATCAACGGTGTACTGGACGGTACTCTTGAAGTACCAGGCTACAAAGTTGTAGAGGGCAGAAGCAACCGTGTATATGCTGATCAGGACAAAGTAGTTGATACTCTGGTGACTAACGGCTACCCGGAATCCGCATTATTTGAAAAGAAACTTTTAACAATAACAGCTATGGAAAAAGCTGTGGGAAAGAAAAATTTTAATACACTGTTGGCAGACCTTATTGAAAAGCCAAAAGGTAAACCGACAATTGTACCATTAAGCGATAAACGTGAACCGTACAGTATCGCAAATGAATTTGAAATAGAAGAAAATTAAGAAAAGAGGATAAATAGATATGAGTAAAAGAATTAAATTAAACAATGTAAGATTAAGCTATGCAAATGTGTTTACAGCACGTGCAATGGAGGAGGGGCAGGAGCCTAAATACTCAACTCAGATTATCGTTCCAAAGGATCATCCACAAATCAAAGAATTTAAAAAAGCTATCTTGGAAGTTGCAAAGGATAAATTTCCTAAGCTGGTTAAGGATAATAAAATGCCAGCCAAATTAAAAACCCCTTTGCGTGATGGTGATGAAGAGCGCGATGATGAACCTGAAGTATACGGCGGGATGTATTTCTTTAATGCAAACAATAAGAAACGTCCTACTGTTGTGGATCGTGACAGAACTCAGCTTACTGAAGATGACAATGTAATTTACAGCGGCTGCTATGCAAATGTTATTGTTGATCTGTTTGGCTATGACACTGCTGGTAATAAGGGGGTATCAGCTGCGTTATGCGGTGTGCAGTTCAAAAAAGACGGTGAAGCTCTTGGTGGCAAAGGTGTAACGGCTGACGACTTCGATGAGGAAGAAGCTGATGAAGATGACTACGACATCTAAAATCTTACATATTGATATAGAAACATTTTGTGAATTAGATCTAACTAAGACGGGTGTGTATGCTTACGCATCGCATCCGTCTTTTGAAATTCTTTTGTTTGCATATGCATGGGATGATGGACCCGTAAAATGCATCGACATGGTCAATGATGAATTTCCGTATGAACTTTTAGAGGCTCTTGAGGATCCTGATGTAATTAAGGTGGCACATAATGCAAACTTTGAAATGACGTGTATTGGTGAATACTTCATGATTGACGTCGATCCTAATCAGTGGATATGTACGATGGCTCTTGCAATGCATAACGGTCTGCCCGGATCTTTAAATAATCTGGGGAGTGCATTAAATTTTGAAGAACAGAAGATGTCAGTAGGAACAACATTAATTAATTACTTCTCCAAGCCGTGCAAGCCAACAAAAGCCAATGGTCAGAGAACAAGAAATCTGCCAAGACATGATCTGGATAAATGGGAAACCTTTATTGAATACTGTATCCGTGATGTCGAGGTAGAACAGAAAGCCTATAACTGTCTTAAGGGTTTCAAACAGCCTGAATGGGAACGTGATATTTATATTCTTGATCAGGAAATAAATCGAAGAGGCATCATGATCGATCGTCAGTTTGTAGAAAATGCGGTTGGTATGGATACCAGTATTACTGAAACTTATATCAATGAATTGAAGGAGATTACAGGATTATCCAATCCAAACAGTACCGCACAGTTTAAGCAGTATCTCGCTAAAGCGGGTATCGAGTGCAAATCGTTTACTAAGAAGACAGGTCCTGAACTTCTGGAATCTGTTGAAGATTCAGCTGTCAAAAGGGCTATACAGTTAAAACTTTTACTGGGCAAGACCAGTACTGCTAAATATGAGGCAATGCTAAGAGCTGATAACGGCGATCATCGAATACGCGGTTTATTTCAGTATTACGGTGCCAACCGTACAGGAAGATGGGCGGGTCGCTTAGTGCAGCTGCAGAATCTTCCGCAAAATCATATTGAGGAACTAGATATGGTTCGTGAGCTTGTAAAAGACGATGATATCGCTACACTCGACCTTTTGTATGAAAGTGTCCCTGATACACTGTCTCAGCTTATCAGGACAGCATTTATAGCTAAGGAGGGGTGCAAGTTCATAGTGGCCGATTACAGCGCTATAGAGGCACGTGTAATCGCATGGCTTGCCAATGAGAAGTGGCGTCAGGACGTATTTAAAAATAATGGCGATATCTATTGTGCCTCGGCAAGTGCCATGTTTAAGGTCCCAGTGGTAAAGCATGGTGTCAATGGACATTTACGACAAAAAGGGAAGATTGCGGAGCTTGCATTAGGTTATGGCGGGGGTCCGGCTGCCTTAAAATCAATGGGCGCTCTTGAAATGGGTATTGATGAGGATGAACTTCCTAAACTGGTAAAAATGTGGCGCAATTCCAATAAAAGAATAGCTACTTTATGGAAAAAAGTAGGTAATGAAGCAATCGACGCTATTTATCAACAGACGATTAGAAGAGGTGTTGATAAGGTGCTGTTTGGATTTAAGCGAGGCAATCTCATTATTAAGCTTCCTTCAGGGCGTAAACTGTGTTATCAGGGGGCAAAGATCGTTGATACTGAAAAAGGTCCTAAGATATCGTATAAAGGAATGAATCAGGTTTCAAGAAAGTGGGAGCTTACGGATACATGGGGCGGCAAGCTTGTCGAAAATATCGTCCAGGCAATCGCACGTGACTGTCTGGCTCAGGCAATGCTTAGACTTCGTAACGCCGGTTATGAGATAGTGGCCCATGTACATGATGAAGTCATTATCGAAGCTCCGATAGACGCTTCACTTGAGGATGTGTGCCGTATCATGGGTGAACCGTTAGATTGGGCGCCGGGACTTATTTTAAACGCAGAGGGTTATGTGACCCCGTATTATAGGAAAGATTAAGAAAAGGGGTACGGATAATGAATCACGATACTGAACTTGATATAGCTGTGGGAGCCAGTCGAAAACAGAAAAAATGGAAAAATACCAAAATGTACTGGTCTGAGCTAGTTGATAAGCTCTCAACCACTGTACGTACTCCTGAAACTATCGGTGACTACAAGAAGATGCCGAAGTCAAAGCAGGACGATATCAAGGATGTCGGCGGTTTTGTCGGCGGTTATCTTGAAAAGGGAAGTCGTTCTAATGTTAAACATCGTCAAGTCATTGCTTTAGATATCGATTTTGGCGATATGAGTATATGGGACAGCTGGGAACTGCTCTACGGCAATGCCAGCTGTATCTATTCCACGCATAAGCATGAACCTGCTAATCAAAGACTGCGGATCATAATTCCGCTTGACAGAAAGGTAAATGTTGAGGAATATCAGGCGATAGCTAGAAAGATAGCGTATAACCTAGGCATAGATGCCTTTGATGATACCACCTATCAGCCCCAGAGGCTAATGTACTGGCCGAGCACTTCAAGCAACGGCGATTATGTATTTAAGTCAATCGATGCAGATTTTATAAGCACTGATGAGATTCTTGAAGAATATGAAGACTGGACCGACATTACGTCATGGCCGACAAGCAGTCGGTCTAATGATGTGATGAGAAAAGAGATTCGAAAACAAAAGGATCCTTTAGAAAAGCCAGGGGTAATTGGTGCGTTCTGTAGAGCTTACAACGTCCGTGAGGCAATTGAAAAATTTATTGATGATTATGATCAGTGTGCAGTTGATAACCGTTACACATATACAAAAGGGAGTACTGCTGCGGGTATTATTACATATGAGGACAAGTTCAGCTACTCGCATCACGGTACCGATCCTGCAAGCGGGGTATTATGCAATGCCTTTGACCTGGTAAGGCTGCATAAATTTAAGGAACTCGATGAAGAAGCTAAGATTGATACACCATCAAATAGACTCCCAAGTTTCAAGGCCATGGAAGAATTTGCAACTAAGGATAAGAGAGTAATAAAGGAAATAATACAAGCTAAGAACACTATTATCGAAGAGTTTGACGATGAATCAGACTGGGAAGAGAAACTGCAGGTTACCAAGAGTGGAGTTGTTATTTCAAATTATTTCAATATTGAACTGATACTTAACAATGACCCGCATTTTAAAGATAAATTAGGATATAACGAACTTTCCAAGCGCTTCTATGCTCTATGTGATTTGCCGTGGCGTAAGGTGCATAAGTGGGATGCTGAGTTGACTGATAATGACGATGTCTACATCCGTTCCTACTTAGACCGGAAATATGGTATCACGGGTAAAGATAAGATATTTGATGCAACTGTCAAGGCCTGTCAAAAACACTCATTTCACCCTATAAAAGAGTACTTGGAGGGTCTTGAGTGGGACGGCAAGAAAAGAATAGATACTTTATTAATTGATTACTTTGGAGCTCGCGACTGTGAATATGTTAGGGCGGTAACGCGTAAAACCCTGTTAGCTGCAGTTACAAGGGTGTACAAGCCAGGGTACAAGTTTGATACTATGCTTACGCTGATGGGCGCACAGGGCTGCGGAAAATCAACATTCGTAAGAAAACTGGCTGTTAACTGGTATACCGATTCGATTAAAGATATTAAAAATAAGGATGCTTTAGAGGGACTTCAGGGTATCTGGTTTGTTGAGTTCAGCGAGCTTACTGCAATGAAAAAGAGCGATGCCGAAACGATTAAATCCTTTTTATCAGGGACTACGGACAGGTTTAGAAAGGCGTATGGCCGCAGGACCGAGAATTATCCTAGGCAGTGTATTTTCATCGCTACAACAAACGAAAGTGAGTTTCTAAGAGATAAGACAGGCAACCGCCGCTTCTGGATTGTCAGCGGCAGCGCTAAAGGTAAATCAAGAAAAAGTGTGTTTGATGATCTAACTGAAGAAGAAGTTAACCAGATATGGGCAGAAGCCAAGTATCTTTATGATAATTCTAATGAACCGTTATTTTTAGATGAGGAGCTGGAAAAAACAGCTAAAGAGGAACAGGAGTTCTTCATGGTTGAGGATCCTAATGAACTAATTGTAAAGGACTATCTGGACAGGCTGTTACCTGATAACTGGGATGACATGGACCTGTATGATCGTCAGGATTTCATTAATTCTGATAAGGTAGGGACCGTACAAAGGACAAAAGTATGTTCAGCGGAGATATGGTGTGAAGCACTCGGGTATGATGACACTAAGAAATTAAATGCTTATGAAATATCGAACATCAATAAAATAATTGAGAATATAGGTACATGGGAAAAACAGAGAAGCCCAATGAGGTTTAAAATTTATGGTCCTAAACGGGGGTATAAACGTATACAAGAGCTGTAACATCTGTGTAATCGGGATGTTTATTCGTTTACCATCAATGTAAACGAGTAAACACCAAACCCATTAGTGTGTACAACGGTGTGTACGTGTCTAAGTCCTTACGTGATAAGGGGTTTAGAAGATTGATAAACAGGTAAACACTAAATATATATACAGTATTAAATATTAATATAAATTATATAAAATGCCCACCTAAACGCAATATGGGTGTATTACATATACATGACGCATGTGCGCGTAACATAAATAAAACCAAAAGTCAAGGGAGGTTTAAAATTAAATGGCATGGAACAGCAGAACCAATAACAAGCCGGAAAAAGAAATAGAAGAATACTTAGTTGAACGAATAAAAGACCTCGGTGGTATGTGTCCGAAGTGGAACAGCCCCGGAACCAAGGGGGTGCCGGACAGAATAGTATTGATGCCAAATTCAATGATATGTTTTGTAGAGACAAAAAGAGAAAAGGGCGGAAGAATATCGCCGATGCAGGAGTGGAGAGCCAAGCAGCTTAAGCAGTACGGTTTTATAACTTTTTTCATCAACACAAAACCGCAGGTAGATAAGCTGGTAGCGAGCCTGATGAAAGGTGAGATTCCTGATGCAGTTTAAGCCATATGCGTATCAGGAAAAATCCATCAACTGGATCCTGAACCACAAAAGATGCGGACTTCTGTTAGATATGGGGCTGGGCAAAACGATATGCACGTTGGTTGCAATCGAAGATTTAATCTACAACCGAATGGATATTCAAAAAGTTTTGATTGTAGCACCGATACGGGTGGCGCAGAGTACATGGTCAGGTGAAATTGAAAAGTGGCAGAATATATCGCACCTGAGATATTCGATTGCGGTTGGAAGTCCTAAACAACGTATTGAAGCATTGAATCGTGATGCAGATATATACATAATCAATCGTGAAAATGTTGTGTGGCTGATTGAAAACCACAAATGGGACTTTGATATGTGTGTCATAGACGAGCTCTCAAGCTTCAAGAATAATCAGGCAAAACGGTTCAAGGCACTTAGAAAATATATTGGGAGATGTAGAAGAGTTGTAGGACTTACTGGAACACCGGCCCCCAATGGCTTGATGGACCTTTGGCCGCAAATATATCTTCTTGATCAGGGGGAACGTCTCGGAAAGACTATATCACAGTACCGGCAGCGGTATTTCAAACCGGGAAGGTCAAATGGATATGTCGTTTATGATTATGTGCCGTTACCAGATGCTGATAAAGAAATCTATGACAGGATAGAAGATATCTGTATCTCGATGAAGAAAGAAGATTATCTGGATATGCCTGACAAGATATTCAATAATGTTGAAGTAGAACTTGATACAAGAGCATTTGAATACTATAAACGTCTTGAAAAAGACGCAGTAATTGAGCTAGGTACAAGTGATGCAGTACTTGCCTCTAATGCTGCAGGTGCGTGTAACAAGCTTCAGCAGATTGCAAACGGTGCGGTTTATACTGAAGAACATTCGGTGGTAAAAGTCCATAATTCAAAACTGGATGCACTTGAGGATCTTATCGAAGCAGCTAACGGACAGCCAGTGATAGTGTTCTATCAGTTCAAACACGATCAGGCAAGGATACAGGAGCGCTTTGAAACAAGAGAGCTTAAGAATGACCAGGATGTAAAGGACTGGAATGATGGAAAGATTCCTATCCTTCTGGCTCATCCGGCCAGTATCGGTCATGGTCTTAATCTTCAGCACGGAGGACATATCATAATCTGGTTTGGTCTTACATGGTCGCTTGAGCTTTATATGCAGGCAAATGACCGTTTGTACCGCCAGGGTCAGGATAAGGCGGTACTGATCTATCACATCATTGCAAAAGGGACTGTGGATCAGCGGATAGTCAAAGCACTTGAAAATAAAGAACGTGGTCAGGAGGCGCTTATGGATTATGTTAAAGCAAAAATTAATGAATATAACGGCGGAAGATCTGGCTAATTACAAAAGAGCACAGGAGCTCAAAGTATTTGAGTATCAGGGGCGAAGATACGAACAGAACAGGTACAGCTATGGACGTTTTATCACATCTGGTCTTGATGAACGGATATATACGTTCATAGCAGACAATGAAGAGAAACTTAACTGGAGGAAATAGGAAATGAAGAATAATTTAGTGGATTTAAATAATCATTTATTTGAGCAGATGGAGCGGCTAAATGATGACGATCTGACAGAAGAAGAGTTAAGCCGTGAAATAAATAGAACAAAAGCAATGACTGATGTTGCGAGCAAAATAATTGACAATGCAGCACTTGGTCTTCAGTCGGAAAAGCTTAAAGTTGAATACGGTCGTCGTGATGTTAAACTTCCTGAAATGCTGGAGAATAAAAATGACTAGTAAACTGCTGACTAAAGAGCAGGATAAATGTCTTAGAACAGTAGCCCCCGGTAAATCGGTACAGGAGTGTGTGGATGCATTAAATACCCGCTTTGGTACATCGTTTACGTATGATCAGATAAAATGCTACAAGAACAATCACAATATCCGTTCAGGTAAAAAGCCCTGGGATTTTGTTGATCACAGCAGGCATAAAAAATTTAATGCTGCCCAGGAGGAGTTCATAAAAGCAAATGCAGAAGGAACAGGCAATGCTGAACTCACAGATATGTTCAATAAAGAGTTTGGAACCAGCTTTACAGTTAAACAGATAAAAAGCTATAAGGCGAATCATGGAATCAGTTCGGGACTCACAGGTCATTTTTCTAAAGGTCAAACACCTGCAAACAAGGGTAAGAAGATGACCAAGGAGCATTATGATAAAGCAAAAGCTACAATGTTTAAAAAGGGCGATATGCCTCATAACATGCGGCCGGTGGGCACGGTCGAAAAGAGAGCTGATACTTACTGGTGGAAGAAAATCAGCGAAGATAAGGTACCTGCAAGAAGAAACTGGAAACAGATCCACCGAATCATGTGGGAGGAGGCTAACGGACCTGTACCAGAAGGACATGTAATAATCTTCAAGGACGGTAACACGGATAACCTTGATTTGGACAACCTGATGATGGTAACGATGCAGGAGCGGCTTATCATGGCTAGACACGGTCTGTTTATAAAGGATTATCCAGAATTAACTGAATCGGGAGCCATACTTGCCAAGCTCATGAATATAATCAATCAGAAAAAGAATGTTAATAAAAGTTAAGATTGTACGTATAGGAGGAGAATGAATGGACTACAACGAAAAGGTACAGTATTTAAAATCCTATAGGGATAAGTTAGATCAGCTTACATATGTTGATGGACAAATAATGGGGATAAAAGCT
>PPYE01433246.1_pt1 | contig 15843 bp, 9 predicted proteins | sample 1559881 | NCBI WGS metagenome assembly PPYE01 (sample SAMN08240022, study PRJNA423297) | Human gut metagenome, whole genome shotgun sequencing project. | reverse complement strand
ACTTCAGGTACTCCTCAAGCTCCTCGCGCATCTGCGTCGGTTCGAGCCCCTCGCCGGCAAGCTCGATGGTCTTGTTCAGCCAGGGCAACCTGATTATCCTCGTGAATCCAACCATCCTAGCCATTGCATGCACCTGCTCTCACTGTTATGAACGGCACGACCACCTCGTCGATGCTCATGCCGCCATGGCTCATCACGTTCTCTCCCGGGTTGTCGAACGACACGCCCGACGGGCACACGTAGTACCTCAAGCCCTGCGGCAGGAAGCCGCTGGGGCATTGTACCAGCCCGTATTTTTCCTGCTTGTCCGAGACGTCCGCGAGGTCGTTCACCACGAGCATCCTGCGGCTCTTCGTCTCGGTCTCCACGCCGGTGCCGGTAACGCGCCCGCGACCCACGCACGGCGTGTTCCCGTGGTCGGCACTGATGTACACGTCCATTCCGGCCGCAGAAAGCCGTCGCACCAGCCCGGCAAGCTTCCCGCTATCCCGCAGGAGTTCGATATCCTTCAGCATCCCAGCACGCCCGCCGTACTGCCCGTGCACGCGCTCGTCCACGTCCAGTATCACGAACGCTGCGCACTCGCAGCCGTAGGGCAACTCGGCGTCGTAGCCACGCAGGTAGGCCATCCGCTCGTCACCGATGCCCCAGCTTCTCACGCGCCCGACGAACTCGCTCTTCTCCTTGTCCGTTGTCCAAGGGCTCGCAAGGTCGCGAGGGTACTTGCCCGAGAGCAGGCTCTGCCGCGACAGCGATGTCACGGTGGGCACCATGGCGAAGGCGGCGGACTCCTCGTAGGGGATTCCCGCAAAAGACTCGCGAAGCACGCGCCAGTCGAATTCCGACATGCCGTCCATCACCACGATGGCGAACCGGTCGCTGCGCGTGCGCATGTACTCCATGGCAGAGCTCACGAGTACGGGAGTCTCTTCGGCATACTCCATGGTGAGCTGCCCGAACTTCGACACCACGAAGTCCCTGAATGCGCCGTCGGTGAGCTCGTTCGTGCTCCGTTCGATTCCGTAGCGCGCCCTCGTCACGTCGATGCGTGCCTTCAGCTGCGCCACCGCGATCCAGCCACGATAGCCTGCAGCAACGCTCGTCAACCGCACGAGCTCGCCCTCCAGCTCGTCGCAGACGCGCTCTGCCGTCTCTTGCACGTTCACGCGTGTCTCAAGGTATGCCCTCGTGGCCTTTGCATCCGAGGGGTACACATAGTCGCGCTCGTAGGCGACGGCAAGGAAGTCCAAGTCCAGCCCATCAGCGGCCCTCAACGTTGCGGTATCAAGCTTAGGGAACAGCCCACCCAGCGACACGTCGTACCGCTGCATCAGCTGCGCTAGGTCGTACGGCACATACGCATCGTCCGACGCGATCACGGCAAGCTTCTCGCCAGCCTTAAGCGCATCCTCCCACCCGATGCGGAATGCCAGGTCGTCCTCCCAGCGCACCACGGTGAAACCGCGCCGCTCGAAGGCATAGGCGTACTCGGCCCGCGACTCCACGCCGTGGTCTACCAGCAGAACCGAAGTGCAGTACATCGCGCTGGACTCGTTGAACAAGTACTCGCCGAGCATCACGACTCCACCAGCCTCACGAGCAGCATGCACCTGAACTCTGGCAGAACCTGCCGCTCCTTGGCGTAGGACGCCTCCATCTCGGCTCGCTCCGCCTCGATCCTCGCGAGCTTGGCGGCGCGTATGTTCTCGATGCCAACGCGCCGCGCGGCCTCATGCCGCAGCTCAAGCGCGTAGGCGTACTTGTCGTGGTTCTCCTTGGTCGCCCTCTCGTGGCGCTCGGAGAGGTCCTTGAAGTCGTTGTAGGCGAAGTCCTGGCTCAGCTCCTCCAACCGGGCCCACGTCTCGGCATCGGCGTTCGAAGCAGTCCCCACGGTAAGCCTCACGCCGGGCCGAAGCAAGGCATCCATGATGCGCTTGCCCGCGATGGGCCGCAGCACCAGCCTGTCGTTCACGAACACGGGCACCACGCGCGTCGAGCGTCGGTCGTCGGCGATGGAGAGCTCCCACAGCATGAACCAGCCATCCTCGTTGGGGAAGTCCTCAATCTCCACGCTCAGCACGTCGGCACTCCTGTCCTGCACGACGCTCGCATGCAGCAGCTTCTCGGCATCTGGGCTGTCGAGTGCGAGTCCAAGCGGCAGCGCGGCCTTGCCGCCGCGCCACGCGCTGTAGTGGGCGAAGGCCCGTCCCAGTGCAGCGGTCACGTCGTAGTCCGACTCAACGCCCACGAGATCGCCAAGGTCCTTGTCCTCGCGGATTATCTCCTGGTATGAGGCAACGTTGGACACCTGCTCGCGCAGCTCCTTCTCGATGCGCCCAACGGACCTCTCCACGGCTTGTGGTTTGCCGATGCTGCCCATGTAGGCGTTCGTGAAGTCCAGGTCGCACGCCTCGCTGTCCAACACGTCCGAGTATTTGTCGATGCCAAGCTCGTCAAGGATGACCGAGAGCTTCTCCTCGATGACCTCGTGCACGCGGCTCTCCACCGTGTCGTCGATCATGAAGTTGTACACCTCGACGTCGCGCGTCTGCCCGATGCGGTCCACACGGCCGCACCGCTGCTCGATGCGCATGGGGTTCCAGGGCATGTCGTAGTTGATGACCACGCTCGCGAACTGCAGGTTCAGGCCCTCGCCGCCGGCGTCCGTGGAGACAAACACGTCGGTCTTGGTGCGGAACTCCTCGGTCACGGCGTTGCGCTCATCGATGCTCATGCTGCCGTTCAGGATGGATACGGTGAAGCCCCGGCGCTCAAGCAGGCGTTTTAGGTAGTCCTGCGTAGCCATGAACTCGGTGAAGATAATGACCTTCCTGCTGCCCTCGGCGAGCACCGCGTCGAGCGTGTCGAAGAGAGCCTCTACCTTAGCATCCTGGTACTGCAGCTCCGCCCTTTGCGCAAGGTTCACGAGGTCTTGCAGCTCGGCAATCTCGGACCTGTCGTTAAGCGACGGTGCCTCGAATGCGGCCTCGTCGCCGTCCTCGATGTCCGTCTCGCCGATGTCGGTCTCGTTCATGTGCCGCTGTTGCGTACCGCCGCCCTCGAGCATGGCAAGCCTCCGCTCGAGCGACTGTCTTACGGCCGCCGTGCTGCTCGTCACCATCCTCTGCATGATGATGAGCAGGAAGATCAGGCACATGTTGCGGCTCTTCTGCCGCATGGCCTGGTTGTAGGTGTGGGAAACGTAGTCCGAGACGCGCCGGTACAACTCCTCTTGCAGCGTGTGTCGAGCGTCCCAGCCGATGCGCACCAGATGCGTCGCGCGGTTCTTGAAGAGCAGGTCGCCCTTGTTGTCTATAGCTTCGCGTTTCTCCGTGCGGATGAGGTACGGTGCCACCTGCGAACGCACGACCGACTTCTCGTTTGGGAACGCGTCCCGATCGAGCAATCTCACCAGGCGCAGGAACGGTTCGGACTTGCCGTTGTGCGGCGTCGCGGTCAGCAGAAGCAGGTATGGGCTCGCCTGCGCCAGCAGACGCCCCAGTCGGTGCCGGGCGACGTCTCCGGTCGAGCCCGCCACGCGGTGCGCCTCGTCGATGATCACGAGATCCCAGTTGCCATTCACGACGGCGTTGATTCGCTCGTCGTTGTATTTCTGAATGCGCTCCTCGCTCCACCCGAACCGCTGCTCCAGCGGCTTGATGGAGTCCATGGGCGTGACCACCTGCTCGAACTCGCGGTACACGTTCTCGCCCTCGGTGACCTTGCGGATGGCGTCGAAGTCAGAGGGCAAAAGCAGGTGGAACTTCTCGTTGAACTTCTCCTGCATCTCGGCCACCCACTGCGTGGCGAGGCCAGTGGGGCACACCACGAGCGTTCGGCGCACGAGTCCGCGCGTCTTGAGCTCCTCCAGGATGAGCCCGGCCTCGATGGTCTTTCCCAGACCCACCTCGTCGGCCAGCAGGTAGCGAACGTTGTTGTTGGCCAAGGCGCGGTTGAGCGCGTGAAGCTGATGCGGCAGCGGTATGAGGTTGCGCGAAAGCGGCGTCAGAACGCCCTCGGCCACTTCGTTCTTGATGCGCGCGAGCTCCATCACGAAACGCAGGTAATCCTCGTCATAGGTGACGGTGTTTGCCACTGGGCGCAGGACTCCCTCCGAGGCGCGGTACGTTTCGCCGGTGGCAGGGTTCAGCACGCGATACGAGTGGATGCCCCACAGCACCGCATGCTCGATGATGCGCACCGTCTCCTGCGTAGATGTGTCGTATGCAAGGTCTCCGACTTCCAACATGGTATTGCGCCTAACCCACGCGGCTCAGGCTGATGTCGTAGTACATGAGCAGGTTGGGGTCTTCTTGGATGGTCGCCGCCGGGAGCCTGTTGGCAAGATCGACGATTGCCTGGTAGTTCTTTTCCTTCCATAGATGGGAAAAGCCCACGCGGATGGCCTCGGAGCGGAATAGCTTCAGCTTGCCCTTGCTCTTGAGATAACCGTCGAACTCGCGCAGCAGCGACTTCTCGCGCAGCTTGGCGATGTCGCCTTCCTTCTTGGTGTCGGGGACGTACCAACGTCCTTTCTCGTCCTGCAAGAAGTTCTCTTCTAGAAGGACGGCAAGTTCGGGCATCGCCTCGTAGCGGTCAACTGACTTCACTTCTTGCATAAACATGGGTTGTATAACTGAGTATGTTCTGGGCTCTTCTTCGAGAAGTCTGTAAAGCCAGCCGATTGCTGTCTTTTCATTTGTTACGTGTAAGGCAAATTCAACAGACTCAAGGTTGAGCTTGATACGTGCCGTATCGTACTCATTTACTTGATCGGCCAGGAAGTACATGCCATCGCGCTTCAAATACCTTGCGTCAAGTCCCTGGTAGTAATCGGTCGCATCTAGCGGTACTGGAATTCCGTGCATGACGTGATAGGCAACCATACGGTCGAACAGTAGGAATGCTTGTCTTTCCGAAATCGGCTCGATCATATTGTTTCGCTGTACGACTATCGGCAGCTTTTCGAGATGCTGCCGGGTGAATGCCCATGCACTCTCTTCGTTTGATTCATATTGATCGAGAATCACACTTAGCTCCATCGAAGGCTTGTAGGCCGATATAACTAAGTCTTGTTTCACCGCCATGGTGTAGCTAAGCTGCTTGGTCGTTCCCTTTTGTTTATCTAGTGTTCTTACATCAGCTATTACAAAACCTGCTCGCTGGATGGCTTCTTGTATTGAGTTCCAAATAGCATTCTTAGAGTTATGGAACTCAACGGTTAGCCATCTACCGGGTTTTAAGACGCGATAATACTCGCAGAAGCTTTTGCTTAAGAGCTCTTGGTACTCGGATATTCCTTTATCCTGCGACACATTAACAATTGCCTCAGTAGCATTGTTGGTGAAACACCTCAGCCAAGATTCTTGAATAAAGTTCAATTCCGAATAGTGGAGGTTGTCACCGAACGGCGGGTCAACAAATATGTAATCGATGCATGAGGACGGCACGTTTCTTAGGTCGGTCGCAGATTGGGTGCTTACCAAAGAGTGGCCAAGAATTTGGCCGACTGTCATTATTGACTTTAGCTTGTCTTCGAGTAAAGAAATTATGTTTATCTCTGCCTGGAATGCAGGAATGTAAAGCGTTCCCGACAATGGTCCCACATGACGATGGTGACTGGGCATATACCGGTTTAGTTTATGTGAGCGTGAATAAATTGACGACAGCCAAAACAAAAGTAGTGATTTAACCCTTTTGTCAGATTGACGCATAATTAGGTCTCTGCAAGTTGCGAGAACAAACAGATTGCGCTTCGTGTAGAAATGGTTTACACGCGTGATGCCAACATGATAACCGGCTCGCCAGTAATCTCCCCACTGTTTGCCTTTATGCATCATCAAATCTGATGGATACCAGACTCCAATATTCATGTCCCGTATCTTCTGTATGATGGCAAGATCAGAAGTGTCAGGTTCTTTGGCGTAAAGCTTTCCCGCATAATGATAGCTAATTCGAACAGGGCTCACTTTTGCCTGCAAACTATGTTCATCGGATTGCTCATCATACTGAGATTCAAGGGCCTTTTCGCATTCGCCTTTCTTCAAATCAGCTCCACAATGTGGACAGCGTGGCTTCTGCTTCATTTTCTCTTCGCCTTGCTCAACAGCGGCATCCCAGTAAGAGAATTCTCTACTGCAAGCGGGGCAAATATACTGCTCGGACCATATTGTGTAATTAATGGTCGCCTTGGCATTTGATCCGGGCACGTCCGTGCTGTATACCCAGTCGCACGAATCATGCAAAACGCGAAGAACATCGTTGGCAGCCTGTTCAAATGCAGAGATATCGACTTCACTATTGTAATTTTTTGCAATGAATGTTGCCTCAGGCGAAAGGTCAGTGAGTATCGCGTGTCTAGCGCCAATATTGTTGACGTCCGTTTCGCCAATTCCTAGACACGTTGGCAAGTCGGCACACATAAGAGCTGCCGCGCCTGTCATGCCCGTTCCGCAAAAACCATCGAGAACGATGTCGCCCGGCTTTGTGTAGTGAAGCAGATATCGCATTATCGCTTTATAGGGGACTTTAGTGTGATAACTGTGCGCCATATAAAGTGGGTCGTGTTTCCCTTCGCTAACATCAGCAGTAAATGGTTCACGTTGATAGGTATCGCCGACTTCTTCATAGGGTGTTCCGTTCTCAGTAATGAATTCCTCGATGAACGGATTCGGACACGCCGTGTAGTAAGGCGCGTCCGAGAGTTCGATGATGGCCTCGTCAGTTGCGATGGGGAATCCCTCGATATCGCGGACTCTGTCGATGTCCGCGCTGGTAAGCTTCCTTTGCTCCATGGTTTATCCGCCGTCCTTTACTCAGACCTAACGATGATGCGCAGGTTCTCGGGGTCCTTGCCGGCTACGTAGCTGGCGATGATGCCGTCGAGCTTCTTCTTGAAGTCGGCGGCGGTGCTGGGGCCGAGCTTCGCCAGTTCCTGCACCAGCTCACCACCCTCGATGTAGACGGGTTCGAAGCCCTTGAGCAGTGCCTCGATTGCCTCGATGAACTTGTCGTCCACGCGGACGGGCAGCTTTCCGCTCTCGACGAAGGCGTCGATTTTACGTTGCTGCGCCTCATCGAGGAACCGCTTCTCGCCAAGCACGATGGGGTCGTCAATGGTGTTGAGTAGCGTGGTGGTCCACTCGTTAACGAGGGCTTCGATTTGCTCTTCAATGTCGTCGAGTAGACCATCCACATTCTGGGCTACATCGTCCAGACGATAGTGGCAGTGCGGGCAAGTCGAAGTCGTCTTTAGTTCGGTCGGAGTGAGGTCGTAACATACGGTGAGGCCAGCGAGCGCCGTGTCGATGGCGTCGAACTTAGCCTTCGAGAGGATGCTGAGCTTGGCGAGCTTTCGCAGGTTGGCGACCTCTCCGCTCTCCTGGAGCGCCTGCCTCCGCTTGGCCTCGTTGACGCCCAGGCGCTTCTTCTTGTGCGCCGCCAGGTAGTGGTCGATGTAGTCGCTCTTCACCTTGCTGAGCGCCGCGATGGCGGTCTGGGCCGCAGCCTCGCCGGATGCACCGTCGTAGATGCTGTCGCGTTCGCGGCGGAAGACGTTCTTCGCGTCGTCGAGCGCGGCCCGAAGCGACTGTCCGATGGCTGCGTATTCGATACCCTGCAGGTACGTGACAATCTGCGAGCATTCCTGCTGGAACGCGAGGTACTCAGACACGATGAAGGCGCGGTCAAGCTGCTCTTCCAGCTCGTCAATCTCGTCCATCGTGTGCTTGAAGTTGTTGAGCTTGGCGGGCGTATTGAACTTCGCGGCGTAGTTGCTGAACTCGTCCTTTATTGCCGCGCAGGCGTCTCGCAAAGTCTTGGCCTCCTGCGCGTTCGCGAGGGGCTCATCCCACAACATGAAGCCGTCGGTCAGTTTCCGCTCAGAGAAGGCGGCGCTCTGGCTCAGCTCCTTCGCCTTGGCGAGCAGGTCGGCCACGGCCTTCTCGCGCGTCCCAGGGCTGTTGAGCAGGCCGGGGTTCAGTTCCAGCACCTCGAACAAGCGGCGAAGCTCTGCCAACGGCAGGTCGGCCGGTTTCGAGATGGTCTTAAAGTGCATGAGCTCGTACGTGCTGGTCTTGGGGACTACGTCAAGGTTCGACGCCGTGATCGTCTGCTTGTCGGTGCGCATCACGGCATGCCCGCTGTACACCAACGATAGCAGGACGATGACGGCGAACGCGTTGTTGTAGCCGAACCTCTTGTCGAAGCTCCCGCGCCCGGGTATGTCGTCGAACAGGTCGCCGTAGTTGATTACGCCCTGCTGAGGAAGCTTGTTGAGCAGGTCGACGTAGTGCTGCGCGTACTGCGACTGCTCGGGCTTCAGCTTTCCGCTTGCATCGAGTAGGTCGAAGCTCGCGAGCATGTTGCGGCCCAGCTGCGTGTTGCGCCCGACAATCTGGGCGTATGCCTTTTCCAGGCTGTCGGCCATATTCTGACGCGTTATCTTAACTCGCATGCGCGGGAACGCCGGGTACTTGTCGCAGAAGTAGCCGTCGAGGCAGATGGCAGCAGCGAGGTCGATGACGTCCTTGAAGGTGGCGTCGCGGTTGTAGCGCCCGCTGAGTGTCTCGACGAGCTTCTTGCGCGTGCCCTTGTAGCCCACGTCGAACATGGTACTCACGCCTGCGCTCAGTGTGCGGATGAGCTTTGCCTTCGTCTGCTGGGCCTTCCCGGCGTAGGCGTCGCGCTCTTTGCCCTCGCTGATGGCGGCGAGCTCGCTGGCAGCCGCGTAGAAGCGCAGCTCCTCGGTGAACTCGTCGTTTGGCTTGAAGTAGAAGTAGACCTCGTCCTTGAGGTTCTGGGCACCGCCGTCGCTTCCGTACGGCGGCATGATGTGCAGATAGAAGTCGCGCTCAGGCTGAGCCGTGCTGCGCTCCTTCGGCAGCCCCATGAACAGGTAGCCCTCGCGGAACATGCTGTGGCTGTCCCAGTTCAGGTCGTACTCGTAGATCTCGAAATTCGTCACGTACTGCTTGGCCGTCCATTCAAGACAACCGTACACGATGCCATAGAAGTAGCGGTTCAGGTCGCCCTGCGCCACCACGTCGGCCTTCTGCTTGATCTTCTCGTCGTAGTCAACGACCTTGTTCACGTCGATGTAGTACTGGTTGTTGGCGTCGTTATGGATGATGAACTGGCCCGATACCGTGGTCATGATGTCGCGCAATATCGTGTTCACGATGCCCAGCAAAAAGTCGCTGTCCTGCTCGGGGAGCGGCAGGTACAGGCAGAGGTCGTCCTTCAACCCTTCGGCGGTGAGGCCCGTCTGCACGTCCAGGCCGCTCGTGGTCAGGCGATGTACGCTCAGCGCATATATGATCTGCATCGCCACCGGCTTGTAGGCGGGCTTGGGGAAGGCACGCTTGATGATGTCCTCAAGCTGTCCGCTTGCCTGCAGCACTCGGCTCACGGTCGGGTCGCTGCGCAGCATGCCGTCCGCCTTGATGACGGGCCAGTAGTCGTCGAACGACTTGATGCCCGGTGCGTCGGTCGGCACCTCCTGGTCGAAGATGCCGCGGATGCACACCGATATGTTCTTCAGGATGTGGCGATTCTCGATGAGGTACGCCTTGTTCAGCACATCAATGTAGGCAGGGTGGATCGGGAACATGCCCACGAACTCCTCCATGCGCGACGACATGCCGCCGTATAGGCTGCTGAACTTCTCCAGATGCTCGCGGATGAGCGCCTTCTGCTCAGCCGTCTTCTTCAAGATGCGCTCCGAGACGACGTACGACGTGGCCTCCTTGGTGATGATGACCTGCGAGAAGCGGTCGCCCACGCGCCGCAGCGACTCGGAGACGAAGCTGAAGCGCGGGTTGTCGAAGATCTTCTCCTGAACGCCGAAGATGACGCGCATGCGGCTCTTCGAGCACATTTCGCCGAGTGCGCGGAGGAACTCCAGGTCGAGCACGATCTGCCGCTCGTCGCGCGAGCTCAGATACGAGAAGAACTCGTCCACAACAATGAGATAGCCACGGTCGCCGTACTTGGAGGCGAACGCCTTCATGATGTCGCGGATGAGCTGCTTGTTGTCCATCACCGTCGAGAAGTCCGGCATCTTGAAGTTGATGCCACGACGGTCGAAGTCGTCCTGAATGTAGCCGCAGAGAATGTCGCGCAGCGGCATGGTCACGCCGCCGATCTCCACGCGCAGCACTTCGAACTTGCCCGCGATGGGCTCTATCGCCTTTGCGAAGCCCTGGTTCTGCAGGTACGGAAGGTTCGCATCGTCGTTCGCCACGGCGGAGATGACCGACATCAGGTGCGACTTACCGGTTCCGTAGTTGCCCACCACGAGGACGCCCTTGTTGTCGATGACCTCATCCATCTGTAGCTGGTCGATGAGGCGCGTCTTCAGCTGGTCTGCCATCGTGTCCGACATTACGTAGGTCTCGACGAGCTCACGCGCCTTCAGTTCCTGGTTCGCGTCAAGCAGCTGAATGGTCGATTCTATTGGCTTGAAGCTGATGAGCTCTGAGTACTTCATGGTGCGGACTCCTCTAGTAGATGCAGGTGATGTCGTAGCGGTCGATATCGAACGCCTTGTAATCCTGACAGCCTTCCACTGCGTACAGAAGCTGGCTGTCCTCGAAACGACCGGGCCAAACAAGGTCGAAATGGTGCTTGCGGTATGCGCTGCAGAGAAGCGCCACAACGTCCACCTTGTACGCCGGGTTGAAAAGTACGTCGATGTCGCGGATGACCACGCCCTCGGGCAAATCCGTCAGCGCCGATACAAAGCACGACTCAAGCCGAATGCTCCGTAGAGTCGGCGAGATGTCCGCCAAACGCCGGGCTATGGCCACGTTCATCGAGATTGCGTCGTCAGTTATGCCATCCAGCTCGCAGCAGAAGAAAAGCGGCCGGGGATAGCTCGCTTGCCTGCGTCGAAGGTACCGTCTTCCCGAGATAGCCCTTCCCATCACAGTCCCTTTCGGGATATGAGTACAGCCTCAGAAGGCCGCCTCGACGGGAATAAGACAGCTGCGGAAAACATAGTCCAAATCGGTCCTTTACAAGCTCTGATGACAGACTTTAGAAGTATATCGCACTATTCCACGATTCCTTCACAATTCCCGAGCCCACACAGGATGTCTGCATTTGATAAAGGCGCGAAAGGGCGTTATCAGCTGATTATGACGAGAAGGTCATAGCATCTGAGTGGAGAGGCGCGGCGAAAGAAGATAAGAACTGCGAGTCGTCCGTGTAAGCTTGTCATCGCAGCCCAGTGCGCCTCACGTTGTCGAATTTGTTTTGCCGCCATCCCTGGCCGCCACTACACGCCATCAGCCAGCGCCTCCCGACCGCTCCACTAGCGACCGGCACCCGGCAGAGCTCACCAGAAGCCGCCCCAGAGCCGCAACAGGCAAGCCCGCAACCCAACCTCACTTGCTCAACCAGCAAGCGAAAGTGGGCTTCAGGCAGCCTCACCTGAAGCCCGCTACCAGCCGAGACTCCCACGTACAAAAGAGCGCGTCACCTATGCCGAGACCGCCTCAGGCAGTCCCGCTCATGACCGCTTCCCGTTTGACGGCACCCGTACCAATCTCAGACGCCCGAGCGCGGGCAACCGACTCCTCCTCGCCATACCACTTGACGCGGTACTCCCAGGCAGCCATGGTGACCCCGACCTCGCGCATGTCCTGGTCCTTCTCGACAGCCGTATCCTGCACGATGGAATCGTCGTACTGCACGCGCATGCAGCAATCATCGGGAATGCTCTCGCCGAACCCACGCGAGACGCCCATGACAGCCCTTGCGATGCCCGTAATGGCCCCTTCAAGCGCGTTCTCATGCCTGCGGATGTTCCGCATAAGTGCAGAGTTGCCCGAGGACACCTCGGTGGCCGTGCGAACATACCCACGTGATTCGTCGAAGTCGAAATAGCCCAGCCCGAAGCCGCAAAGATCCCCGAGCATCTGCAGGGCGATACGGAAAGCCTCTTACTGCGAGCTTGTGCGCAGCGCGGGCGCGAACTCCTGAATGGTGTCCTCGGTCGACATGACCTTGCGAAAGACGGTACAGTCCTGTCTGCCAAAAGGAATGGAGATGACCTTGTCCCCGGTCTTTTCAAGACCTTAAGCACATTTTACCGAACGCCAGTACAAGGGATGTGCCCCCATGGGTCACCCTCGGCAGGAGGAAGGTCTACTATATTCTTGGCAGAAGTGCCGGAGGGGCTGTCCCGCAAACCGCGAGGCAGCAAGAAGATGAAAGGATAAACAGTGTCGATAACCAAACACATGCCCTTGAAGCTCGTTGCGTTGTGCGTCGCGCTTCTCGCATCTGTAGCACTTTTGGCAGGTTGCGAATCCGACGAGGTCAAGAGCGCAAAAGAGAACCTGAATACGGAGATCGAGCGAGTCGAGTCCCAGATGGCGGACCTTCAGTCAGAAATTGAAACTGCGGAGGCGCTGGCGCAGACCGAGGACGCTCCGCTTGACGAGACCGTTATCCCGTCACTTGAGAGCGCGATCTCGCAAGCGAAGACGATCGAGTTCACGGCCCCTGATACGCCGTCCGGACTCGATGAGATCAACGCCGAGATCGACAATCTGAAAGCAATCGACTACACCGCAGACATCCAGACGCTTAAGGATGCCGAGCAGGTAGTAAATGACAGCATTGCGCAGATGAAGCAGGTCACAAACCCTTCTGAGGCATTCGTGATTGAGAGGCTTCAGGGTATCGAGGGAATAGGTGACATTTCTGCTGTGACCGAGGACAACGATCCTAACGGCCAGCTCGGCAAGTCCGGAGGCTACACTGCAACCGTCTATTTTACGAGCCCTCTTGTGGATCAGTCCGATGTTATCGGGAGCACCGTTATAGAAAAGGGTACTGAAGGTGGCGGCGCTATCGAGGTGTATGCCAACGTGGATGATGCTAACAAGCGTAAGGACTACCTCTCCGCATTCGACGGAGGCATCCTCTCCTCCGGATCGCACGAGGTAGTGGGGACGGTTCTGGTGCGCACCTCCGACAAGCTGACCGCTAGCCAGCAGAAGGAGCTTGAGGCGGCGATTATCGAAGCGCTGACAAGGCTCTCCTAATCACATCGAACAACTGAATGCAACGGGCGACAGCATAGCAGGTCGCCCGTTTGTTTTGCCTAGTCCAAGAAGAAGGCGTCAGTCTTCTCTATCGAATCGAGAACTTCTGACTGGGGGATGCCGAGCTCTATCGCAAGTGCGGCCGATCCCTCCATGGCCTTCAATGGGTCGGGATGGAAGGCGGCCTCCAGCAGAACGAGGTATTGGGACATATCCTCGCGGAGCGATACGAGCAGCTCTCGGTATTGCTGGCTCAGCTCTCGATCAAGCGCCTGGAGCTCCTCTGCGCGCTTTTCCATTATCTCCTGCTCTTTTGCGGAGAGTCCGTCTTTGGCAGTCTGGTAGATGATAGAGCCTACCGTGTTGCCAATCACGGCTCCGAGGACTGGAATAGGTATGACGGCTTGTCCTATGGCGGAAGAGAGGGCGCTCACGGCAGCATCAAGGCAGACGATTTCCGCGCTTTGGATGAACTCCACCTCTCCGATCTCTTGGTTTCGGAAACGGTGCGCCTGATCAGCGACGCCGAAGGCGGCGGTGCAGAGGGAGCTTGCGACGGCTCCAGGTGTCGCGGTGTAATTCGTCAGGGCATATATCGTCGCTCCTCTGACACCGCCCTTCGCGAAGCCACCGCCCGTTCCTTTGGCAATATCCTGCCAGTCCTCTTGCGTGAACTCACGGATCGACTTTCCCTCGCGCATCTTCTGCGCGGTCAGTGTGACGAACGTGCCTGCACCTTCGATGACGGCAGATGCCAATGTGACTTGAGCCGCCTGTCCCAGGCTCGGTTTACTCTCCTCGTAGGCCTTGGCGCGGATCTTCTCGTCCTCGCTTCGGATCGAGGCCTCCTCAGACCTCATGGTCTCGGCTATCGTGCCGCGCTGAACCTGGTCGTATTCCAGCTGGGAAGGTTCAATGTCATCAAGCGTAACGTCGTGGCTGTTGAAGAACTCATGGACGCGCTTCCAGTCCTTTAACGAGAGGTTGTCATCTCTGGTGAGTCTGGACGCTGTATCTGCGTCCATATCCATGAGCGTCTTGACTTTCTCGTAGAAGTCCTTGGGGATTATGTACTTGTGTCCGGCCTCCAAGTAGTCCGGGTAGGATTCGAGGTGCTTGGCGACGGCGTCGAGGGAGAAACTGCCCCCTCCTTGCACGAACTTCATCTGGCAGAGGACGTCGCCTATCCGGATATCGTCCGGCCCGTTGTTGTTCACCCAGTCGTAGATTCGCTCTTGGCCCTGCACGGCCTTTCGCGCGTTTCCTATTCCGACTTCTGCGACCTCCGCTATGAAGCCGTGCATGCCACGCTGACCGCCACGGCCTATTTCGATCACGTTCGACTGGAGCGTCTCAACGGTACTCCTAAGCGAATCGAGAGCGTCTTGGAGGTTTCCGTCCTGCTGGTTAAGGCTGGCGATAAGATCAGTGATGCGAACCTGGTTCAGGTAGTCGACCCATGCGGCGATGGCCTGCTCTTGGCTGGTCTTAGCGATTTTGCCAACATCGACCATTACTCAGCCTGGCCAATCTCTTCGGTCATGAGCTTGCCGAGGGACTTCGAGTTGTTCACGAGAGCGGCAAGCTCGCCCTTGTCGCTCTCGTTTAGCGTCGTGTAATCGCAGCCGTAGAAGCGAAGCGATCCCTGAAGCTGGGATTGCAGGTTTTCCCTAAGCTCGCGCGTTTTGTCGAGGACGGAGGTTATCGAGGCGCAGAGACCCTGGACCTTCGCGGTATTCTGCTTGATATCCATCAACTCCTCGTGCTTTTGCTGCTTGAGCATGAAGCTTTTTCTGGCGAAGAGAATGATGGACGTCAGCAGTGTGGCACCCGCTAGCCCCCAGCCAACCGGTCCTGCGAGCGCGAGAAGCGCGCTTCCACCGGCCACGCCGCTTCCTCCTGCCGCGAGCGCTCCGCCGCCGAGCCATGCCAGCGCTGCCTGGGAGGCCGCCGCTCCCGAGAGGGTCGATATGGCCGCCCCCGTGGACGCGGTCCCGAAAGTTGTTGCGATCCACATCGCAGCCGTTGGGGCCATGCTTGCGACGGCTGCTCCGGCCGCTATACCGCCAGCAGAGCTCATCGCTGACTGCCTTGCGGCTGCAAGCTCCTCTTTGGCGTACTGCTCTGCGGCAGTAAAGTTCTCGCGCTCGATGCGGATTTCCTCGAAGGTCTGCTGAAAGTCCTTCGGGGTATTCGCGATGCTGTTTACGAGGGTCTCGACAAAGGCGAGAAGGTCGCCTGACCGCTCCCTTTCTTGATGGAGCATGACCCCGGCATCGCTCATGTCCGTGTACGCCTGGTTGTAATCGACGATAGCGACCTCGTACTCGTCGTACTCCTCGGCCTTCTTCCCGTTGTTGTCGTCAGAGCCCTCTTCATCGCATTTATCGTGGTTGACTATGCCGCCGATGATTCCCGCGATGCCTTCTCCTGCGCCCTTGATGGCCTCTCCGGACTTATCCCTCAGGTCGACGAGATGCTCGCCAACGAATCCGGCGGCTTCTCCGGCTTTGCTCCCGACAAACCCTGCGGCTTCTCCGGCCTTGTCTCCAACGAACTCTACCGCCTCACCGGCCTTCGCCCCGAAGCCCTCGGCTGCCTTGCCTATCTCTCTTCCAGCATCATCTAAGCCCTGCTTTATGATTTTCCCAAGATCTGCCATATAGTCCTCCCACATACTGTTGTGATGTTATTTTACAGCTTGCTTTGCGGGTAACGTACAATTTTTTGCGCACTTTGACAGCAGGATAGCGTCCAGATAGGAAGGAGGGCACGGCCCGCCCCGGTA
>PPYE01320773.1_pt1 | contig 15844 bp, 14 predicted proteins | sample 1559881 | NCBI WGS metagenome assembly PPYE01 (sample SAMN08240022, study PRJNA423297) | Human gut metagenome, whole genome shotgun sequencing project. | reverse complement strand
CGCTTTCGGCTCCCTGTTCATCATAGATGTTAAGGCGCAGGGAATCGCCGCTATAGTCTACCCAGTGGTAGTCGCCATTCAGGTTAGCTCCTACAGGAAGGGTCTGGAACCACAACTCCGGGCTGCTCACCCCACCGGGGTTTTGAGCGCGAAGTACTCCCGAGGATAATAGTAATAAAATTAGTAAAGGAGTAATCTTTAATTTCATGGATAAAACAGTTTGTGTTAAGTAATTTGATAAATAATGTAACAAATTAATGAGAGGGTTGTCTCGGCTAAAAGACAATACAGACCACGACAAACTCAGGGTACTTTTTTAAGTATAATGAGCTGTTTACAAAGTAGTACCGGTATGTACTAAATAGACATACCAATGGGACTATAGCATGATGAATATGTTTTAAATGATGCCCATAGGCTTTAAGGATTTGGGGGTTGTCTTAATCTTATTCGTATGAACCATGTGCCTTAGAAAGTAGAGTTAATAAACAGGCATTTGTTCCGCCTTGTTATCATAAGGTACCAATAGTTAAAGTAATAATTGTTCGAAATTCATGTTTTTATATATTTGTTAATAGTTCGACGGCAAGGTACGAAAAATATTATTACAAATGAAACAAAATAATGGTTAATTTTAAATTAAATATATATTTGTTATGTTACAGGTCAAAATTATGAAATAATTGTTAATCGCGATGTTTATGAAATCCTGATAGCAACTACATTTTTGTGGCTTTAAACTATAATTTACTGGTAATCAATGATTTTTTAATGATACAACAAAATAGGATGACTACCATTTTTTTAGGAGTTGCACCTTCTTTTGTAGATAGGAAGGTGCAATAATCCTGCCAGTCGGATAAAAGGGAAAGAGTATCACTATCCCGTCATTTACAGGAACTAATGACTATTTTTCGTTTTTCCTTTCATAAGAGAGTGCGCTTTGCACTTCTGCAGCGGTCAGTTCTTTTCGTTTCCAAATCTTATAAAAAGTAGCCCGCTCACGACTCCGTCCGTTAAAACGGTGCTTATCTATAGTGGGATATAGGCTTACATAATGGTAGTCGTCCGGGGAGTAAAGGTTAAACATCACTGCATCGGAAAAACTACCGTTTTCCTCATTGTAATGGCATGCACCCAAAATGAGCACTTCATTTTTGATGCCGTAAAAAAGTGGACTGTCCAGGTCTTCCATCATGCCCTCGAGTTTATAGTTTAACCCGGGCAGGCTGTCTTTTACCCTCTGTTCATTGATCCGGTTTATGATACTGTCCGCAATGTGGTGGTTACGGTATATGGCAGCCAAGAATGGCTTTATCTTCTCATTGACTACACTGTCCCTTTGGACTTGTTTTTCAAGACGCCTGCGGTTCTCACTTTGCTTAACCTGAATAAAAACGGCTGAACCGGCTGATAAAAGGAAAAGAAGGGAAATAAATAATATTCGATTTTTTTTCATGATAAATAAGAAGCAACGCGAACAACGATGATTGAATGACTTTCCGGGAACCGCTAAGAACCCCTCCTCCAAACAAAAATCGCGTCCACGTTGCCCTATATCAAAGCAACCTGAACGTTAAATCTGGCTTTCGAAGGAAGATTTTCTTTAATATTAGCGGTATTTAGAAAGTCTTCGAAAAGCGATTGAACGCAAGTTAATATACTAAATTTAAGTGTACCTGCCGGAAACTTTTACAAAAATATAAAATTAATTTTCCGGCCTAACATATTGAAACAAAAAATGTATAAAAATCTTGTTTCAGATAAGCGTTACACCCCTGATCCGTCTTGGGTATCTATTCTTTGACAGTAATTAATTAACTGTCTGATATGATACTTACACTTAAACGGAAATTCAAGGGAGAAACCTATACAATCGGTGACCTGTTTATAGATGGCAGGTTCTTTTGCAATACCATTGAAGATGTGGTACGCAACCTGCCGGCTACCTGTCCCGATACCCCCAAATGGCTAAACTGTAAATGCAAGGAAAAGGTGTATGCACAAACGGCTATTCCTGTGGGACGTTATAAAATAACACTGCAGGATAGTCCCAAATTCAAACGCCTGCTTCCTTTCCTGCACGATGTGCCCCATTTTTTGGGAATCCTTATGCATGCAGGAATTACTGAAAAGGATTCAGCCGGTTGCATTATTGTAGGCCATAACACCGTAAAAGGGAAAGTTTTACACTCCAAAGCCACTCTGGAAAAGCTGATAAACATCCTGAAAGATCAAAAGGATATTGTAATCGAGATACAATAAAATGGCGGCCAATAATCTTAAACCGCCTAAATCCTTACGGATTGACTTTCAACCATCGGTCAGGCAATATGAACTTTGGAAACTGCTGCAGCCTAATTACTGTCCCTCATGCGGGGGTGGTATTGAGCAGGTGCTTACTGGTTATGATATTAATCATAATCCCCGGTTCCGCCCCCAGTGTGTACAATGCGGTAATATTAATTTGCCTCAATTAATATTAGGAGGTGGATCGGCGGGCGGAGGAAAAAGTTACCTGGGCAGTGTGTGGCTGATTAGTAGTTGCATCCGTTTCGAGAATATCCGTGCTGTTGTAGCCCGTAAAACACTTAAATCCTTAAAAGAGTCCACATGGAACACAATTAAATCCGTGCTCAAGGACTGGGGGTTAAAAGAAGACCGGAACTACAAAATAAATAACCTGGAGGGCACGTTAACCTTCTGGAATGATAGTGTGATCATCATGAAAGAGATGGCAGACATTCCCAGTGACCCGAATTTCGAACGTTTCGGATCATCGGAGTACACGATTGCGCTGGTGGATGAATGCTCGGAAATTTCCCAGCGTGCCTGTGAAGTTCTGTTTTCCCGTTTACGTTGGAGAACTCACGAAACGTTTAAAACCTCGCGTATGCTGATGACTACCAACCCTACAACAAACTGGGTGCGTAACCGCTTTGTGCAGGATGAAAACGGTGAGCGGGTAACCTGCCGCGACGGGGAGGCATACATACCGTTTTCCGTATATGACAACCCGAATATTGCTTTCAGGCAGACATACGAGGCCGCCCTAAATAAAATCCGTGACCAGGCCACCAAAGAACGTCTTTTATATGGTAACTGGGATTTTGTGGAAGCGAATGATATGGCAATATATAATAAGTTCGATGGGGCCAAACATCTGATTACGGGATTAAAAGAACAGGTTTACGATCCCACAAAACCAATTGTTACAGTGTGGGATTTCAACGTGGCCCCGCAAATGTCTGTACTTACAGCACAGGTAGATTACGATGAAAGGAAACTTTATATTCTGGAAGAGATATTGGGTAAGCCTGAGAATAAAGAAAACAATACACCCGCTATGAGCCGAAAAATTAAAAACAAGTTGTATCGGGATAAGCATATTGGCGGTGTTGATGTATCCGGTGATCCGTCGGGTCTACAACGCAGTACGGTTAACGAAGACGGGATAAATAATTATACCGTTATATTAGATATATTTGGTAATGGCGTACTACGCCCTAAGTTGAAGCTGCTAAAGAAACAGCCTCCACAAGTTACCAGATGTGATTTTGTGAATGAGTTGTTTAGCGGTTACGGGGGGTGGGAACTTATGATCGATATCCGTTGCCGTAAACTCACCGAAGATCTGATCTACCAACTAAAGAACAACGACGGAACGAAAAGTAAGCATAAGGTTACTGATCCCAAAACAGGGGTGAAATACGAGAAGTACGGGCACCTGTCGGATTGCCTGGATTACCTGTTGTGTTATTACCTGCGCGACCAATGGCACAGGTTTAAAAGTGGCAATGGTGGTATGGATACGGTACTTACTACGGCAATTATTCAGGAGGGGTTTAATTATTAAAACAGGAGCCTAAATAGAAAATTCTATTGGCTCCTTTATAATAGTTAATTATGGGACTACAACTTTATAAGTTTTTAGTACAGTCTCTAATTTCTTCTTTAATTTACTTTCTTCTGACTCTGTTTGGTCAAAAAAATTCGTTTTTTCCTCTTCCCGTTTTTTTTTATGTTCTTCGATCTCTTCTTCACTCATAGCCTTACCATTTTCATCCAACACTAATTCGTCTGGAGAATCTATTTCATCTATACTTCCTACAATTCCAATTACTCCACGTTCTATTAGATCGTAAAAGCAAATAATTTCTTCCGCATAAGCTTGTGCCATATTATAAAAATCAAGTTTAGTATCAAAGTCTAAATCGGAGTAATAATTTATTTTTAGAAACTGGTGTATTGAGCTATCAATTAGTTTTATCTGTCTAAGAAGTGATTTAAAATAAAAACTTTGTATAGTTGTCCTATGAATTGAGTTATCAAGAATTCCAAGAGTAAATATACCTTTGGATTCAATTCTTATGTCAAAATCATAATGGAAAGTTAGATTTGCACTTTTATCTTGTATCTGATTCTGTAAGTTTAATATCTTATTAAAATCACTGTCATTTGTCTGTTTTCTATTTATTTTCAATTGCTCACGTAGTGTAATATATAAAAGGATAATGCTTACCAATCCAACAAAAGGAGCAGTAATTCCACCAATAGTATCACCAATATTTCCTGTATTCATAAAGGAAATTCCATAAATAGCCTCTCTTGTAAAAATATAGGGTAATGTAAGAATTATTAGACAGACCAAAAATAATACCCAAGGTCGTTCAATAAAGTTTTTCTTCTTCATACTCATAATGAAATTATTTAAATTAAATTTAAATCTCCGCCTTAAAGTTATGAATTAAATGGCATTTAAAATTACATTTTTAATTATAATTGGTGATAAACATTTTTGAGGAATATATTAAGAAAGTATGCAAATCAGACTTGATTTTAATATAACTGTAATATAAGTATGATTGAAAAAAGCAGTGTGATTAAAACCCGAAACTAATTAGTTAATAATTTGTTGAAAGGTTTTATACTATAATTTTTTATATAGTTAATTACAAGTGGTAATTAAATTACAAATAAGTTACTTAGAAAATGTTTTTTTTATTGCAATTTACATGTTAAACATAAGATATTATGAATTTATGTAAACTTTGCTTAAGAAATGAAGCAGATAAGAAAAACTCTCATCTTATATCACAGTTTTTTAGGAAAAAACTATATAATGAGGTGGAAAGGCAGCCATTACGAAAAGTCATTCGAGGTGAAGGTTTTAAGTACGTACAGGACTTAGAAAAAGAAGATTATATTTTTTGTGCGGAATGTGAAAGTCGTTTTAATATAATTGAAACCTATTGTAGTCAAAATCTTTTCAACTCATTTCATAAATACCAAATTGACTTTAAATTTAAATTAGTTACTAATGGCAACAATGAATATTATATATGTGATTACCTAAGCCCAGATATTCTTAATTTGTTTATTATTTCTTTGATCTGGAGAACAACTTTATCTAAAGAAAAAATGTATGAGATACCAATAAGAGACGAATATATAGAATATATGCGAAAAGACTTGAACGACAACTTAATGTACAGGCATATTGATTATGAAAATCATAAAAAGACTATTATGAACGATTATTATGCGTATTATATATTCACAACTAAAAAAATTCTAAAAGAGCAAAAAGGACATATACTACCGTTTAATCTGCGCAATAGAAGATTTGGATTGCATCTTGGAGATTATCTAGTTTATCTTGATTTTTATCCGGAAATTGAAAAAATGGTTTTTCCCCATTTATTAAACTCACGACAATCTGATAAAATAAAATTGGGTATAATCCCTAGGGAAAGCTGGAATAATATGCTCAAACTTATAAATAACCGTATATACGAAAAATAAAATATAATCTAAATATCTTTTTATATGCTATTCTTAGGTATAATAATATAATATATGTACCGAAGATTTTTAAGGGACGAAGATTACCTGGGAGTAATCACAAAAGAGAACCTTACCCAACTTACACGTGGGAATAATGAACGATTCATCCAGGCAGAAGAGGCAGCCGAAATGAGTATTACCGAATATCTGTCGGAAAACTACGAGATTGAAAAAGAACTTGCCAAGGGAAAATACATTGCGCCTTATAACCGGAGTATAACATACCCCATAGGTGTACATGTTGAACTTAATGACAGGGTTTATAAAGTAATTCGATCTATCAGCGGTTATAAATTACCTTCAAGATGTAATTATTGGGAAGAATATGTTGATGTTAACCTTAACCTAGCAGATGTAAAATGCTACTCTCAGTTTGGGACTTATTATAATGACGAAATTGTCATTTACAATGACCTGTTATTTAAATGTGTGAATGAACATGGGTTTGATTTTTCCAATATACGTATACCATTGGTTACCGGGTGGATTCAGGTAACATATACCGCATGGCAGCCCGTAGAATACTGTATCTGGGATGTTGTTAAATTTGAAGATGCCTTTTATACACTGCTTAACCTTGATGATTTTGATAATAATATAAATCCCTTTGATAGTGAAAATTGGGGAGCAATAGCGGATTATACATCCGAATACAATGATTATAATCTTACAGGGCATGATTATGTGGTTTATCAAAACAACGTATATTATCCCGAAACAGATGTTAATGCTGATATTCCACAAATAGGCATAAATATAGTTTTAAGCGATCCTCGTAATTATAATCTTAAAAAACATATGGTGAGGCTGGCTATCTATGAGCTTACAAAGTTGATAGCACCAAACAATGTTAGTGTTGTCCGTTTACGTGATTATGAAGATTCTATGAAATGGCTTTCAGATGCATCAAGGCTAAAAATCAATCCGCTAATACCGCGTAAACTGGATGATGAAAAGAAGCAGGTTACCGACTGGCAACTTGCTACCTTTCAAACAGACTATGATCCATATAAGAATCCGTGGCTAACGTAAAACTTGAAACATAAGACTGATTCCGTTAGAAACTTAATGGCTGGTAGCTTTCGGGAAGAAGTTTTTTACTATTTCCTATTACCATAGGCAATGATCTTCCGGAAAGATAAGTAAATATAGTTAGTACTGGGTTTAAATACTTTTTTAAGTGGAGAATGACAATCTGGTTAATTGGAGATAGGATTAATTTTACTTCTGTGGAATAACACAATTGTCATAATATTTATCTGAACAGATTTTAAAACATTAATCTTTTAGGCTTTCGCCTAATACCCTGGTTAAGTTCATTTTCCATTTCTTTTCTTATTTCAATATCACTTTTTTTACGTCCATTGGCGATCCATTCAAGGAGTTCATGCTCATAAAAATAGAGCTTTTTCCCAGCTTTGTAACAGGGTATCATTCGTTTTTGAACTAGGGTATAAATGGTGGATTTTGCTTTACCTAATATCATACTAGCCTGGTCAATACCGATTGGACGTTCTTTATCTGGAAGGGGTGTATTTCGGACTGCCATAATCTTTTTTAAGTCTCCTAATTCTTTTAAGATATGACTTACTGCCTGTGGTAGATTGTTAAAGGTAATTTCTATATTTTCCATTTTTATCGATTTCTTTATAAAGAATAGGAGGATGACAGGTAGTGAGTTTAGAAAATGATAATAACAAACTAATAAAAATGAAGAACGGCAAAAATGTAAAGTTTTTGCCGCCTGCTTTAAATATTGGATTTTGCTATAAGACGATTATTTTCTTTCTATTAGTTCCTTCAAAGATATTTTGTTAGCTGACTCTCGTTTCTTTTCATTAACTAATTCAGCATATATCTGAGTGGTGGAAACATTTTTATGGGTTAACATCTTACTTACAGTGAATATATCTGTTCCTAAAGCTATTTGCAGTGTTGCAAAGGTATGACGAAATCCATGGAAAGTGATTTTCTTTGTAATTCCGGCTTGATTTATCCATTTTTTCAAGGGGTACTGAGCCATACTTCTTTGAAATCCTTTGAATACTTTTCCATTGGAAGGGGTACCACATAACTCCAGAGCTTCATCACTGATAGGCAATGTAGTCTCGGTGGATGTCTTTTCTGTGCGTATTCTTAAACAATACCCGCCATCTGATGCAGGAAGAATATGTGCCCACTCCAACTGCAAAATATCACTTAAGCGCAAACCGGTTAAGCATGAAAAAAGTGAAGCATTTTTAAGTACAGGGTATTCGCAATCTGTGGCTGCCAACATTTTCAATTCATCAAAAGTCAAATATTCTTTCCTAACTTCTTCATGCTCAATTTTTTCAAGGAAATCGTTAACATTTTCCTTAATCATTTTGTCCCTGTACGCGATCTTAAGTAATGCACGGAATGTGGAAAAGTAACCGGCAGCAGAGTTTGTGTCTAGTTTCTGAGTTGAATTTTTTAAGTGTGTGGCATTAAGCAAATATTGACGGAATCTTCTGCATAAGTCAACATTCACCTCACCAAAAGTGCATTTTCTATTCGTAAATGCTTCAAAGTGCTTATATACGAATTCCCACTTTTTGTTTTTATCAAGAAGGAAAGTACGGTAATACTCTAAAAAATCACCTTTCATTCTTCGTTTATCAAGAAATCCGAATTCTTCGTTGAGTAATGACTGTATTCTTTGGGCTTGTATTCCTTCTGCCTTCAAGAGCACTTCTTCATTATAATCCCGTTGAACCTGATTTGCTGGATTTTCATATATATAAATTCCCAGAAACTCTTTATTTACCATTTTCATTGTAGAGGTATCGCGAATGGGTGGATAGTATTCCAGATACAATGATTGCCGGCCTTTTGTGATTTTTTTGCGACGAAGTTTTACTTTTGTTGCCATATGTTATAATATTATGGGTTTTTGTTGAAATAAAAAATCTAATTCTTTCTTTGCAATTTTTACATTCCGTCCTTCTTTTACTTTGGGAATATTATTTTTCGTAATATGGTAGTATAAAGAATCACGGCTTATATTGTATTTTTGCATGGCTTCTTCTACAGTATAATACTCGGGGATGATTTCCTTTTCTTTTATAAGGTTGTCAAAATGTGTCTTGGATAATAAAACATTACTTCCTTTTCTGACTTTGGGTATAGGATTTTTATAAATCAAATTGGAAACATATGTCTGTTTTAAAGAATATTTTTCTTCAATTTCCTTCATAGTGTACCACTCCGTAATGGTTGGGTCGGGAACTCTATTTTTCAGGTAGGCATCCACATGCTCTTTAGAAAAAAACACCTTACCGTTCTCAGTTTTCTTAGGAATTTTGTTGTTGGAAGTAAATGAGTAGACAGCATTCATCGTCATCTCAAACTTATTTTCAATATCTTGTACGCTATACCACTCAGTTATACTTTGATCGGGTAGGAATTCCTTAAAATGCCTGTTCACATGTTTTTTGCTTACTAAGGTTTTACCCCGGAATTCTGTTTTCGGTATCCTTTTTTCATTAATCAACTTGTATATATGTGATCTGGAAAATTTATAAATTTCTTCAATTTCCTTGAGGGTATAAAATTCAGTCACAGCTTCCCTTTCTATATTAGTAACTACATATGGCTCTGCATTATCAAATCGTTCTTCTACATCTTTTCTGCGAATAAAAATTTTCCTTTTTATTTTTAAACAAGGGATTATTTTATCGACGCAAAATCGATAAGCTGTTGTACGGCTTATCCCCATCAATGAGGCCAACTCCTCAACACTTAAATACTCTTTATTAGGAATAGGTGATATTAATTCGCTTTGTTTACTATTAATAGAATTATTTTGAGTGGCTGTCAGGATTTTTTCTTCTGCCTTTCTTTTTTTATAAGATTTTTGTGCACATTTCAAAGAACAATATTGGGTAACAGTTGTCCTTGCAATGTATTCTTCTCCACAGAAATTACATGTTTTTTTCAATTCTAAATTGCTACTCATATGATTATTTTTTATACGTGATGGTTGTTTTTTCTCTGTTCATCTCGTTTCAGTCCGTTTCACTTCGTTTCACCTCGTTTCAAACTGTCTACGATTTGGCAGTTAAATTGCGAGTTTAAAGTGAATATACGTGGATGGGGGAGAAGCGGGGGAGAAAAATCCGAGAAAAAAAGGAAAATAAGGGCGGTTAGATGGGATAGTGTGAAAAAGATAAAGCCCTCAAAATGAGAGCTATATAGATTGATGATAAGCGTTTTTAATTGTTTTTTATTGGCGCCTATTTTCCGATACAGAAATTCTTAAATATGTTCTCCAATACAGAATCGTTCGTAACCTCACCCACGATATCCGATAAAAAGAAGATACATTCTCTTATATCCTGACTTAAAAAATCTCCTGAAATATTCATATCCAATCCCTCTTGTACGCGGTGAATAGACTCTAGCGCTTTCGTTAATGCCTCGTAATGCCTTACATTTGTAACAATCACATCACTTTGACTGATTGCCGGTAGAGCAGCAGCATTCATAAGAATATTTTCAAGCTCCTTAATATTATCTTTATGCTTTGCTGAGATGAATATATGTTCAGCCTGTACATCTTTTGAGAAGTCGAATAGTCTATTTCTTCGTGTATTATCAATAAGGTCTGATTTATTAAATACCAATACCAATTGTTTATCTGTGCAGGCAGGGAGTATTTCTTTTGATAATTGTCTTAATTGTTCGATACTGTTTGCCGAATCAATAATCCAAAGGATTATATTTGCCTGTTCTATCTTTTGGAAAGTACGTTCTATACCAAGAGTTTCGATTGTATCCTGAGTTTCCCGGATTCCTGCCGTATCAATAAAACGGAAAGTAACTCCCTGTAGGTTTACAATATCTTCAATTACATCCCGTGTTGTTCCGTGAATATCGCTGACTATTGCCTTCTCTTCATTTAATAAGGTATTGAGCAAGGTTGATTTACCAGCATTAGTCTCTCCGATAATAGCAACAGGTATTCCGTTTTTTATGGCATTACCTACATTAAATGAGTTTGCAAGTCGAACTATGACTCCTTCAATGGTATCTGCTAATTTGCGAAGCCCTCCTCTATCGGCAAATTCTACATCCTCTTCGCTGAAATCCAACTCAAGCTCAATCATGGAAGTAAAGTTAAGGAGCTGATTTTTTAGTTCATTCAGTTCTTTGCTAAACCCTCCGCGCATCTGGCTCATAGCTAAACGATGGGTAGCAGCAGAAGAAGATGAGATGAGATCTGCTACAGCTTCGGCCTGGCTTAAATCCATTTTGCCATTCAGGAAAGCCCTTTGTGTAAATTCTCCCGGCAACGCAGAACGACATCCGCCGGTGATAAGAAGTTGCATTACCTGTTGAAGAATATAAGATGAGCCATGACAGGTGATTTCCGTAGAGTCTTCGCCTGTGTAGGAGTGAGGTGCACGGAAGATACTTACCAATACTTCATCTATTATTTCCTTCTCTTTGTAAATGCGTCCGAAAGTGATTGTATAGGGTTTTTGTTCATTTAAATCTTTGTCGGCTTTGGCAGGAATAAATATTTTATGTGTTATCTCTATCGCCTTTGGGCCGGATACCCTGACAATACCGATTGCTCCTCCCTGTGCTGTAGATATGGCACAGATTGTATCTTGATTGATCATTATTATATTCTTAATCTAATGTTATCTGCAAAGGTAATGCTTTTTACTGAAAAAATAATCCCCGGATAACTAAACGATTATCCGGGGAAACTTTACTATAATTTAAGAAAAATATATTCTTTCAGATTCTGTCTAACACTATCTTTATAAGGTCATCCATTGAGTTACGGTATCCCGTGTTAGCTTCTTTGATTAATCTGTTGGCTATAACCATGCAAACAGTCATGGCCTTGTGTCCCATCAGTTTGGCCAGTCCGGCCAAGGCAGAGCTTTCCATTTCGAAATTAGTGATCTTGTAACCATTGTATTCAAAGTTCTCGATCTTTTCATTCTGTTTGGGGTCTGCCAATGGTATGCGTAGCTCACGACCCTGAGGAGCAAAGAAGCCTCCGGTTGCAATTGTCACCCCTTTTACCATGTCACCTTCCCCGATACGCCGGATCAGCTCTTTATCCGCATCAATAACATATGGGATACAGAGTGGGCGTTCCCAGTTCATATGTTTCAGGAAAGCCTGTTCAAACTCTAAATCAGATACTTCGTATCTTCCTGAATAGAAATTTAATAATCCGTCAAAGCCCATAGATTTTTCCGAACATATATAAGTACCGATTGGGGTATAAGGTTGCAAACCACCACATGTACCAATACGTACCAGTTCCAGTTGGCGGAACTCTTCTTTCTCGTACCGTGTGTTAAAGTCAATATTGGCAAGCGCATCTAGTTCATTCATAACAATATCTACATTATCACAACCGATACCTGTAGAAAGAACGGTTATACGTTTTCCTTTGTAAGTTCCTGTTACGGTGTTGAATTCACGGCTTTCTACTTCAAATTCTTTGTTATTAAAATGAGAAGCAACTAATGCTACACGTCCGGGATCGCCTACCAGAATTACTTTATCAGCTAGCTGTTCAGGTCGGATATGAAGATGAAATACGGAACCATCCGGATTTATAATAAGTTCTGATTCAGCAAAGTACCTCATAATATTTAAAGTTTTAGATGATTATAAAAATATTGCCATTCTCACTTTATAATGAACAATGGCAATTATTATTTGGTTTTGATTTTATTTATTCTTCTCTTGAAATCTCACTTTCATCATCAGGTTTTGCTATGTTTTCCCGCATATAAGTATCGGCTTCAATATTCTTCATCCGGTAATAATCCATAATACCAAGGTTTCCACTTCTGAAAGCTTCCGCCATGGCTTTTGGTACTTCTGCCTCTGCTTCTATTACATGAGCACGGGCTTCCTGTGCTTTCGCTTTCATTTCCTGTTCAAGGGCTACAGCCATAGCACGGCGTTCTTCTGCTTTAGCCTGTGCAATATTCTTGTCTGCCTGTGCCTGGTCCATTTGCAGGTAAGCACCGATATTCTTACCAATATCAATGTCGGCGATATCAATAGAAAGAATTTCAAAAGCCGTACCCGCATCCAAACCTTTACGAAGTACCAGCTTGGAAATAGAATCGGGATTCTCAAGAACTGATTTGTGATTTTCGGAAGAACCAATTGAAGATACGATACCTTCACCTACACGGGCAAGAATAGTGTCTTCTCCTGCACCCCCTACAAGTTGTTTGATATTTGCACGTACGGTAACACGAGCTTTGGCAATTAACTGTATACCATCTTTAGCAACCGCAGTAACGGGAGGTGTATCAATCACTTTAGGATTTACCGACATCTGAACGGCTTCGAATACATCACGGCCTGCAAGGTCTATTGCCGTTGCCATCTGAAATGACAGATCAATATTTGCTTTTGATGCGGAAACCAGTGCATGAACTACTTTCTCTACACGGCCTCCTGCAAGGAAGTGAGCTTCAAGTTCGTCTCTTGTTATTTTGTTCAATCCGGCTTTATGAGCTTCGATCATTGCCGGAACTATCACATAAGGCGGTACATTACGGATACGCATCAGGAAAAGTTGTACGAGTGAAATACGGACACCCGAAACTCTGGCTGAAAGCCATAAAAAGAAAGGCACATAATGAAAAAAAAGTGCCAGCAATATAATTCCTGCTACTATTAGTAGCAGGGTGGTATAAATTGGATCCATTTTTTTAATTTACTATTTTTGATTATAACTATTTAATAATATAATGTCTTTTTACGATGATAACTCCGTCATCTATTCTATCTACAATGACAGGTGTTTTTTCATCCAGAAAACCGTCCATTGATTTTACTTCAATTATATTTCCGTTGATATCGGCATTGCCTATTAAAGCAAGACGGGTAATAGCGATACCTTCATCTCCCTCTTTTATTCCTTTTTCAGCTTCATTTTCCACTGTAGAGTCAATATTCTTATGAAGAGACAGCTTATCAAGGGTTTTAGACCGCATAAACCAAAGTATAAACAGGATAAATCCTATTATGGTAATGACTAATGTGATAAACCCGGCTACACTACCCATTGTAGTAAATGCGTAATAATTGGCATACAATAAGCAGATGGAGGCTGCAATTCCTGCTATGCTGAGACCCGGCGTTACAAACAACTCTATGACAAATAGAGTCAAACCGGCTAGAATTAAAAGTACTAAAATAAATATTTCCATAAGATCGTCTTTGTAGTTTAGTTGTGTCTTTACAAATATAATAAATATTTTATGAATATCTATTACTTTGCAGCCTTTTTGTTTTCCTCATTCCTGATCTCCTTTTGTATTTGTCTCACCTCTATTTCCATTTGTTCAACTCTCTTCTCAAGATCAAGGATGGCAGGAGCTAGTTTGCTACGCGAAGCTGCATCGGATTTTGTGTAAGTATCCCGCTGTTGCTGAAGCTGGTTGTTTATCTTTTCAAAATCTTTTTGCTTCTGTTGCCACACGGCAAACTTGGATTTGGCAGCAGGTGAGGTGAAATCATCCAGTTTATAATAAGTTGTATTATCATCTATTATAAAAATGAAATCATGTTTTACTTTTTCCTCCGGTTTGTAATATTTTGCAGCTGCAAGTCTTTGTTTAGCTGCTTTTGCTTCATCTTCATCTTTCACGGTCTCTCCGATAGAATGAATAATAGCAGCGCGGCGTATGCTGTCTACATCAGTAGTTTCATAATTGTATGTTTGCTTGGAAGTGTTTGGAATAAATACATAAATACATACCGTATCTTCCGGTTGGTAACGATCAGAAGCAAACCATCCCAGATTATTATACTCATCCACCGCATACATATAATCATTAAAAGGAGAGTTAAAAGGCATTCCTATATTATCGGGAACCAAATAACTATCTGTCACCGTGTTATACCGGGTAACAAAAATATCATATCCTCCTAATGAATTCTCTCCGTCAGAAGCATAGTAAATAGTAACTCCGTCAGAAAGCACGTAGGGATAATTTTCATTAGCTGTAGTATTTATAGCATCCGGCAATAAAGCAGGTTTACCCCATTCATTGGAAAGTTTAATGCTGGTGTAGATATCCAATCCGTTATCTTCATTTCCATCAGCATAATACAACTTATTTTCAAGTTCAGTTTGATAAACAGTTCCTGAGTGAAGAGGGTTTTTATTGAAAAATTCTGTATACGTTAATATTTGCCCTGATTCTTCACTTATTTTATAAGTATCCAGAAAATCTTTCTTATTAACTACGAAACTATCAATAAAGGTAACTTCTTCTACACCTTTCAACATTCTGGCACCCAACTTTGCTTTTTCCGCCAGGGCCTCAAACTCTTCTGTTGGTTTTTTGGCTTTTTCCAGTATGGAGATATACTCATCATAATATTCTTCTGATTCTTCGAAACGATATTGATCAAAATAAAGTTGGCCCAGATATCTAAATGCTTCCTGCACCTTCCTTTTTGCTCCTACCAATAAATACTTCTCTGATTCTGCTTTTTCTCCGGTTTCATAGCAACAGGCCCCATACCAGTAATTGTAACTCCCGTTATTAGGGTTACTTTTTGCATATTTCTGAAATACAGGTTTAACCTTCTCATATTCTTTTTGCTGGAAGAGCTTCTTAGCTTCTTCCAAGGTTTGGGCGTTTAGCGATATGTTGAAAAAAGAGAAACATACGATAAATAAGAAAATATAATTTCTTTTCATAGACTTAATACTACTTTATTTTAATTCTACTGCGTCAAAAATACAAAGATATGTATTAAATATTAGCAATTATTTGTTAATAAGTTATTTATAAATAATAAAATACTTCCTACTAATTAGTGAAAACAAAGATATAAAATAATATTTCGAAGGGACAGGAAGTTCAATATAAAATTTAACTTAGGTAGGTTGCATTAATTAAAAGGATTTAGATAAATTGATATAGGAGTATAACTATACTAGGAGGTTAACTATAATACTGGTTTCTAT
>PPYE01644380.1_pt1 | contig 15848 bp, 21 predicted proteins | sample 1559881 | NCBI WGS metagenome assembly PPYE01 (sample SAMN08240022, study PRJNA423297) | Human gut metagenome, whole genome shotgun sequencing project. | reverse complement strand
GGTGGAACTGGACGCCCTCGAGGGGCAGGGAGCGGTGGCGTACGCCCATGATGATGCCGGACTCGGTGGTCGCGGAGACTTCGAGCTCGTCGGGCATGGTCGCGGGGTCGATCGTCAGCGAGTGGTAGCGGGTGACGGTCAGCGGCGAGGGAACGCCCTCGAAGACGCAGCGCCCGTCGTGCGTGATGACGGAGGTCTTGCCGTGCATGAGCTCGGGCGCGTGCCCGACGGTCGCGCCGAAAAGCTCGCCGAGGGCCTGGTGTCCCAGGCACACTCCCAGCATCGGGATCTCGCGCTCGGCGCAGTCGGCGATGGTCTGCAGGGACGCGCCGGCGCTCTTGGGGTCGCCGGGTCCGGGGGAGATGAGGACGCCGTCGTAGCCGGCCTCGAACCAGGCGGGATCCACGACGTCGTTGCGCACGACATCCACGGTCGCACCCAGGTGGCGCAGGTAGCCCACGATCGTGAAGACGAACGAGTCGTAGTTGTCGACGCAGAGGATTCGTGCCATCGCGGGTCCTTTCATGTACGAGGCCGTGGCCTCTTCTCCGGCATCCATCGTAGGGCGCTCCCCTAGTGGGCGCGCGGGCGCTGTCCGTTCTCCGGGCGCGCAGGCGCGTGCGGAGAAGCCCGGCCCACGTCCGTGGATACGACACGAGGCCGGGTCTCCCCGGCCTCGTCCCATCCTCAAGCGAGCGGGTCAGGCTCAGCCGACGGAGGACTGTCCCAGTTCCAGGTAGGACTGGACCCAGGGGTAGACCCAGGTGAACAGGGCGGCGACGGCCGCGCCGATGAGGACCAGGGATTCAATGACTTTGAACCAGGTGGGGCCGGGCAGGTGGCGGAAGATCCATGCGTACATGTGGGGTCCTTCAGTTCGTGGGTTCGTCGACGAGTTCGGCGGGGACGCCCGTGTCCTTGGGGGTCCAGGATTCGAACTTGAGGTGGACGATGTAGCGCTGCCAGTTGCCGTATTCGGGGTGGCAGGTGGTCATGGTCATCCAACGCTCGGTGGGGGTTTCCGACCAGGAGACATCGTCGATGACGGGGGCGACGACGCGCATCTGGGTGGGGTCGGTGGCGTCGATGATCTCGGAGGAGACCATCGAGTACACGAGGTAGCGGTCGTCGACTTCCACGACGACCTTGTCGCCCTGGGTGAGGCGGTCGATCCAGCGGAAGTTGTTGCCGTAGGTGCGGCGGTGGCCGGCGACGGAGAAGTTGCCGACGCCGCCGGGCTGGGTGGTCATGTCGTAGTGGCCGGCCCATCCCTGGTCGAGGACGTAGGAGGTGGTGCCTTCGGCGAGGGGGATTTTCATCCAGTCCCAGGTGGGCACGTGGACGATGCCGTAGACCTCGCCGTCGCCGACTTCGCGGTCGAAGGCCGGCGGGTCGTCGGTGCGCACTTCGCCGAGGGTGCGCTTGGAGGGCTGGTGCTCTTCCTCGTACGAGGCGATGGTCTGGGAGACCTGTCCGGAGACTTGGTAGGTCGTCCAGTAGAGCTGCCAGACGGAGAAAAGGCCGACGATGATGGCGAAGGTGATGAGCAGTTCGCCGACGACACCGACGATGTTCCAGAAGATGTTGGAGCGCTTTTTCTTAGCCGGCGTGGTCGGGGCGACGTGTTCACCCATTCGGTTCCTCCACGGTTGCGTAGTTGACGGTCAGCGGGGTGGTCGCGGGCGCGAAGCTCAGGGAGTCTTTGGTCTGCATGTCCCACCCGAGGCCGTACTTTGTCACGTAGGCCTGATAATTCACCATACGTGGGTTTGCGGTAACCGTCGCGCGCAGGGTGGCAGGATCACCGATTGCTTGGATCACATAGGGCGGGGAAAAGCTGGTTCCGTCGACGAGGATGACGTTGCCGATGCAGCGGATGACGGTGCGCGAGGTGATGCGTACGCCCTGGACGGTCATGGCTTCGGCACCCCCACTCCACAGCGCGTTCATCGTGTCTTCGATGTCTTGCTGGTGGATGACGAGGTCGTTGGGGGTTGCGCCTTCGGGAATATCTCCGGGGGGCGCGTCGCTGAGGGTGATTTGGACGCCGGGGCCGGTGACGGTTTGGGTGGAGCGGGCGGTGAAGACGTCCTCGTCGCCGGATTGGGGGGCGACGGAGGTGTAGCTCTGGATTTGCGTGTCGAGCGAGGAGACCTCGTTTTCGAGGGTTCGGGCCAGCAGAGAGGACCCGACGTGGCCGAATCCAAGAAGCGTAAGAAGAATGGGCACGAGGTTGAGGACGATACCGAGATCCAGAACTGGACTGACGGTATTCCGCTTAGCCCCGCCTGGTGGGCGCCCACGTTTGTGGCCCTGATGATTCTGGGTCTGCTGTGGGTTGTCGTCTACTACATTTCGTCGGGCACGTACCCGGTTCCGAAGCTGGGCGCGTGGAACATTGCGGTGGGTCTGGGCACGATGATGGTCGGCTTCCTGATGACGCTGCGTTGGCGTTGACGGGGGCGCGGTGGGCGTGCGCCTGCCGTCTCCAGTGAGTGTGAGTGTGGGGCGTTCCGGCTGCGGCCGGGATGCCCCACTGTTTCTATGGACGAGGCCGTGGCTGGATACCGGGTCTCAGCCGAGCGAGCGGTCCACGGCCTCGTCCTCGGGTCACGGCCTGCTGAGCTGGACCCTCATGCCGGCGTCGTACATGCCGAGGAGGGAGCGTCCGGCCAGCCCGTCTTCGAGGCGCGCGGGGTGCGCGCTGGCGAAGGACATGACGGTCGTGGCGCCGGCCTGCAGGATCGCGGGCGAGGCCGGGGCGGAGGGTCCGAGGACGACGGTGTGGGCGTCAGAGGCGAGTTCGAGGAGGCGCGGCATGGTCTTGTTGACGAATGCGGATCCGGAGATGAAGACGTAGTCCATCTCGGGGAGCAGGTATTCGCAGGCGGAGTCGGGGTAGTCGCCCTCGAAGACGTTGCGTTCGAGGATGTTGAGTTCCGCAGTGTCGGGCATGGCGGCGGGCGCGAAGGGGAAGTGGCCGATGATGGCGACTCGCTTGCCGGCAACGAGGGGCGCGTAGGGGTGGAAGGTGCGTGCCCAGTTGTTTTCCTTGCAGGGTCGGAATCCGTGGGCGAGGGCGCGGACGGGGTGGGAGTGGTAGGCGTTGACGGCTGCCGTGCCGATGCCGGCGTCCTCGAAGTTCCAGGACTTGGCGAGAGCGGCGACGTCGCGCAGGGGGCGACCGACGAGGTCTGCGGGGTCCTCGGTGGCGCGCGGGCGGGACTGGACGTTCATGCCGAAAGCCATGCCGACACCGTCTTCGCTGGAGGCGACGCGGCGCCATTTGCCGTCGGTGTGGATCTGGGTGACGGTGATGTCGGCGGGGATCTCGTCGATGAGCTGGTCGTACAGGTCCCAGGGGCTGGTCATGGTTTCTCCTGTGGGCGCATGAGGAAGGGCCCGGCACTATTTGCCGGACCCTTCCTATATTAGGTCATCCTTAGATGCCACGCGCCTGTCGACTGTTGACCGCTCACGCGCCGTAGACCTCGAGCAGGACGCGGAACACGAGGGCGTTGAGCACGAGCATGCCTGCGATCATGCCGAGCGCGACGACCGCTTCACGCCGGTTCTGCTGCACCTGCGTGACGCCCGGACGCGGGCGGGCCATGCGCACGAGGACCCACGTGGCCCCCACGCCGGCGATCGCCCCACCGATGTGCCCCTGCCAGGAGATGCCGCTGACCACGAAGCCGTAGACGAGGTTGATGCCGAGCAGCGTCAGGATCGCGGTCGTGTCAGAGCCGCCCAGGCGCTGGAGGACGAACACGGCGCCGAACAGGCCGAAGACGGCGCCCGACGCGCCCACGGTGCTCACGAAGATCTCGGAGGGCTGGATGAGGCACCACGCGATAATGAAGGCGGAGCCTCCGAGCGCGCTCACCAGGTAGAGCGTGAGGAAGCGCCACCGGCCCAGGACCGGTTCGATCGCGCGCCCCACCCAGTACAGGGAGAGCATGTTGAACAGGATGTGCATGATGCCACCGTGCAGGAACGCACCGGTGAGGACCGTCCACGGGCGCGACATGAGGGTCGCGGGTAGGAGCGCCAGGTCGTCCTTCGTCGAGGGCGCGAAGGAGGTCACCGCGTACATAAGGACGCAGATCGCGATCATCGCGTAGGTGACGACCGGCGTGCTGGCCGCGGCCGCCCGCGAGGCGGAGCCCATCCACCGCTTCTTCGAGGACGTGCAGTCCACGCAGATCGAGCGGACCTCGGTGGGGATCGCGCAGTCCACGCACATGGGCCGGTTGCAGCGCTTGCAGTAGTCGACGCTGCGCACGCCCGGGTGGCGCGGACAGTCGGGGGCGGCGTGCGGGTCAGAGCGGGGGGCGGCCCCGGCCTCGTCGATGATGAGGGGAGAGGGTCAGTCGACGATCTCGATGGAGTTGATGACCTGCTCCGTCACGGGGCGATCGTTCGCGCCCGTGGGGGTGGTGGCGATGGCGTCGACGACGCGCTTGGACTCCTCGTCGGTGACCTTACCGAAGATGGTGTGGTTTCCGAGCAGCCACGGGGTGGGGGCCACGGTGATGAAGAACTGGGAGCCGTTGGTGCCCTTGCCCATGCGCTTGCCGGCGTTGGCCATGGCGAGCAGGTAGGGGTCGTTGAAGTTCAGCTCGGGGTGGATCTCGTCGTTGAACTGGTAGCCGGGGCCGCCGGTGCCGGTGCCGAGGGGGTCGCCGCCCTGGATCATGAAGCCGGGGATGACGCGGTGGAAGATGGTGCCGTCGTAGAGGGGACGGGAGGTCTTCTGGCCGGTCTTCGGGTCGACCCATTCGCGCTCACCCTTGGCCAGGGTCACGAAGTTGTTGACCGTGTTGGGGGCGTGGTTGGGGAACAGCTCGACGGTGATGTCGCCGGCGGAGGTGTGAAGAATAGCTTTCATGACTGTAATGGTCGCATCTTTTCCTGGGTGTTTCCTGTCCGTCACGCACCTCACGCGAGCCGGTGGGCTGCAGATCACAGCCCGTTGTTGCACAATAGGAGTGAGTGGCGCGTCCGCGCCCCTGTTTATTGTGGACAGAATCGGAGACATCATGGTTACTTCGCCGACTTTCGATGCAGATAAGCTGCGCGCATCGTCTCAGCAGCTTCGCGACGCCGCTGCCATTTACGCCGGCAAGGTTGCCGTGCGGGCTGCCGATCTGGCTAGCCAGGGCGTCGACTGGGCCGCGCCTCGCGCCCAGGCCGCGCTGAATTCCGCCATCGAGCACGCGACCCCCGCGATCGAGAGCGCTGCTGCTCGTGCGCAGGCTGCCGCCGCGCAGGCCGGCCCGGCGATCGAGAACGCTCGCGAGCACCTCGTGGACGACTACCTGCCGCGCGCTTCCCTCGCCGTCAACCAGGCGGGTGCCGCGCTGTCGGCTCGCGGTTCGCTGTCGGAGCGCGCTCGTCGCGCTTCCGAGGCTTCGGCTGTCGCCCTCGCAACCCCCACGCGTAAGCGCCGCAAGTGCCGCGTGCTGCGCGCCTTCGGCCTGACGGCCCTGGTGGGTGCCGTCGCTGGCGCGGGCTACATCCTGTGGAAGCGTTCGCAGCCGATCGAGGATCCGTGGGCCGAGGAGTACTGGGCGGATCTGGACACGGATTCGTTCGTCCCGGACACCGAGGCTGAGAAGGCGACCTTCGAGGCGGGCGAGTGAATTTAACCTCTTGAGAGGTTTTTGCTTCGGGGGCCGCGGCGCACTGCGCTGCGGCCCCCGCCCATTCGCGCGGGCGCCCTCACGCTTCTCTTATTGAGAGGGTTACTGTCTTCCGGAACGCAGCTCGCAGTTACCGAGCATTTTTGCGAGCCTTGCCGGTTGGTCATATGATGAGCATCATCTCATTAGTGTCTGCAGGCCGCGCCTGCGCTTGTTTCGCCTGGAGGTTTTCGTGGTCGACCTAAGCTTCGACTCAAGTAAGCACGATCAGACGCGTCAGGACGCGAGCAACGGAGCAGACTCTTTGCATACGGTTGCAAAGACCGCTGAAGCGTTTGCGAACGCTCAGGTCTCCGATGTGTGGGGCTCCGAAGAGGAGGGCGTAGAGGCAGCCCGTCAGGCTCTGGTGAGCGCATACGAAGCAGCCTGTCGTGGTTTTTCTTCAGAGGGCGATCAGCTCCGCGATTTCGGCAAAATGGTCGACGATGCCGAAGAGGCTTTCATGCGGGCAGAAGAGGAACTCGTACGCCTACTGAAGGGCACGGAGTCTGATTTGGCATCCGATCTGCTCATTCAAAAGCTTGCCGCTGGAGCGCTGGGCGCGCAAGTACTGAAAGCTTCTGGAACACTGCCTCACGCAACGTTGACGCCAGTGGGGGCAGCCGCTGCAAGTATGCAGGATGACAGCACGCCCTCTGCCGTCGGCGAACAGACCGGTATGTGATCGCAGGAAGTGACGTAGCAATGGTTCACAGCCCCAATTATGACCGCCTCATGCGTTTCGTAGAGGTCGCGAAGGCAAACCAATCTCTCTCAGATTTGGACGCTAAACATCGCACCGCAATGGAGGCTATCCGCGAGGCCGAGAAGCGCATTCAGCACTACCGCGAGTACCAGGGTTTCCAAGGGAAAACGGGCGACGCTATCAAGAATTGGCTTGATGAGGCCGAGAGGCGCCTGGAGGAGTGGCGTTCTTCGTACCTCGCCGCAACGCTTGTCGAGGTTGAGATGCGCCGCGTCATGCAGCACGCGCGCGAGGAGGCTGAACTGCTATCTCCCGTCCTCGTCGACTCCCGGCTGGATGCGCTTCGCAACGCGGCCGATGTGGCAATTCCAGTCTCGCAAGGGATGGGACCGATGGGCTTCGGCGTCAATGTCTTGGCCTCGACCGGCGCAGCCGTCTACGACGCGGTTGCCGCACAAGCAAACGCCGAGCGCGAACAGAAATCCAAGGAGATTCTGCACAACCTCAACGAGTCAATGCGCCAACTGGCTGCGCACACACGCGACGTAGCGCAGCCAGGAAAGCACACGAAGAAGGGCGGCAAAGGTGGCAAGTCCCACAATCTTCGAGACCTCAATGATATTTCCGCTCCATGGGTCGTCAAGGACGTCGAAAACGGAAACAAGTCGGCCTCCCCTGATCAGCCCGGCGTATACCCGGGCGACCGCGACAGCGACTACGGACGCGCAGACCAACGCGGAGCTAACTCCAGCGCCTACCCAAGTGGGTTCGACGACCCGACCGCGCAGAACGCGGACGCGGAGCGACTGCGCAAGATGCAGTCCCAACGTATCGCCGACAAATTCACCACGGAGGGCGAGCTGGGTAGCCGCAGCAAGCCCATCACTGACCCCAAGGACCTGATGGGCGTTGACCTGCTGCATTCTCGCATCGGTGGGGAGCGCTACGCCAACGGCACCATCGGCGGCTACACACCAGCTCCCCCCACTGATCGCGACCACCCCCTGTGGCGCATTAATGGCGGCCCCTCCACTCGCTTCAACGCCTCCGGACGCACGAGTCTGGCGGGCGCGGGCGCCCTCGGCGCCGGCGTCCTCGGTGCGGGTGCTCTCGGCGCGGCTGCCCTTGGAGCACGCGGTGGGTCGGGCCTGGGCGTCGGCTCGCTCGGCGGGCTGGGTCGCGGCGGCGCGGGTGGCCTGGGCGGGCTACGCGGGGGCTCGGCCTCCGGTGGCGGCTTTGGTGCCAGCGGCCTACCCGGTAGCACGAGCGCGTCGGGCGGGACGACCGGCCTGACGGGCACTAACGGCGCGGGCGGAGCTGCTGGAGCTGTTGGAAAAGCGAGCGGCGGCAGCGCCGCTGGTGGCGCCGGCGCGGCCGGGCGACCCGGCATGGGCGGCTTCATGGGCGCCGGCGGCGGCGCGGGTGCCGGCGGCGGCAAGGACGACAAGAAGGGACGTCGGCGCAAGTACACGGCCTTCAAGTTCGAGGACGACGAGGACGATGCGCTGCCCCCCGGCTACATCAATCCGATGTCGCAGACCTACGGATCGGACAAGGACCTGAAGCCCGCCTCCCAGAAGGACGACGAATGGGATCTTCGCCAATGGTAACCACGAACTCCGCTTCCGGTCTCCGTCGACTGCTGCGCCTCGCGGGTGCGTGTGCGATGACCCTGGCCCTGGCGGCCGGGGCCATCGTCCTGCCCACCGCGCCCGCTCACGCGGCCGATCCCATCACAGCGGCCGACCAGTCCTACTTCGCCTACTATCATCTCGATCAGGCGCGGGCCAAGGGCTACACCGGCAAGGGCGTCACCATCGCCCTCATCGACGGCGAGGTCGACACCACCGTACCCGAGCTGGCCGGAGCCACCATCATCGACAAGAGCCCGTGTACCGTCACTTCAAGTCCCTTCTCCAAGACACACGGGACAGCCATTGCCTCACTCCTGGTCTCCAAAACGTACGGCGTCGCCCCCGACGCAACACTCCTGACCTACCGAACCAGTCTCGCTGACGATGGCGATGAGTCCGGGAACGAGTGCGCCTTCCGCAACGGTAACCCGATCGAAGACCCCACCTCTCTCATCAATCGCGCCATCAGCGACGGCGCTCAGATCATCAGCATCTCCTCGTCCGACGAAAACTTCGACGACTCAACCAAGTGGGCGATCGCCCGAGCCGATGCCCTCGGCGTCATCGTCGTCTCCCCCATGGGTAATGACGCGAAAGATGAGACTAACAACGGCTATTCCAAGTGGTCCGGCGTCGTCGGTGTCGGCGCCATCGACACCACCGGCAAGGTAGCTGACTACTCCTCGTGGGGGCAGGGAACCACCACGGCAGCAGTGGGTGGCCCTATCATCGTCCGCAACTATGAAACAGGCAATAAAGCTGCCGCAGACGGCACATCGTACTCCACGCCCCTCATCGCAGGTTTCCTGGCCCTGGCCAAGCAGAAGTGGCCTAACGCCACCAGCAATCAGCTCCTCCAATTGCTCACCAAGACGGCGTTGAACAACGAGGGCCGCTGGAACAAATACACGGGGTATGGGGTTGCTGATCTCGGTGCCATGATGAACACCGATCCGTCCCAGTATCCCGACGAGAACCCATTGATGGACCCCACCATGCACAGGGGTCCCACCGTGGACGAAATCCAACAGTACATGGGCGGCCTCGTCAACCCCCACGACATCGCATTCGACGAAACCTACACCTACCGCGGAACCGACGAAAGCGTCATCAACGACCCAGACGCCGGTGTACAGATCCACCTGGGCACCAGCCCCCGCTACCACGCCAAGTAGGACAGAAAAGACCCCGCGTCGCCGCCGTTTGGTGGTTCGACGCGGGGTCTTTCGTCTCTCGGGATCAGCTCTTCGACGAAGAGTTCATCGCAGCAACCACAATCGCTACGATGGCGGAGATCAGGATCAGGATGAGGCCGAGCGGCGTGAGGTAGAACAACATGGCGACTGAGAGCCAGTACAAGCCGTCTCCACCATCGCCATGATTGCCGGGAATAAGGTCAATGACACCCCAGGCAATGAAGGGTGAAACCGCAAACAACAAGCCAACTACGAGCAGAATAACCGCCAGCTTGTATGACGTGCGACGACGAGCAGGCGCCGCAGGTCCGTAGACCCCAGGCCCTGGCTGCGGGAAGCCTGCTTGCATCCCGGCATCCCCGGGCATCTGCCCCCAGCTCTGCTGCATAGCCCCCTGCGGCAGATACTCCGCCTGCGGGGGGCTGGGCACTTGTTGGCCAACGTATCCCGGGATAGCGTTCGGGTCGGGGACCTGGGGATTCGGTAGGGTCACTGGTGTTCCTTGGGAGGTTGCTGGTGGAGAAGCGGAGATCGTCGGATCCGGAGGGTCCTAGAGCAGCGCGATGAGGTAGAAGAACCCGTAAATCAAGAGGATCAGAAGAACCACGAGGCCGACAACCGTAAGCGGTGCAGCATTCATGAGCAGACCTCGGGCGATGTAGCCGCGCTCGGAGGGGTTCTTCGTCTGCTTGAGCGCAACAAAGCCGAGAACCAGACCGATAATGTTCACCGCGACGACGGGGATGGAGAAGAATCCGGCCACGAAGATGAAGCCGATCGGAGCCAGGTCCAGCCAGTGTTCACCCCTCGGAATCAGCACGTACACCAGCGTCCCGAGGATGACCAGCGCAAAGACGACAAGTCCGGTGATCCCAAATCCGCGACACGCTGCCCCTAAGGTCTTCCCCCGGCTGCTCCCAGGCACGCCGGGCTGCTGGGGAGCCTGCGCCGGATACCCGTTCGTTCCGGGACCGGTCGAATATGGTGTCGTCACAGGTAGTCCTTCTTTCGTCGAGGGCAATGGGACAGAGGCATCCGCTATAGGCTAGTCCCCATCATCCAGAGGACGGCCAGGATCTCGGCAACCAGAAACACAAGCATCGGGGCTGCATTCAGCCAAATCCCCACCATGCACGCCTTCGCTTGACGCGGATCCTGCGCCCGCTTGCGCCCGGTCTTGCCAAGGACAAGGCCGATGATGTTCATAATCCCACCCAGGATGTAGAACATCGCGACGACGAGAATGAAGCTGATCGGAGCAAGAGTCCACTCAACGGAGTCGTCTGCCGAGGCAAGTACGGAAACCACTCCTGCGAACAACCCGATAGCGCAGAGGATGATCCCAACGACTCCGAGGCATTTGGAGGCCACGGCGAGGCCATGGCTGGGAGGAGCCACAGCCTGCGGCGCCGGCTGCATGTCGGTGTAGGGATTGCCCGCCACGTTTCCGGGGTAGACCGGCACGTTTCCGGGGTTTCCGGGCATCCCGGAACCGAGAGAATGAGGCATTGTCATCATCGGTCCTTCACTCGTTGATCGTTGCGTCTGAGTGCCCACCGGACGGGGTCACCGCGAGCGGCTCCGGGCCGCAAACACGAGGATGAGGCCAGAGACCATCAACATCAGGCCGAAGGGGACCACGTACAGAAGAAGTGCAACGCCGGCCCAGGCGAGCCCGTCCCCGCTATCCCCATGGTCTCCGGGGATGAGATCAATTGCGAGACAGCCAGCAATCGACGCCATGACGATGACTGCACCGAAGACGAGCAGGATGATACCGCCGATGCTCCGCTTCTTCTTCGCGCGAGGCACGGGTTCCTGGCCCGGATAGCCGGGCTGTGCGGCAGGCACATACCCCTGGCCCATCGCACCGTTCATAGGCTGCGCGCCCCATTGAGTGGGAGCCGCGTTCTCCGGAGGATACCCCGGAGCGGGATGCGAGTCCGGGAGGTACGGGTTCGGGGTTGTCACGGTCGGTCCTTCACGTGTTGATCGGTGCGCCCATGCGGGCTGCGATCACAATCCTAAACGAGCATATGTTCACGCCACGCATCGACAGTCACAAGGCCTCGGAGCGACTCTCTTAGTCAGACATGTACACCCAGTACAGCACCCCGAGGATGATCCACGGCAACGCGTTGAGCAGGAGGACGTAACACGCTCTTCTCACTTCCTGAAAGTTGTTGCACCGCAACAACTCGATGAGACCGAAGATTCCCCCGAGGACATTGATGACGAAAAGGGCTAACAGGCCGAATAACCAGAACAAGCCGGCGCCGAATCCGTATTTGCGCACCATTTCGTCCGCGTTTGCCGTTTCGATGCAATAGATGATCGTGAGGACAATGGTCAAGAGGATCACGACCCAACCACCGAGGCCAGCCACCAGCGACAGCATCCACGTGCCTCGTCTGCGAACCGGAGGACGTGCTTGATGAACGTCGCCTCCGGGAGCGACGCCGGCCACGAACTGAGGATCGGTCACAGGCTGCGCCGCGGCACCCTGCGCAGGAGATTCATGCAAAGCACTCATCGGTCGCCTCCTTTGTTGCAAAAGGGTGTTATTTCCATCCAAATAGCCACTCAGCGGCGCCTGCTCCCAGCACGTTGTATGTCATGACAATGACGAGGACGGGGCTCAGACACAGGATCACTCCACACAGGGCGGCGCTGCGCTGTTTACTCGACACGTCTGATTCACCCAGCTCTGCCCTGGCAATAACGAGGCCGGTGAGACTCAGACAAGCGGTGAGGCCGCCGCCGATCATCGCAATGAGGCGGTTGTAGACGATGCCGTCAACCTGACGGATGCCTGTCCCGAGCAGGACGACTATCTCGACGATGATCACAGCGGCGATGGAGATAGCGGCGACGATCCACGCACCGACGCCACATCTGACGGGCGTCCACCTTGTGCGGGGCGTGCTGGGATACGGCTGTACTCCACCGCGTTCAAGATCCGGAGCCTCCATGCCCCTCCCTCCGACAAGTATTTCAAAACTTGAGATTAATGGAAAGGGGGGTGTTAGCACAAGGGGATGAGCGGAAGCGCATCGTTCGCGACGTTACTCTTCCAACACGTCAAAGACCTACTTGACGAACATCGGAACGGTCATGAGGGCGATGAAAACGACGTACGGACTCACATTAAGGAGGATTCCCAGCCAGTTAAGCTTCTGCGTTTTGGGCTTTCCGACAGCTCCCACGATTCCAATAACACCGCCAGCGAGGTTCACCGAGCCGATGAATGGCAAGCCGAGGAAAGGGATAAAGCCGACGATGTCAGCACCGCTCGGGTCAGCATCGGACGGGATAGCTCGAATAGCCAGGTACGTACCCAATACCGTTAGACCGACGAGGACCCACCCGACAATACCCAGGATGATCGACAGCCTATTCACCTTCTGAACCACAGGCCCCTGAGGCACGGGCGCATAGCCCGGCGCAAATCCCTGATATGCAGGCTGCGCGGCCTGCGCGGGTACTCCCGCCTGGGGAACCCCCTGATATGCCGGCTGCGCGGCCTGCGCCGGCTGCGCGGGAACTGCGGGCTGCCCCGCAGGCTGCTGAGGGTAAGGCGTACTCATCTCATTACTCCTATGCGTCACGCAAGGCCGTTACCCGAGGAGGGTGCGCAGCACCTGCGCGACCCCGGCCTCGTTGTTGGAGGGGGCGATAAAGCGCGAGGCCTCAACGACGTCCTGCGAGGCGTTGGCCATCGCGAAGGACAGGTCGCCCTCGCTCATCATCGACAGGTCGTTACCAGCATCGCCGAAGACGGCGGTCTGCTCGCGCGTCACCCCAAGGAAGCGCTGCAGGTCGCGCACGGCGCTCCCCTTGTCGACGCCTCGGATCTGCAGATCCGCCCAGTTCGCGCCGGAAATCGCGTACTGGTGCGTGTCAGCAAATCGAGCGAGCGTCGCCTCCGCGAGCGCCTGGACCGGCCCAATGACGTAGACAGCGAGCTTGACGATCGCGTCGTCGATCTGCCCGGCCTCAATACCGTCGATGATGGCGATCTGATCGTCCACGCGCTTGGTGCGGTGATAGTAGGGCAGAACGCCGTCGACGAAGCGGTCGTCGGTGCGCTCGACGTAGGCGAATTGCTTACCACACATGACCAGGCCGCCGTCGATCCCGTCCGGACCCGAGGTGGCTTCGCGCACGAGGCCCATCTGGTCGAGCAGCTCGTCCATGCCGGGCGGGAAGTTCTTGTCGTCGTCCAGGAGGGTGCCGTCCATGTCGACGGCGGCCAGGCGCAGGTCAGCGCCCGCGTAACGCGCGGGGTCAGTGGGGGTCGTCATGGGTCCATTGTGCCCGACGGGGGGCATGGGTGCTTGCGACCTACGACGAGGCCGGGGCAACCTCACGTGACCTCGTGCGGCACGCGCATGGTCACTCTGAGCGTTCCCGCTCCTTATCCTTCCTCTTCTCGAAACGCAATGCGACGAGGGCACACAGGAACGCAAGAAGGCCGAACGGAGCGATAAAGAGCAGAGCGAAGAGGAGGGCCAAGTGCATAGAGAGTGCGGGCGGGTTATTATCCACACCAAAATAGCTGACGAGCCAGGCCAACGGCGGCAGGTACAGCATGCTTCCGGTGAGGACGAAGCCCAGAATGACGCAGATGCGCACCACACTTGAACCCTGACGCCGTTTCTCGCGGATCAACTCGCCAGTATTGTCCGAAGCCCCATCGGCCGACATGACCCGCGCCTGCGCATCGGCGGCCTTTCTCTCACGGCTTTTCGTTGCCGTGACGTCGGCAGCCAGCGCCAGGAGGGCGACAAATGCTACGGGGGCAGCGATCAGTAGAAAGCCGACGAAGAACACGACACCTCCAGATGATGGAACCGACTCCGTATCGCCCTTCCGTTCCGTTCAGGAGAACGCCGCGGTCGACTCAGAACCACCACCATAGCGCAACGGCCGCAGCCGGCAGCATCGCGGCCACGAGGGCACCGAGCCGCGACAAGCGCCGCGCACCCATGGACAGCGGGCATTGGGTCGAGGCCGACAGGGAGAAGATCTCCTCGTCGAGCTCGGCTCGCGCGCGCACGCTCGGGCGCACGACGGGCGGATACGAGGGCGGCGCGGGGCGCCGGCGACGCGCGGCTGGCCTGGTGACCTGCGCTCCTCGCGCGGCCCCACCGACCCCCTCCGCGTGCGAGTACTGGGAAGGCGAGCGGTACACGGTGTCTCCATCAACATGTGCAGTGTGAATGGCGCAATCCTAGCACCCATGAGGCGCGCGTCACATACATTTGATTTCTTTAATTTCAAACAATTTGATCGGAGCGGCGAACCAACAAACGGCTTGCACCCCCTTACAAAATGAGCCACCTATCACGCTATACGTTAGTCTGGTCGTGTTCGCTCAAAGCATCGAACAACCCTACGTCGAGGAGAGAATCATGAGTCTGGAAGATCTGGCCAAGAAGGCTGAAGAAGGCTTCGAGAAGGTCGTTGACGCGGCCAAGGAGAAGGCTGAAGAAGCCAAGGACAAGCTCGCCGAGCTCGCTGGCGACGCCAAGGACAAGGCAGAAGACGCCAAGGACAAGGCAGCGGAGGCCGCCGAGGACGCCAAGGACAAGGCAGCGGAGGCCGCCGAGGACGCCAAGGACAAGGCAGAGGACCTCAAGGACAAGCTCGAGAAGTGAGCTACCAGAAGGGGGGCGAACCAAGCGGTTCGCCCCCCTTCTCCATGCACTCGCGCCCCCGACGGTTTTACATTCCCCGTAGCTCGGACCACGCGACTAGCGACGAGCGCTCTACTCCCGTCCCTCACGCACGCTCGCGAGGATTCGGCGGCGCAGCGGGACGGTTGCCTCGGAGGCAACGACGATGAGAACGACGCCCACAATCGCCGAGGCGAGCGCAATGAGGAAGCCCTTTCCCGCACCTGCCGCAAGCATCGGCGACATGAACACCATGCCGAGCAGCATCGAGCCGACGATCATGACGAACGCGGGGATCGCGACCTCGAGGCGACGGCTGCGGTCCATGAAGCCGCGCGGCGACCCCATGTAGGACAGGGCGCGCACCTGGTCGGCGGAGTCGAGGACGCGGATCGACTGATTGACCGCGGTCGACACGGCGCCCAGGGCGAGGGTGATCGCGAAGGTCAGCAGCATGCCCCTGTTGATGTCACCGATGACGATAAGCGCGATCTCGTCGGTCCTGTCCCCGCTCATCGAGATCGCATCACTCGCCGGATACATGATGCCCACGAGGAACCCAACGAGGGCGACAGCCCCGAAGGAACGCCACACGGCGCGCGGGTCGTCGGCCATGCGACGCCCAGCCACCATCATCTGAGGACTGCGCGAGGCCCGAGCCATGATGCGCCCCATGAGGCTGATCGACCAGACGCCCACCAGGTTGACGATCAGGAAGATCGCACCCATGAAGCCCATGAACACGGCCATGCCGATAGCGGTTCCCAGGTTCATCGCGAGGGTGCCGACACTCAGCCAGAGGACGAGGAGGACCAGTCCAAGGACGGGGCCGACCGCGCTCACACGGCCCGCCTGGCTGCGGCGAGCGACACCCAGGGGCGTGATCGCGACCTTGCGCATGGCCAGCCACGAGGACAGGGCGGCCAGGAGGATCATGGCGAGCCCCTCGA
>PPYE01233503.1_pt1 | contig 15860 bp, 12 predicted proteins | sample 1559881 | NCBI WGS metagenome assembly PPYE01 (sample SAMN08240022, study PRJNA423297) | Human gut metagenome, whole genome shotgun sequencing project. | reverse complement strand
TGCCATAAAAAATACTCCTTTTCGATAAGAATTGTCATATCTGAATTCTTACCAAAAAGGAGTTATTTTTTACCAAAAACACAAACTATTTTACACTACCAAGCTAACCCATTCCCACTCTCTGTCTATTCCTTCGCCATTTGTATTATTACCAGAAGTTTCCTGATACTTCCAATCACTTTATATATGTCCATAATGATTTTCAGACAGTCATTCTTATAATATTTTTCTTCTCCCATGGAAACAATACCGCTTTCACATATATTCTATATTTAGCGCTTGAAAGTACCAGGAATTAATAATTTTTCACGTACAAAATCTTTAAAATCGTTTCTTTGTTTCCATTCTTTGATTATATCATGTCTCTTTTAGATATAGTGTTAAAGTACATGAACAACTATATTTCGCTACATATTTGACACAGAATATTTATTTTTTAATATATTTATCCTTCCAGAGACTGCACACCAGTTTGGTGCATAGCCTCTGTTTGAAATTTACTTTACAGTTACTGTAATTGCTTTATACACGCCATTTTGTGCATATACCCATACAGTACAGCTTCCTTTTCCTGTTGCTTTGATCATACCGCTTGATGTTACTGTTGCTACATTCGTATTGCTGCTTTCATAGCAGAGCTTTCTGTGATGTTTGATTTTCTTGTCTTTCTTTACTTCTACTGCTGTGATTTGAGCTGTTTTGCCTTTCTTTAAGATTACTTCTGTGGCATTCTTCTTGTTTCCAATCTTTGTAATAGAAACTGTTTTTGCTACTCCATAGTTTCCACCTTTAGTTACAGCATGTATGGATACAGAAGCATCTGTAATCACTTTCTTTCCATCCACCAATTTGTATGCTTTTACTATGTATTTATAGTAAGTTGCTTTTTTCAGTTTAGTGTGCGTCCATGTTCTGGTCTTTCCATTTGTTATTGTAGCAAGTTTTTTATATTTATAAACTTTTCCATTACCATTACAACGGCTGCCATAAACGATATATCCGTCTGCTCCACTGATTCTTGTCCATTCTACCTTTATAGAATTATTAGACTGAGTTACAGAACGTGCTTTCAGATTTCCATATCCTGTTATTGTATTTATAGTTGGTTCGTTCGAAAGCTTTACTGTAATAGTTACTGATTCACTGAATTTACCATTTTCTGTCGTTGCTGTGATAGTAGCTTCACCATTGCCCACTGCCGTTACTTTTCCTTCAGCATCTACAGTAGCAACCTTCTCATCACTGGATTTCCAGATCAGCTTATCATATGCATTATCTGGTTCTACCTTTGCTGTAATCTGCAGACTGTCACCAATCTTTGTAAGCATTTTATTTTCTGTTGTAAGTGTCAGTTTCTCAGGTGCAATCTTTACTGTGATAGTTGCTGTTGCGCTGTGTTTTCCATCTGCTGATGTTGCTGTGATGGTTGCTGTTCCGTTGGCAACTGCTGTTACTTTACCATCTTTATCTACTGTTGCAACCTTCTCGTCACTGGATTTCCATGTGATTGTCTTGTTGTCTGCATAAGACGGTTTCACCGTTGCTGTAAGCTGTAAAGTTTCACCCACTTTTGTCAGATCTGCTTTATCGTGTGATAAAGTTACATCTGTTACAGGATAGCTCGGTGTACTTGGATAGCTTGGAGATGGAGCACTGGCTGTTACATCTACGTATGCTACTGCATAAATGGAGAATTTGCTGGTTTTAAAACTCAGAGTATTTCCATTACGTGTTGCATCCAAACACTCTGCCTTATCATCATGAATACGAATTACATAAAATTTTCTGTTAAATCCAGCCGGAATATTCTTCGCTTCTTCTGAAAGTTCCCGTTCAAAGATAATTTCCTGATGTGCATCTGAAATCGGCTTTGCTTCACTAACATTTTTTTTGAGCTCAACCTTCTTAAACATAGATATATCAAAACAATCTATTATTCCATAAGTTGGATTTCCAGACATATTTGCAATGATAGTATTCAGTTCTGCTTGTATTTTAAATTTTTCTTCTGAATATTTTTTTTCGTTAATATCAATACCTTTTATCGGAAAAGATATCTTAATACCCATATTTGTATTTGGATCATTATACTTAATTTTTTCTTGAGAAGACAGAATATCTTCTATATTAATTTTATCCAGTCCTATACCTGTTATATTAGGTGCACCTGGCTCAACAATAACTTCTGTAGAAGAATGATTTCCTTTTTTATCTGTTTTTAATGTATTTATTGGAATTATCTTTTTACAGGTAAATTCTTTACCATTCATTGTTACAGTTGCATCAAAATAGAGAACTCTTATCTTTCCATCGTTACTATTTACTGACCCCGACATCACTTCGCATTTTCTCACTATCGTATGATATTCATCATTTGTATACTGAAAAATAGCGTCTACATCGTATTGTCCTGCTACAATAGTACCATCCGCATCTATTTTTGTTTCTTCGCATGTATTCCACACAAATTGTGGATTCTTGCTAATATCAATTTCAGTCTTTTCTACCAAACTATCCTTGGCATAAATTAAATAATTTAAATTGCTTGCAAGTTCATCTACATCATAACCGTCATTACAACTATCCAAAAAATCTTTTACCTCAGTCAAAGCTGTCACCAAAGATTCCCAGCTGCCTTTTTCATAAATAGCTTCATCTAGATTTAAGCATTCCTGATACAATGTTTTCAAATCATCTAAAGTTGTATCATTTACAGTAATCTTTACTGCTCCCTGAGCAAAAACCATGTAAAGCCCCTCATCCAAGTAACGATGATGCCCATATGGACTCACCATGCTCGAACTGTTCATTGTATAGCATCTGTTAATATTTGCTGCTACAAATTTATAGTCTCCTTCATAATTATCATCAAGAAGGAAAGAAATCTTATAATATCCTGTTTTCGGAATATTAAAACCCACATAATTCATTCCTCTGAATGTTTTGCTTTTATCAAAAGAAACTGTTTCACCTACACTTGAAGGTGACTCAAAGAGTTCAGTATATGAAAGGACTTCTAATTCTCCAGCATCTCTATATTCATTACTTATCTCTGGAATACAACATTTTACTCTATGCCTTCCGGGTTCTAACTCTTCAACAGAAGAATATATATCATCAAATAAGACTTCGATACTTAAATTATCCGGATTATCATCACTTTCATCTGGCGAAAGTAATACACTATATGTTTTTCCATTTACTTTATATTCTACTTCAAAATACAAATCTTCCAATACATCTGTTAAGTGACTTACACCTTTAAGAATCTGTCGGCTATTCTGATTTAATTTAATACTATTTATCTGAATATTATCTGTGACAAGTTCTACTGAAGCTGCATCCCCAAAATATCCCAGATACATTTTAGAGCCTGCACTTAAAGCAACTGATCTGTCAGCATAAACTTTATCCGCATATCTATCTAGCCATAATTTCTGATAAGACCACGTACTTCCATTAAAAGTTGCTGCAAGTAATGTAGTATCAGCATCTTCTGTATGACCTACAAAGCCAAGTTTAAAAGTCTGTGCTATATCTAACTTATTTTCTATATAAAAATATCTTGCATCATCATTTCCTGAAAATGTATATGTTTTAGAAGAATCCTCACTATTAGATAATCCACCGATTTCATTTCCTGAATCTGTTACATGTGCTACATTTAAATCAATATAGTAAGGCGTTTCATATTCATCTTCATCAAAACTTAATCCAATTGTATACTGTGTACCATCTTCCTTACGATCAAAAGACGAGATATACAATTCTCCATATTCCTCTATTTCATCGCCAAGTTTGATCGTTCTTGAAGTATCATCGGATAAATCAACCTCAAATTCTACATTTCTCAAGCATTTCTCTAAATCCTCCTTTTCCATACATTGCAGATATTCATCATACAGAATCGGAAGTTCCTGTGAATCCTTCATGCTTATATTGGAAATTTTACTTTCCTGAGGTGCTTCTGAAGTTATCGTTACCTGAAGAGAAAGATCCATCGGCCGTTTTTGAGCCAAAATCATATAATAAGTTCCTGCTTGCAGTTCAAGCGCTTCATCTTCCTCCCAACATTTTGTTTCCCAAAGTCTATCAGCAGAGTTCCAACTTTTAATATAAAAAATATCACTAAAATTCTTATAATATGTAGTCGTTTCCGCTACATTAAGTTTAAACCCATAATTATACGGATAATCATTATCATAATTTTTTATATATGTCCCATGATTAAGAAGAATTTCAAAAGAATCTCCCTTTTCGGTTACTGTATTATCTGCAAAAAATTCATCAAATGTTTTTACATTAACATCATAACCTTCACTCTTAACACTTGGATCTGCCTTGCAGAAAAAATGATACTTATATTGACCTGAAACAGTTGGACGCAGAGGCCTTGTATTTCCAGAGCTTTCATCCCACAAAAATTCTCCATTAGAATTTTCATATACAATACCAACTTCTCCATATCCATCAATATATCCGCTATTTGTCTTCAATTCAGTTTCATTTTCATCATCCAATATTACCGTAACTGGTAAATCAGAAGGAAACTCATTATCAATGACAGTTTCTGTTAAGCATGTATAATCTGAAGGTAATTTCTGTTCATCAACAGAAATTTCTTTTATTGAAGGAACTTCTTTTATCGTAATTTTTACATCACCATCTATGCCAGCAATATATGTTTGATAAGAAGATTCCAAACTCGTTTTTAATGTACAATAGCCACTATATGACTCTACTCCGCTAGTAGGTGAAATCTTTATATTAACAAAAGCATTATCCTTATTCGTTGATATACAATAAGTAGCTTCTTTTTTTGGTTGAAAAATAAATGCTTCATTCGCATTTACGGTAAATTCTCCCTCACCAGTAATTATTTGTGCTTCATCAGATGATTTTTCATTACCATCAGATTCATCCCCTGCTGAAAATACCTCTACAGAATCTTCCATTGTAAAAGTATCCTCCTCTTCACCCCCAGATACTATCGGCTGAGTATCTGCTTCTTCCTGCTGCAGTGAATCAGTCTTATCTGCAGCCATTTCAACAGATTCTATATTCTCACTGCTATCTGAAAATAAATCTGCTGATTCTGACGCCCATGTCATATTCACCGGACTAACTGCTATAGTCGCAGCTAAAGTCCACGCCAGAACTTTCCTTAACTTTTTCCTTGCCATATGTTTTTCCTCCTTAATAGTATTTTGTTACTACAATTGCTTATCAAAAATATATCATATCTCACGTTTCAATATAACACTTTCACATAAACACCCATATTTCACTACATATTTAACCATTTTTTTCCAATCTTCCTCACAGATAAATTGCATCCCGTTATTTTTTATAGTATGATTATTGGAAATACAGTTCATTTTATCCATCTGTCATATCCGACAGATATTGTCACTGACATAAGAAACTACAACCACTTTAATCCAAAGGAGCTTAATCCAATTTTGAAACTTGCAATCTGCGAAGACAATCCTTCACATTATGAAATAATACATACTATTCTGCAAAAATATCCTCCGGGAGCTTTTGAAATAACACATTTTATATCCGGTGATGAATTTCTCCGGGCTGCTGCTGAAAACGGATGCCCTTATTCCATTGTACTGACGGATATTGATCTTGGTTCTGACACCGTAAATGGCATCTCACTTGCAGAAAAGATCAACCATATCAGCCCTGACACTCAGATTATTTTTATCAGCCAGTATCTGCAATATGCTACCGCAGTATATGAGACAGAACATGCCTACTTTATCCATAAACAGCAGATGGAAAAGTATCTTCCTCTGGCTCTGAGAGCAGCGTGCCAGAAGCTTCAGAAATTGCATACACGATATCTGTATTTCTCCGGAAATTCACGCAATTATCAGGTGCTCTGCTCCGATATTCTTTATCTGGAACGAAATCTGAGGCAGACCACGATCTATACCAGAACAGGAACATATACAACAAAAGAAAGACTGACAGCTCTTACAGAAAGAATGAAACCAGATTTCTGTCTCTGCCATAACAGCTTTGCCGTCAATCTCCATGCTGTACGTACTTACAGTCATAAGGGCATTGTACTTTCTGATAATACAGAGATTCCTGTCAGCAGATCTTATTACCAACAGTTTAAAGACGCGTTTGCTTTCATGATGCTTGCCGGTCACAGGGAGGTACAGTAAATGGGCAGTCATATGATCAATCTATTTTTGTGTATTCTATCCAGCCTTTATCTGTGTTTTGGACTGTTTTACTTTTGCTGCAGGATCCTGCCCCGCAAATGCAAGATCTCACTTCCACTGTTTTTGTGTCTGTCAGTATTTATGGCATTGTTATTTTGGTTCAAGCGTGAATCACAGCATAATGGAATTACAATCGTATTTCAGCTTACAACATTTCTTGTAACACTTTTTTTATTCCAGACATCTTTTATGAAAAAATTAGCTGTTTATTTTATTTTCCAGCTGCTGATAATCTGTCCGGAAATTTTATGTACCAGTGTTTTCATAGCACTTCATAATCTTTTTATACCGACCAATACCTATACTCCGCACAACCTGATATCTAGTTGTTCACCTGCAGAATATTTCGTTATCGAACTCTCCAACATCCTGCTTGGCCTGTTTCTTCTCTGGAAAATATCAGAAATCCTGCGGCAGTGTATAGATTATTTGAAAATACTCACCTTTTTACAACTGTTACTGCCACTGATCGCTCCGGTTTTTCTCAATGTTATAATTTCCCTTCAGAAAAAGCCCGAAGCAGTTCTGGCTCTGAGCATCATTTACTGGATTATATGCATCAGCAGTTATCTGCTGTTTCTGCATGCAGTCCGTTCTTTAGCCCAGCAGCACAGGGAATATTTACAGAAAAAAATGGAAATTGAGTTAATGAAAAAGCAGATGAATGATTCCGTTCAGTTAAGTAATGAATATGCCAGTCTCCGGAAATGGAATCACGATATTGAGAATCACATCATGTCTGTCATGTATTTGATGGATATGAAAAAATATGAGGAAGCAGAAACATATACCGCTTCTGTTCTGTCCCGGATTAATTGCAGACCACAAGAAAAACAACCAGAGGAGGATTGCAGTCATGAAAAAGAACATTAAATTGATTCCTTTATTTCTCTTCCTCTTTGTATTCCAGTTGTTATATTTTCTATCTACGATTTATACAGAAAAAATTGATCATATATTTCTGATCCTGGCAGTGTTTATGGTCCTTATCTGTATCCTTTTATACTGCGTTCTTTCTGATGTGTTAAAGAAATCCAATGCTGAAATGGAACTGGCTTTTCTTCAAAAACAGAAACAATTAAAACAGGAACAGGATTACAGTCTTCATATCCGTAGACAGGATACTCGGGATTTTCAGGCCAAAACTGTACAGGAACTTCAGGATTTCCAGATACTTCTGGAACAGGGAAAATATGAACAGGCTGATACTGCGATCAGAAATCTGAATCAGACTTTTCAGAAAAAGCGTTTTCATCCTTACTGTCAGAATAACCTGTTACAGGCAATCCTGGAAGGGAAACGGCTTCGTGCAGAACAGGAACATATCCAGGTATCCTATGAAATCCTTTTACCGGAAAAGATTTCCATTAATACGACTGACCTGAGCAGTATATTTTTTAATCTTCTGGACAACGCTATCGAAGCTTGTAGCGCTTCCGGCAATCCTGATCCTGAAATCCGGCTGTCTGCAAACATTTCCAACGGATTTCTTACCATATATATGCACAATACCAAGAACCCGTTACAGAGTTTTACACATAAGACTACGAAATCAGAACCGGGTTCTCATGGATATGGACTTTCTATTATTGAAGATATCTGCCAGAAATATAATGGCTCCTATCAGTGGATCGACCATAATAATACTTTTGATTCCATTGTCTTACTACAGATAAAAAATCTCTGAAAAAAGGAGGCGCTTTCCATGCCAGTTACTCCCACGATCGAAGTAGATGATACCCTGAAAGAACGAAGCTCTCATGGCTCCTTTGAGCTTCCCATAGAAACCTATACAGACAACTGCGAGATATTCCATTCTCTCTACAACCACTGGCATGACGAGATGGAACTGATTTATATTGAATCCGGCAGCGGACTGGTCCGTCTGAACAAAGAGATCCTCCGCGTCAAGGCCGGTGATCTGATCATTGTGAACCGTGGCGTTCTCCATGGCATAAAAACAGATCTGAAGAATATCCTTTATTTCCGGAGTATTGTTTTTGACCTGAACTTCCTGTCAGGCCCGGCGGGAGATTTATGTCAGGAACGTGTCATTTCCCTGTTGATGGATAATCAGGCGGAATTTACCCATATTATTTCCAGATCTGATGAGAATTACGGAAATATCTGCCAGCTTTTTGACAGGATCCATGCCTGCCATAAAGAAAAAAAGCCATATTATTTCGTAAAATTAAAGGCTCTGTTCTTCAGCTTTTTCTACGAAATGCTCATGGGAAATTACATCACTCCCGCAGATAAGGATGAGAACAAAAGTCTTGCTTCTATTAAAAAGATCCTGGACTACATTAACCTCAATTATTCACAGCCGCTGACCGCAGCAGAGCTCACTGCTCTCTCTAATTACAGCGAATACTACTTTATGAAACTGTTCAAGCAATATACCGGTAAGACTCTGATTGCCTATATCAATGACCTGCGCATCGAGAAAGCCAAGCCTATGCTTCTGCACTCCGACTCCTCTGTCACAGAGATCGCACTGGAAGTAGGCTTCAACAACACCAGCTATTTCATCAAAAAGTTCCAGCAGGCAACCGGAATGTCTCCTCACAAATTTCGCAGAAACCTGTCATAAAATCGCAATTTTGTTGTATTTTTTTTAATAGACTGCTGATATAGTTATAGATGTCAGCAAGAGAACTTCTCTTCCTGATATAAATCAAAAACAATACACTATTCAAAACTAAAAAATAAGCAATCTAACTCATAAAAAAACACATATTCATTTCAGAAAGGGAGATTACGATGGAAACTTTAGAAAAACTCATCTACGACCTGTATAAGAAAAACGCACGTCAGTGCACAGACGAAGAAATCTACAATGCATTATTAATCTATACAAAGAACCAGCTCTTCGAAAGAGGCTATCAGGACGGAAAGAAGAAGATTTATTATATTTCCGCTGAATTCCTGATCGGTAAATTATTATCCAACAACCTGATCAACCTTGGAATCTACGATGATGTTGCTAAATTCTTAAAAGAAAACGGCAAAGAAATCGCTGCTATCGAAGAAGTTGAACCGGAACCATCTCTTGGTAACGGCGGTCTTGGACGTCTGGCAGCATGCTTCCTGGATTCTATCGCAACTCTGGGACTTCCGGGCGAAGGTATTGGTCTGAACTATCACCTCGGACTGTTCAAACAGCTCTTTGAGAACAGACTTCAGAAAGAAACTCCGAACCCATGGATTGAAGAACACAGCTGGCTCACACCTGCAGGTGTTTCCTATACTGTACCGTTCCGCGGATTCTCACTGAAATCTTCCCTGTACGATATCGATGTTGCAGGCTACAATAACAAATCCATTCATCTGCACTTATTTGACATTGATCTGGCAGATGAATCCATGGTTCACGACGGAATTTCCTTTAACAAAAAGGACATCCTTCACAACCTGACACTGTTCCTGTATCCGGATGACAGCGATGACGACGGACGTAAGCTCCGTATCTTCCAGCAGTATTTCATGGTATCCAATGCCGCTCAGTTCATCCTGGACGAGGCAACAAAGAAGGGCTGCAACCTGCATGACCTTGCAGACTATGCAGTGATCCAGATCAACGATACTCACCCAAGTATGGTCATTCCGGAACTGATCCGTCTCCTGACAGAGCGCGGAATCGACTTTGATGAAGCTGCTGAAATCGTATCCAAAGTATGTGCTTACACAAACCATACCATCCTTGCAGAAGCTCTGGAAAAATGGCCAATGGACTACCTTCTTGATGTAGTTCCTCACCTTGTACCGATCATCGAAAAACTGGATGAGAAAATCAAAGCAAAATATCCACAGGAAAATGTGGCAATCATCGACAAGAACAATCTGGTTCATATGGCACATATGGATATCCACTACGGATTCTCCATTAACGGTGTTGCTGCCCTGCATACAGAAATCCTGAAAACAAGCGAGCTGAAAGCTTTCTATGATATTTATCCGGAGAAATTCAATAACAAGACTAACGGTATCACATTCCGCCGCTGGTTAATGCACTGCAATCATCCGCTGACAGACTATATTACCTCTCTGATCGGTGATGAGTTTAAAACAAATGCAACTGCTCTGGAAAATCTCCTGAAATATAAGGATGATGAGGCAGTTCTGAACAAGCTTCTTGAGATCAAAACAGAAGCTAAGAAAACCTGTAAAGAATTTATCCTCTCTAACACAGGTGTTGAAATTAATGAGAACAGCATCTATGATATCCAGATCAAACGTCTCCATGAGTACAAACGCCAGCAGTTAAATGCTCTGTACATCATCAGCAAATATCTGGAGATCAAGGGTGGAAAGAAACCATCTCAGCCTGTAACCTTTATCTTTGGTGCAAAAGCAGCTCCTGCTTATGTGATCGCAAAGGATATCATTCATCTTCTGCTCACACTCCAGGATCTCATCAAAGATGATCCGGAAGTTGCACCATACATGAAGCTTGTTATGGTTGAAAACTACAATGTATCCGCAGCCGAAAAATTATTCCCTGCATGCGATATTTCTGAGCAGATCTCCCTGGCTTCCAAAGAGGCAAGTGGTACAGGTAACATGAAGTTCATGCTGAACGGTGCCGTTACTCTGGGAACTATGGATGGCGCTAATGTTGAGATCAGCGAACTGGTTGGTGAAGATAACATCTATATCTTCGGTGAATCCAGTGAGAAAGTTATCGAGCATTACGAGAAAGCTGACTACTGCTCCAGAGATATTTATGAAAATGACAAACGCATCAAGGAATGTGTTGACTTCATTGTAAGTGAAAAGATGCTGGCACTTGGCCACAAAGAAAATCTCGAAAGACTGCACCACGAACTGGTAAGCAAAGACTGGTTTATGACACTGCTTGACTTCAACGATTATGTTGAGAAGAAAGATCAGGCACTGGCTGATTACGCAGACAGAAAAACATGGGCAAAGAAGATGCTGGTTAATATTGCAAAAGCCGGATTCTTCTCTTCTGACAGAACTATCGAACAGTACAACAACGATATCTGGCACCTGACACCGGCAAAATAATCCAATAAAATTTGTGATCATATAAATTCTGTAAAAAACAAACAGCAGGCATTGTATATTCGATGGAATATACAGATGTCTGCTGTTTTATGTTTATCAGATCATAAAAATCTCCCACTGTGTTAATTCAAATCGGGCTATAACTACGGCAACCGAATCTGAGCAAAATATACCGCTTTATATATCCTTGTAATAAGCAGGAGAGATAACATCCGCCTCCTTACAGGAGCATCCGTTCTCGTAACTGTCACAGCAGTCACAGTTTGAACAGTACATATGGGTATCCGGAATATAGAACAATCCTCCATAAAGCGGTGAGGTACGGAGTTCTTTTGACTCTTTCTTGCTGTTGGCAAAATGGATTCCATTAGAGATCAGCATATTTTCAGGTTCATACTGAGAGAAATCAAAATAATGTCCCTGCGTTCCATGATGGGGTACCTTGATACACCAGTAATGTTCATATAACGGCAATTTTCCATCATAGTTCTCTGCGATCATTTTCAGATGCTCAGGCTGTGCATCCCCGGTGAACAAAAGATTTAATTCTCCGTCTCTGGCATTCTGGAACACAATACTGATCTTATGCTTAAACTGCCGCAGATTTATCTGATTCTCATTCAGCCATGCCAGCAGTTTCTTAAAATCAGGAAGTGCTTTGATTCTGCGAAATTCACGCTCATACACATATGCCCGGATAATTTTCTGACGGACCTCCGGCTGTTCTGTCAGCTCAGATGCTGTTAAATCTGTTTCTTTTTCCACAGTTTCCGCCGGTTTATTGCCTTCAGCAGTCATAGACCATACGATCAGTCTCAGTTTCTCTGCAAATTCAAGCAGGACATCCATTACTTCTTTAAATTTCCCGTCTTCACAGATTCTGTTATAGACTTCGTCCGTCTCCTTCTGGATTACATCTGTATCCGGCCAGAGTGCCTGATATTTGTTTTCAAACAGTTTTCCTCTGCTTAACAGTTCCACGTTCTGTTTGTTCTCCAGAAGTGCATCCACCAGTGCAAACAGGCTGACCTGACGGCTTGGCAGTCCGGATTCTTTTAACAAATCTGCCAGAAGCAGCAGCACCAGTGTTCTGCTCATTTCTTTTTTTGAAAAAACATCGGGAAGATAAATTTTCCCAAAGTCAACAGAAATATCTTTTTTCTTCATCATATAAAGAAGCCCTGACAGATGATCCATATGAAAATGTGTCAGAAGCAGATTTTTACTCTTGATCGTAGACAGATCTGAGATGATCACATCAAATATTTCTCTTCTGGGGCGCCCCTCTATCCTGCTGTTATTTGTTCCGAAATCTACCAGCAGACTCTTCTTTCTGTCCCGGAGACAGAAGCAGTCTCCGAAACCTACATTATACATTCGTACCTTCATTCTTTTCCCTCTTGTTTACAATGGTTGATTTTATTTTAATATAGGGAAATTGGAAATGCAAGAGGGTGTTGTTTGTGTTATTATAGTGTCGTATGATTACGTTACTGTTCACACACCACTATTCCGCGAGGTATTTTGGCATGAATATGCCAAAATCCCATTGCCGCAGGCAATCTGGAATGAATTTTGGCTGCGTTACTGAGAACAGAGTAAACAGTAACTCATCTGAAATAAAAGAGCGTGTTTGAAAAATGTTTTTCGCAAGATATGTGTCACAATTTGTGAGAATGATTTTTCAAATACACCTGAGGAAAAACAAATATAAAATATCAGCAGAATGGAGATAGAACACTTATGACAAAACAGGAACTGGCTCTCGAGGTCATTGAACGGTTAAAAAAGGAATATCCTGATGCAGACTGCACTCTGGATTATGATAATGCATGGAAATTACTGGTAAGTGTGCGTCTGGCTGCACAGTGTACAGATGCAAGAGTAAATGTAGTTGTACAGGATCTGTATGCAAAGTTTCCTACTGTAGAAGCTCTTGCAAATGCAGATGTTGCAGATATCGAAGCAATCGTACGTCCCTGTGGTCTGGGTAAGAGTAAAGCAAGAGATATCAGTGCCTGCATGAAAATCCTCCACGAACAGTATCATGACAATGTTCCCGGGGATTTTGATGCTCTGCTGAAGCTTCCCGGAGTTGGAAGAAAGAGTGCCAATCTGATTATGGGAGATGTATTCGGCAAACCGGCGATCGTGACAGATACCCATTGCATCCGTCTCTCCAACCGCATCGGTCTGGTCGATAATATGAAAGAACCTAAGAAAGTAGAAATGGCTTTATGGAAGATCATTCCGCCCGAAGAAGGCAATGATCTCTGTCACCGCCTGGTCAATCATGGCCGCGATGTCTGTACAGCACGCACTAAACCTTACTGTGACAGGTGCTGTCTGAATGATATCTGTGAAAAAAATGGTGTAGACAGCCAGGAATAATTATTTTATACACATATAACCAAAATAATCCATACCATTATACACATTATCCCAAAGAAAATCCCCATCTCTGTGTTTCTTTAACTATAGCACTCCTCTAAAATAATGCATTTACGAGGACTGCTATAATTCAGCAGATGAGGACTTTCTTAATTTATATTTATAACTTTTATAGCTGTTCCAAACGCCAGGCAGATAAAATCATCCACTTCGCTATTTGCCTAAATGTGCTCCTCAAGACTTGCGAAGAAAAGTTCATAGAAATCGTCTTCCCCTGCAAGCTTCGGAGAATTTTCGCCTCCACCATTAGTACTTCTTCGCATGGTAGCATAGAATTCTTCCCCTGCTGTGATCAGATCCATCTCATAAATCTGATATCCCAGTTCCCGGCACTTTGCGCAGAAAGCGGCAAGCGGCTGTTCTGCCTTTCTGGTGTCCATCAGTTCCTGCCAGATGTTACGGTCTTTCAGTGCTTTTTCTCTTAATTCGTCTAACATTGCTCCGATTTCCATAATAACATTCCTCCTCTTATATACTTTTTAGTCAAGCGGATATTCGCAATCCGCTTCGCTACGTAGCTCTACACCGAATAACTATTCAGCATCTTCATTGATACGAGTCAGACTCTCTTGAAAATCAACTTTTCCATTTTCATGCAGAATCCCTGACTGAACAGTTACTTCATCAGTTCATAATAAAATATATACTGCTGCATCACGCCCCGGCAGCTCTTATAACGTCTGTTTGGAAATCCCCGTTTATAATGAGCATCCAACGCCTGGCGGATGTGAGTATCTACAGGAAATGCATCCAGCTGATGCAATCCGAAAAGACAGATACAGTCAGCTACTTTCTCACCAACTCCATATAGTCCCAGCAGTTCTTTTCGTGCAGCTTTATAAGTCATATCATACAGACTGTTAAGTGAAATATCTCCGAAACAGACTTTTCTGGCTGTGTCCAGCACATATTTTGCTCTGTATCCCAGATTACACTCCCGAAGCTGTTCTTCCGTTGCCAAAGCCAATGCCTCTGCAGTCGGAAACGCATAATATTCTGCACCTGTGCTGCTTGTTTTTCTTACTCCAAATTCCCGGCTGATATTTTCAATACACTTCTTTATTCTTGTAATATTATTCTGTTGAGAGATCAGGAATGAAATAATCATCTCCCACAGATCCTGCTGCAGAATGCGGATTCCGCTTCCCATCTCTCCTGCTGCTGTCAGATATTTATCCCTTGGATTGATCATGTTTATATATTCACTGTAATCACAATCCAGATCAAAATACCGGATCCAGAAGAAAATGAAATCTTCTTCCGGACAAAAGAAATTGACAATTCCTCTCTCCTGAGTCAGTTCCAGATATTTATCTCCCGCAATCACCCGGTAACGGTCATCACCGATCTGATCCATCCGAAAGCACTGCCCGGATCTGCAGATCTGCCCCAGGTCAAAATTATCCATTTCTATTGTCAGCATACTATATAACCCCTTATCCTTCTGTTACCAATGTTACTAATAACTCTTTTTTTTCTTGATGAATATATGAATGTATTATATACTATTCTAAGTATAAACGTAAAGCAGAAAGGGGTTCTTACCAATGAAATTTATATATCCTGCGGTTTTCCGCAAAAATGAAGAAGGCAGATATAAAGCATTTTTTCCGGATCTTGCCTGTTGTGAAGCTGAAGGCGACACTCTCGACGATGCGATCGATAATGCAAACGAGGCTGCTTATAACTGGATTTATGCAGAAGTAATGGAAGATGAAATGGATCTCCCTGCAATTTCCGATGAATCCGATCTGGATCTGCTGGAGGGAGATATTGTAAGAAATATTCAAGTCAACATCCGTATGTATGACGGATGGGATGAGTAACCACTACCCGCAACGACAAATTACAGAAATTCAGCTCCGTTATGTTACAATAAATCAAACATTAACGGAGCTTTTTTATTATTTAAATCTGCTCAGACGCACTTCGGTGTACTATCTGCAAAACGATTTTTTTCTCTCGTTTTGCACTTCAAAAGGAGGGAATTAACAGTTAAATATAAATTATAAAATCATATAAGTATATGTTGAGTTTTATAAGATATTAGAGTGGAATATTATTGAAAGGAGTTGATACTTTGAGTAAATATTATTCTATACATGAATTTTCAAAAATTATAGGCGTATCTGC
>PPYE01047375.1_pt1 | contig 15869 bp, 19 predicted proteins | sample 1559881 | NCBI WGS metagenome assembly PPYE01 (sample SAMN08240022, study PRJNA423297) | Human gut metagenome, whole genome shotgun sequencing project. | reverse complement strand
TAATTCCGTTAAAAGAAGGGGAAAGCGAAGGAAAAAAGAAAAAGAAGAAAGTAAAAAGAAGCTAGAAAGTTAGCTGGAACAAAGATGATTTAGAAAAAGGCGGGCAGGAACGAGAAGAAGTTTTTTCTGCTGTTATCATACGCAGCTTGTAAATGAAAGAAAAAAAGAAGGCGGAGAAAGAATGCAGACGGTAAATTTTAATGCAATAGAGAAACTGGATTTCCGGACGAAGGAAAGCTATAAGACACTGCGGACGAACCTGGAATTTTCCGGCAGGGACAGGAAGGTGATTTCTGTAACCAGCTGTACGCCGAATGAAGGAAAGACCAGCGTCTCCTTTCAGCTGGCACTGTCGATTGCGGAAGGCGGCAAGCGGGTGGTCCTTGTAGATGCAGACTTGAGAAAATCAGTGCTGAAGGGAAGATACAAGACGAATGCTTCCAGGTACGGACTGTCTCATTATTTGAGCGGGCAGGCCTCAATTCAGGATATTACATGCAGGACAAATATTGAGAACTTCTTTGTTATTTTTTCTGGCCCGGTACCGCCTAATCCCAGTGAACTGTTGGGGAACGATGCATTTCGTCTGCTGCTGGAATATCTGCGGAATGAATACGATTATGTGATTGTAGATACGCCGCCGCTGGGAAGCGTGATTGACGGGGCGGTTGCCGCACAGTATTGCGATGGAACGGTAGTTGTGATTGAAAGCGGCGCAATCAGCTATAAGTTTGCGCAGAAGGTGAAGGAGCAGCTGGAGAAGGTGGACTGCCGGATCCTGGGAGTGATACTGAATAAGGTGAATATGAGCGGCAAGGGGTATTACGGCGCTTACTATGGAAAATATTATGGGAAGTATTATGGAAAGTATTACGGAGGGAATGAGGAAGGCGGACTGCATTCTGCAGTAGTGCAGAAGGGGCTGAAACCGGTAAAGGCCGGGCAGAAGCAGGAAGAGAATGGCGCAGGTTTGAAAGGGCACGAAGGAAAGGCCGCGGCAAAGACTGACGGAAATGTGAAACTGGCTGTCGGAGATTTCGGGGAGGAACAATCGGAAGGCCTGTATGAAGAAGATGACATGATACAGCTGGATGTGGATATCGTGCAGTTGGAGGAAGCTGAAATAGAAATGCTGGAAGAACCGGAGGAAGCAGGAGGGGAGAAAAAATGGAAATAAAAAAACTGGCAATTGGAATAGGGATAGTGGATGCTGTCCTTCTTGTTGTATGCCTGTTCCTGTATCTGGGGAAGGACAGAACGCCGCCAGTGATATCCTTTGGCGATAGTACGGCGGTCTATGAAGACGGGATGGACGAGAGTCTCCTGCTGCAGGAAGTAACAGCGACGGATTACAGAGACGGAGATGTGAGCAATAGCCTGATGGTGGAAAAGGTAGCTGGAACAAACGGAAAAGAAGTGATCGTAACGTTTGTAGCACTGGATCAATCCAATAATGTGGGCAAGGCATCGAAGGTATTTGCAGTTGCTTCAGGATCTGCTGCTGCGCCCGATGGTGAAGATATGCAGGCGGACGATGGAAATGGAATGAGTCAGAATGAAACGGAATCAGGAACGGTAATGGGAGATGATTCGGCGGAGGATAACAGCCCTGAGGATGGCGGGGCTGCGGATAACCGTGATGCCAAAGATACACAGCCGGATGGAAATGCCGGGGATGAAAACGGCGGGAAAGAAAATGCAGGAGACGAAAACCGGGAAGAAGGAAATGAAAATGCAGAACAGTCGGGTCCTGCTCCTGTACTGGTGATGAATTCTGATGAGATTATTACTAAAAAAGGAACTGCACCGAACTGGAATACGGTAATAGAGACAATGTCGGACGATAAAGATGATTATAATACGCTTTATAATAACCTGAAGCTGGAAGGACATGTGGATCTGAGCAGACCTGGGGAATATCCGGTGACATTGTATACGGTGGATTCGGATGGGAACAGGTCAGTGATGAGAGAACTGGTTGTAAAGGTGGAATAGGAAAGAGGATGCGGAAGCAGCATATAGTAATGCGGATTTCGTTACGATTGGGAAGATGAGGTTTTTAGCGGATGTGTATAAAAAATGGAAGATTAAGTAGATATGAGTTGTGCAGTTATTGCAAAATAGGAACTGAAAGTTTTAGGTAGACTTGATAGGATGGTACGAGGAACTAATGGGATTTAGGGTAGACCTGATGAAATGATACGCGCAACTGAAAAATTGGTGTAAACCTATAATGACGGTAAGTGGACACTGAAAATTTGGTGTAAACCTGTTGCAGTAGATTTGATTGAGTATGATGAGCGGCAGTGGTGGACACAGGACTGTGGAAGACAACTGTGAGCCACGATGAGGTATAAACTTAAACTACAGGCATTAATGAAAAACAACACCAATTAAATTATAAAGGGGAACTGAGGATTAACTGATGGACAAGGTACTTCACATTTCAAAATATTATTACCCCTTCGCGGGAGGCACAGAACAGATTGCAAGAGACTGTGTGTTGGCTTTGAAAGGTATGTATGAGCAAAAAATTATTGCATTTAATGACACCAGAAGCAATGAGAATACTGAGGTAGACGGTGTAGAAGCTGTGAAATGTGGTACTTTTGCCAAAATCTCATCTCAGTCTCTTTCGACATCTTATGGGAAAAAATTGAGACAAGTGTTTGAGAAGTTTCAGCCTGACATAATCATATTCCATTATCCGAATCCCTTTGTTGCCACCATATTACTTGGGGTGCTAAAAAAATATGATGCAAGGCGTACTACTGAATCCAAAAAGAGAACAAAACTCATTATATATTGGCATCTTGATATTATCAGGCAGAAGTTCCTGAAAGTGTTTTTTAATCCGCAAAATAAAAAGCTACTGAATCGCGCTGACAAGGTCATTGCAACTTCACCAAATTATATTGAAGGAAGCACATGGCTGAAATCTGTGGAAAAGAAATGTAAAGTGGTACCTAACTGCATTAATGTAGACAGGATGCGGCTAACTCCGGAAATTGAAGCAAGGGCAAACCAGATCCGAGAAGAAAATAAAGGAAAGACTATTTGTGTCGCAGTTGGTCGCCATACGGAATATAAGGGCTTTACATATCTGATTCAGGCCAGCAAGAAATTGGACGACAGTTTTCAGTTTTTTATTACAGGTTCAGGAGAACTGACAGAAAGTCTCCATAAAGAGGCAGAAGGAGATCCGAGGATTACTTTCACAGGTCGGATTGACGATGTTGAGTTAAAGGCGCTGATTAAAGCGTGTGACATATTCTGTTTCCCTTCCATTACAAAGAATGAAGCGTTTGGTTTGGCACTGGCAGAAGCTATGTATTATGAAAAGCCACCCGTTACTTTCACTATCCTAGGCTCTGGCGTGAACTATGTTTCTATTGATGGGGTGACTGGAATAGAGGTTGAAAACAGAAATGTGGATGCATATGCAGAAGCTCTGAAAAAACTTGCCTTTGATGAGGAGCTGCGTGATCAGTATGGAAAAGCCGGACGGGAGCGTGTAGTCCAAAATTTTCTGTCCACACAGTACAGTGAGAACATTAGGCGTGTTGTAAGGGATTGCGGCAGAGCATAGGGAGTGTAGTAACGATGAATTATTTAGACATATACAACTTCTGGTAAACAGATAGTTCCTTTGACGCAGTAACTCAAAAGGAACTTACCGAGCTGGATCGAGAAACAGTTGCAAAGGAAATTGAAGATCGGTTCTACCGTGACCTTGAGTTCGGTACAGGCGGTCTGCGCGGAGTTATGGGTGCGGGTACCAATCGTATGAACAAATACACAGTAGGTAAGGCCACAAAGGGACTGGGTGAATATTTGCTGGCGACCTATGGAGCAGAGGCTTTCAAAGAGTGCGGCGTGGTCATTGGATACGACACTCGAAATAACAGCCAGTATTTCTCCCGTACTACTGCAAATGTATTCAGCGGCATGGGCATAAAGGTTTATCTTCACACTCACGCAAGACCGACACCACAGTTTAGTTTCTCTGTGAAATTTTGGAATGCTGTGGTCGGTGTTGTCATCACGGTGAGCCCTAATCCGAAGAAATATAACGGATATAAAGTATATGACGAGTTTGGATGTCAGCTTGTTCCTTGGCAGGCGAAACAAGTTATAAAGTATGTTGACGCTGTCACGGATTATAAGACCATTGATTTTATGGGTAATAATTAACTCGTCAGCATGGCTAATGTGACGGATAACTTTATCGATGCTGTGATGAAGCAGAGCAGGAATGAAGATAAGGCGTCGAAGGAGAATCTGCATATTTTCTATACGCCGTTCCACGGTGCCGGAAATGTGCCTGTGACAAAACATTACTGTTGGATGGCTTTACTTATCTCGACCACGTGGATGCACAGGTAACTTCGGATGGTGGCTTCCCGACAGTGGGAAGCCTTAATCCAGAGGATCGGCGAGCGTTGGAGATGGGAAGCGCACAGGCAGAAAAAGCCGGCGCTGAATATTGTCCTCGGTATCTATCCCGACTGCGACCGTGTGTGTGGCTGCCAGAACAGTTGATGGATACAAATTGGTGACTGGCTGTCAGATGGGCGCGCTGCTGATGGATTATGTGTTAAGCCACACAGAGTTGAGTAAGATACATAATCCTGCTGTGGTTAAGACTGTGGTGACGAGTGATTTAGGGACCGAGATTGCCAGGAAGAAAGGATGTGCCGTATTCTCCACACTGACTGGCTTTAAATTTATCGGGGAGAAGATCACGCAGTTTGAGCAAGCCAGAGAAAAGCATATTCCCGCACAGGATTACACATTCGTGCTTGGTTACGAAGAGTCCTATGGTTATCTCGCCGGAACACATACCAGAGATAAGGATGCGGTTGTGTCCAGCATGCTGGTCTGTGAGATGGCGGCGGAGTATAAGGCCGTTTGAAAGACTCTGCTCGACCGTATGGATGAGATTTATGCCGAGTATGGATACTATCGGGATGCGCTGGACAGCTTCACGCTGAAAGGCAAAGATGGTCTGGAACAGATTGGCACCATGATGAGCGAGCTACGTAGCAGTGGCTCTCCATTCTCTGATACTGCACAGATTATAGCAGGCTTGTGGATGCAGGTCCGGGATTTGGCACTCTGCCGACATCAAACGTACTTAAGTATATCTTGACCAATGCCGTCCGTCCATACAGCACAGAGCTAAAAATAAAGATTTACTACAGCATCAAAGGTACGGATAAGGTGGTAACTGAAAGGAAGCTCGAAGAAATCCAAAATACAATCCAGACAAAGCTGGGATTGAAATAGGGGAGGTCAAAGGCAAATGAATATAATTTTACTTTCTGGTGGCAGCGGAAAGCGCCTTTGGCCTCTTTCCAATGATGTAAGGAGCAAGCAGTTTATTAAGCTATTCAAGAATGGCGATGAGTATGAATCTATGGTTCAGCGTGTGCATCGCCAGATTACCAAAGTGGATCCGGATGCAAAGGTCACAATCGCTACCAGTAAATCACAGGCCAGTGCCATTAAAAATCAGTTGGGAGAAAAGGCATCCATATGTGTGGAACCCTGTAGGAGGGATACATTTCCAGCCATCGTTCTGGCTGCTTCTTATCTACATTATGAGCTGAGGGTAAATGAGAGTGAATCCGTGGTTGTTTGCCCGGTCGATCCGTATGTAGATATTTCTTATTACGAAGCCGTCAGGAAGCTGCAAGAACTGGCAGAGGCGGGTGAAGCGAATCTCACGCTCATGGGTGTTGAGCCGACTTATCCGAGTGAGAAGTATGGATATATCATCCCGGAGACTGGAGATGATGTTAGCAAAGTTTCGGAATTTAAAGAAAAGCCGGATACAGTAACAGCAGAGAGATATATCAAACAGCACGCTTTATGGAACGCCGGAATATTTGCGTTTAAGCTCGGCTATCTTCTGACTAAAGCCCACAGCATGATTGATTTCGATGATTACAGGGATTTGTTTAGCAAATATGACGCGCTTACCAAAATTTCTTTCGACTATGCTGTTGTTGAAAAAGAAGAATCTATTCAGGTTCTCCGCTACAGCGGTTCGTGGAAAGATGTCGGCACTTGGAATATGATGGCGGAGGTGATGGCCGACGAAACCAAAGGCAGGGCTGTTCTGGATGAGACATGTGTCAACACCAACGTAGTCAATGAACTGAACATCCCAATCCTCTGTATGGGCTGCAAGGATATGGTTGTGGCGGCGAGCGGTGATGGTATCCTGATCTCCGATAAGGAACGTAGCGGCTATATGAAACGCTATGTTGAGAAGATTGAGATGGAAGCCAGATACGCCGAAAAATCATGGGGTACCTACACTGTGATGGATGTACAGCCCGGCTCTATGACCGTCAAACTCTCTATGAGGTCGGGCGAGAATATGTCCTATCATATGCATAACTATCGTGAAGAAGTCTGGACTGTGATAAATGGAAAAGGAAAAGCTGTGGTAGATGGTATGGAGCAGATTCTTCGCACGGGCGATGTGATTACCATAGCCGCTGGATGTAAGCACACGGTTGAGGCACTGACGGAGCTGGATATTATAGAGGTTCAGTTGGGAGAAGAGATCAGTGTGAGCGATAAGATTAAATTTCCGCTGGAGAAAGATCTCTCAGTTTTGATAAGGTGAGAGCAATAAGACACGGAGGAAGTACACCAGTGGAAATAATGAGATTACTACCCGTCGGCAAGGACTACCTTTGGGGTGGAACACGCCTACGGGACGAATACGGAAAAAAAATAAATCTGATCCCATTGGCCGAGACCTGGGAATGCTCCGTGCATCCTGATGGGGCGAGTGTGATCGCAAACGGCGAGTATAAAGGTAAAGCGCTAGCAGATGTGTTGAAAGAGCATCCGGAGTATCTGGGAAGTAAGGTTTCTAATGGAGAACTGCCAGTTCTCATTAAGTTTATTGATGCGAAGAAAGACCTGTCCGTTCAGGTGCATCCGAATGATGAGTATGCAAGAATTTATGAACGCCAAAACGGTAAGACCGAGATGTGGTATGTGTTGGATGCGGATGAGGGTGCAAATTTAATCTATGGGTTCCGTCATAAGGTGACGGCAGAGATTCTTAGAAATGCGATAAAAAATGGAACGCTGGATAGGCATATTCAGAAAGTTGAAGTTCACAAAGGCGATGTTTATTATGTACCTGCCGGTACGGTACACGCCATTGGAGCCGGAGTCATGGTAGCAGAAATTCAGGAAAGCTCCAATGTGACATACCGAGTTTACGACTATGACCGTGTTGATAAGAATGGAAAGAAGCGAGAACTGCATTTTGAGAAAGCCATTCAGGTCATGGATATGGGAGTGGCATCGGACGCAAAACAAAAGCCCAGAATGGTTAGGTACTATCCAGGATGCTCACGGGAAGTGTTGTGTCGGTGCAAGTATTTTGAAGTTGAAAAAGTGCAGGTTTCAAAAGGATTCTCGTTCTCGGTATTAGAAAGCTCATTCCAGGTGTTGATGTGTCTGGATGGATATGGTCAGGTGGAAACGATAGATACTGAACAGAAACCGATGCGATTCATGAAAGGTGAGACATTGTTTATTCCTTCTGGAATAGGAAGATGTTATATGCTTGGTGATACAGAAGTGCTGAAAATAAGGTGCTGAAAAAAGTTTGGGTGCGTAATTGATACCAAAGGTGGAGACGAAACGTGAAGATAATTGTAAATGGTAGATTCCTGTTACATAGAGTTACTGGCGTCGAGCGATATGCTAGGGAGATACTGACCGAACTTGATAAAATGATAGAGCTGGAAGAACTGCTCATGGCGGTGCCGCCGGAAGTTGAAGAAATTCCGGACTATAAAAATATAAAAGTTGTCAGAGTGGGAAAGTTACATAATCGGCTCTGGGAGCATATTTCATCCCCGATGTATGTAGCGAGGCAGAAGGGTATATCCCTTAACCTCTGCAACGTGGCCCCACTTCCATCTCCCGGGATTGCGTGCATTCACGATGTAAAAATAAAAGCGACACCACAGTATTTCAGTAAGAAGTTCCTGCTTTGGTATAACCTGCTTTTTTTTAACGCATGCAAACGAGCAAGAAAGATTATCACGGTATCTGAGTTTTCCAAGCGTGAGATTATGAAATATTACCATGTGGATGAAAACAGAATTGAGGTAATCCCTAACGGATGGCAGCACTATCAGCGAATTAGGTACGATGAAGGTACTCTTCAGAAATACGGAGTTGAGAAGGATAATTATTTCTTTTCTATGTGCAGCTTGGAGCCGAATAAGAATTTCAAATGGATAGCGGAAGTGGCAAAGAGAAATCCCGATCAGACGTTTGCAGTGGCTGGATCAATTAATGAGAGAGTTTTTGCGGAAGGGCTTGGCTTTGAGTGCCCGGAAAATATGAAGCTGCTGGGGTATGTCAGCGATGAGGAAGCCAAAACGCTTATGAGAGACTGTAGAGCTTTTCTGTTCCCGACGTTCTATGAGGGCTTTGGAATCCCACCGCTGGAAGCAATCAGCGCAGGAGCTAAATGTGTGGTTACCTCCGATACGGAGGTCATGCATGAGGTGTTCGGGGATAGTGTTGTGTATATTGACCCGAATGAATATGAAGTTGATGGGTCTGATTTACTAATACAGAAAGGAGACCGTGATGTTCTTAGCAAATATAGCTGGCTGAATTCGGCTATGTTAATGGAAAAACTGGTCGAAAATGGAAAGGAGTAAAATATGGCAATTCCTAAAATTATTCACTACTGTTGGTTTGGATGGAACTCCCGGATGAATTAAAGGAATGCATGAAAACATGGGAAATATTGATTCGGGGGGATGAGATAAAAAGATGGGATGAAACAAACTGTAATTTTGATAAAAATGAGTTTGTCAGGAAAGCGTATCATGATAAAAAATACGGTTTCATTGGAGACTATTATCGTGCGAAAGCACTTTATGAGTATGGAGGAATATATCTTGATACGGATATTGTAGTGAACAGGGTATTTGATGACCTGCTAGGTAATGAGGCTTTCATAGGCTTTTTTATAACGTGGCTTTATGTACTGCGGTAGTAGGTGCCACAAAGAGCAGTAGTTTCATCAAAGGCATTTTGAATATGTATGATACGGGACGCTATGAGACGGAGAAAACGGTAATTGACGGGGAAAAGTATATTGACGTTTACAAGGATGCATTTTCTGTGCCAAACAATGGGTTGTGGACATGGTATTTAATAAAGAAAAATCCATCTTTTAGGCTAAATAATCGGGAACAGCATCTGGGGAATATCACTGTGTATTCTAAAGAGTATTTTGAAACAGGATCAATTTTCGGAAAGTGGTACACTAGACATCTTAATTCCAATCTGAGGAAGCAGAAATCGGAAGTGAATGATTCGCTATGGAATTGGATGAAAAATAGAATGAAGAAAAATCAGCCTTTATGGACGATATGTCGAAAGCTTAAGTTCAGAAAGGCTCAAAAATCCACATCGTTTTATCGAAATCGAAGCGAAGTCCGAAAATAGTTTGTGGGTGATAGAAAGAGGTTATGACAATGGGAGTATATGTTTTTATAGCTGTATTTTGTTCAAGCATTGTTGGAGCGCAAGTGCTTGGAATTTCATTAAATAAGTTAGCATTGCTTCCATTAGAAGTGTATTTGCTAATACACAATGGTAGAGATCTCCAATTTAAAGTAAATCAAACACAGAGAAAGCTGCTCTTATGGTACATAGTTGCGTGCGTTTCTAGCTTTTCAGGAATTTTATTTTCGCAGTTCTATAATGCAAACATAATTGATGAGATGTTTTCAAGGACTATTCTAGATGTAACATCGTACCTGTTGATACTGACTCCTATTGCATTGCTTGTTTGGAACTCAAAAAAACAGGAGAAATACTATCACTGTTTCAAAAAAGCATTCATCACTACATGCCGGATACAGGCACTATGGGGAATTGCCCAGTTCGTTCTTTGGTATACGATAGGATTCGACTTAAATTCTGAAGTGCTCAGTGCAGTCTTTGGCGGTAGTTGGACTGGCTATTCAAATTTGGCAAATTCCAGCGGTGGCGTTCTTTTGCGAGTTACAGGGATTAATCATGATTCTGCTTTTTTGGGTTTATTACTTGTAATTGGTATTTTGCTGGATAAAAAAACAATATTTCGGCTAGTTTATTTGTTTTGTGCAGTCTTTTCATCATCTAGGGCAGCGCTAGGCAGCATAGGCTTTATCATTATATTTCAGCTTGCTGTAAGGCTTCGAAGAAATCAAACATTTAAACTAAAGAGAACGATCAAATACATCTTGGTTATATTAGGTTTGGTATTTGTTTGCGCCTACATTTATCAGAAGTTTCCGCAAGTGCAGATTCAGGTTACTAGGGTTATCGAACGTTTCGCTTCCATTGCTACTGGTGAGGACGGTACTGGAAGACATACCGGGTACCCGATAGCTGTTGCATATCTAGAGCTTTTTGAAATTCCAATAATTCAAAAGCTTTTTGGGGTTGGAAATCAATGCGGTGGCATTCTGATGAGTTATTTTCAAGACAGTATAAAGTGGCTTGATTTGACTGGCGGAATGAGGGATTTGAGTAGTGTCTGGACTGTCGAGTCAGACTTGGCCAGCGTATTTCTTGAAACGGGAATTATTGGGGGAGTGTTATATTACAGATTTTTGTACTCTATATATAAGTCTGCGCAAGGTGACAATGTGAAACAGTGCCTTGTTGCAACATTGGCTTTTTTCGGAATCATGTATAATATGGCCGGTGGTGCATTTATTCAATTGGCATATATATTTCTCTATGTACCTGACAACTCTATATCGGATTCGCGAGAGGTATTTAACTATGAAAGAGCAAACAAAAGAATTAGCGGGAAACGCATATTTAATCGTGGTAAATTACTGTAATGCTGCGCTTACTGCTGATTGCATTGAAAGTGTGAAGAACGCTGGATGGGAAATATCTAGAGTTGTGGTTGTGGACAATGCTTCTCCTGATGATAGCGTAACTCTTTTAGAACAGATTGAAGGAATCAAACTGATAGCTTCTACAGATAATGGTGGGTTTGCCTACGGAAATAATATAGGCATCAAATATGCATTAAGCAAAGACTGTTCTGCAGTTATTCTGTTGAATAATGATACAGTGGTTGATGAGAATTTTTTTTCGGCTATCTTTGAAGGTGGCGAAAGCACGGTCACTGTTCCAAAGATATATTACTATTATCAGCCGAATACGTTGTGGTATGCAGCTGGGGGAGTTGACTACAGGAAAGGGAGGCAAATTCATTATGGTGACAGGAAAGAAGATTCTGACGTATTCTCCGAAGAGAAGGACATCGAATTTGCCACAGGATGCTGCATGATGATACCTAGGAAGGTATTGGATTCTGTTGGCCTGCTGGACGAACAGTTTTTTATGTACAGTGAAGATATGGATTATTCGCTGCGTTTAAAAGAGGCAGGAGTAAGCATCCATTATCTCCCGAAAGCAAAAGTGTGGCATAAGGTCGGCATGAGCGCAGGAAGCCAGTCTAAGATGGGGATTTATTACTGTAACCGCAACAGGTTTTATATATTGAAAAAATATAAATTCGGCGTTTCGGCATGGGCATATACAATCATTACAAGGGGGCTGCGATATCTTTGTAGCTTTATTACTATGAGTAATGATAGGGTAATACTTAAAGCCTGGTGTGATTATAGGAAAGGTATTATGGGAAAGGTGGAGATTGAATGACTAAAGATTTATTGAGCGTCATTGTGCCGGTATATAATACTGATAAATACCTATCAGATTGTCTGGAGACCATATCGACTCAATCATATGGTAATATGGATGTCATCTTAGTGGATGACGGAAGTACAGATAGCTTCCCGATGATTTGTGATGGGTACAGTAAAAAGGATAGACATGTAAAATGCTTTCATAGAACGAATGAAGGAGTATCGGCTGCAAGGAATTTTGGCTTGATGTATGCCAGCAGCTCTTATATTGCTTTTGCCGACAGTGATGATGTATTAGGACAGACAAATGTATGAAGTCTTGATTGCTGCAATGAAGAAAACACGTTCAGATGTTGCTGCCTGCAGACTGAAATGTGAATACAGAGATATAGAGAGCGCGTTACATAAGAATATTCCTGACCCCTTTGTTTTTGAATCAAAAGCAGACTGTCTTGCCAGCACGACAGGTAAAACAAATTCTATTGAAGGTTATACCTGCAACAAGGTCTGGGGGGGATATTCTCTGAGAAATCAGCGATTCCAAACGGATATTAGGACGTGTGAAGATGCTTTGTTTGCCTGGAATGCCATTGTGGCTAATGTGGAACGAGCCTGTTTCGTAGATCTTCCAATGTATCATTGGCGGATTCACAAAGAAAGCACAATAAGAGGACTGGATATAGTGAACCAGACGGAAGCATTGTCGGCATACGAGTTGATGATTCAATCGGTAGAAGAGAGATTTCCTTTATCACTAGACAGCCTGTGCGCGGGATATATAACCTGGAACACCACAATATGTGAAAAAATGGTTGTATCGCACTCATACGATGAACTGGTATACAATAGGCTGAGGGGAAATATTCGGAAGTATAAGAGGCTATATCCCGCATCTTGGTTTTGTGCAAAGGATGTTGGTCAGATCGGCTCTGGCGGGCTGGCCGATATATAGATTTACGATTGGGATTAAGATGACAGCGAAGAAATTGCTTGGTAGGAGCTGAGCATTAGCGCAGTATTTCGGAAAATAGATTTTTTCGATGAGTGTAAGAAAAGAATAACGAGGTAAATTGATAATGCTATCTAAAGAGAAACAAAACCTAAATATCGGCATACACGGAGCCCCTATTAACAATGGGAACATGGGCTGCCTTGCATTGAAATACTCCCTCCTTGCCATGTTTGAAGAGATTTCTGCTGATTTGGGAGCGGTGTTTACGTATTACAATTTTGAGGGTGTCGAGGATGTGAGTAAGACACAGGCACTGTGTCGGAATCTGAGGATTGATGAGCACCGAATTAAGAGTTTTAATATTTATCCGCTGGAGAGCTTCCTGGGATTCTGCCATCGCCTGCAAAAGGTGTTTGGGACATACTCCGCCCTTAAGGAATGCGTTCTGTTTATTGACATGACGCAGGGGGATTCGTTTGCTGATATTTACGGAGACTCTGTGTTCAATAAAAATGCGACTGGTAAACTATTTGTGGAGAAGCTGCTAAAGAAGCCGCTTATTCTAGGCCCGCAAACATACGGGCCATATCAGAAAGATAAAAATAGAAAGAAAGCGAAGGAGGCTATTGAGGAGGCGTCCATGGTCATTGCAAAAGATGATGCATCGGCGCAGTACGTCAAGAGTTTTAGTGACAAAGAAGTGCATGTGACGACAGATCTGGCGTTTGGGTTACCATATGCCGCAGCTCTGGGGGGATGAATCTGGTAGGAAGATTAGAGTTGGCCTAAATATTTCAGGTTTTTTGGTAAAAGATAAGATTGAAAGCATGCCGACAAATTTTAAGCTGAAAGCTGAGTACGATGACTACATAGAACAGGTTCTATCCTGGCTGTCAAATCATAATTATGAAGTTTATCTGATTCCTCATGTTGAAGGAGAGACGGATTTTCAAAGATACAAACAGAAGTTTCCTGATGTAGAGTATGTGGGGATGTATTCCGATCCAATATCCATAAAAAGCCGAATTGCAGAAATGGATGTTTTCATTGGCGTAAGGATTCAAGCGACTATCGGCGCATTTTCATCAGGGGTGGCTACGATTTCCACGGCCTATTCCAGAAAGTTTAATGGGTTGTATGAGGGCTTGCAGTATCCAGATGTTGTGGATCTGTTAAACGAAGCAACGGAAGCTTGTGTTGTAAAACGCTTGAATTTATTGAAAGCTACGGCATCCTTCATAGAAGAGTAAAAGAGTGCATGGAAAATGTTGATATCTTAATGGCGGAAACACAGCACCTTTTCAAAAATGCTATAGTCGGAATCATTGGAAAATAGAAACACATTATTTCTGGCGTTAGTCGGATTGTGGTTTGAACAGATGGATAGGAGATTTTATGAAGGGATATAGTAACTTGGATAATAATAGCATTGTTGTTGACTTTATGAAACAGAATGCCATCCATAAGGTTGTGATGAGCCCAGGTAGCACGAATATTGCGTTTGTGAAAGCGGTCTGGGATGCCCCTTTCTTTGAATGCTATTCAGTTGTGGATGAAAGAGCACCATTTATTTTGCAATCGGTTTATATTTGTTCAGCGGTGAGATCATTGCTGCCTCTTGTACAAGTGCGCAGGCCACCAGAAATTATATACCGGGGCTTACAGAGGCGTATTATAAACGTGTGCCCATCCTTGCCGTCACTATGGAGAAGGACCGCAGATTCATCAGGCAGGAGTAGATGCAGGCACCTGACCAATGTTCACTTCCCTCGGATGCTGTAAAGAAGTCAATTGAACTTCCTTTTATTACAGATGACAATGATGAACTGCTCAGCATTCGTATGGCGAACGAGGCCATCCTGTAGACTACAGATGGCAGAAAGGGACCAGTGCAGCTTTGCATCCCATGGCTGGATTTCCCGCTCACTCCGGTAAGTTATAAGCCAAGAAGAATCAGAAAGTTTACCGCAAAGGATGCAGCCGACATTGACTTGGACGGCAGACGTATCCTCATCGTGTGTGGAGAGAACCGCCCATATTCAGCCGAACAGCAGGACTTCATTAGCCGGTTTGCGCGTAGATTTAACTGTGCGGTTTATGTAAACCATCTGTCCAATTATCATGGCCTGCATACAGTAGAGGGAAACCTGATGCTCCTGACGATGCAGACAGATGAATTTGTCAGTAATTTTGCGCGGATATTATTATATTCATTGGGGGTCAGACCGGGGATTATGCGCTATACCGGAAGTTGTCAGTTTCTGAGCTTTCAGGCACAGAGTATTGGCGCGTCACAACAGATGGGGAGGTCATTGATACATATGACAAATTAACAGCGTTGTTCAATTGTGGATTACAGGAGTTCTTTGATGCGGTTGTTCTTGGGGCAGACAAAGATCATGAGCACTACCATGCCCTTTTAAAGGGGGCTTCCGGGCTTAGAACCGATATGGAGCTGCCTTTTTCAAATGCATATTTGGCGCAGCAGCTTTGCAAGGAAATACCTGATGGAAGCGCTATGCAGTTTTCCATATTGAACAATCTGCGGGTATGGAGCCTTTTCCCAATCCATGCTGATGTCAAGTGCTTTTCAAACGAGGGTGCCTTTGGCATTGAAGGCGATATGCCTACCCTGTTGGGGCAGAGTGTGCTTTCAGACGATCTTCATCTGATGGTAATCGGCGCTCTTGTCTTCTACTATGACATGAACAGCTTGGAATCAGGCATATCGGAAACAATGTGAAAATCCTTCTTATCGACAACAATGGAGGTGTAGAATTTAAACTGAATTACGGCGATTCCCGGAGCATTAGCCGTTATATCGCCGCAGCAAATCATTTCAAAAATGCGGAAGGGTGGGCGAAGACATGTGGCTTCCAGTATTTATCTGCTGAAAATAAGGGGGGAGTTCGAAGCTAACTGGAGTGTTTTGGTTGAGCTGACTGACAGGCCGGTGGTTTTTGAGGTGTTTGTTTCTGATAAAGATGAATATGAAGCTTAGACTCGTATTATTGATGCCAATACGCCGCTGGATGTAAAAAATATGTTAAGCGCGGGATAAAGCGATATCTGAGGGAATAAGGCATACTGCAAGGCAGCAGCCATCCCCTCAGTGTCATGCGCGTTAGGAGGAGATTTTGGACAAAATTCTGATTATTGATGCACACTGTTGTAACCGGGGGGACGAGGCGGCTGTC
>PPYE01759163.1_pt1 | contig 15876 bp, 14 predicted proteins | sample 1559881 | NCBI WGS metagenome assembly PPYE01 (sample SAMN08240022, study PRJNA423297) | Human gut metagenome, whole genome shotgun sequencing project. | reverse complement strand
GTATTACATTTTGGTTTACTAAATTTATTATAAAAAAGGCTTTTAGATATAGAATGGATAGATAAATAAACTAATGTTTTTTTGATATTATTTCAAATTATAAATATTTAATAATTAATACATTATAAGTATTAAAATATAATTTTATACAAAAAGAAATATCTTACGATTGCATAAGTCATACAAAAAATGTACTTTTGCAAAAAGTTAGTAACATCTCTTTGTTAGAAACGACACAGTTTATAGTTATTAATACAAAAGCAGCGTTTAAATACTTGAAATATAGAAAATTACAATATATTTCAGGAGCCAAAGATATAATTATTTTGTATATAAAAACATAATATTTTATATAAAATATTAAACACACAGCAATAATGGAGTATAACAATAACAAACAAGATTTGGTTTGGTTCGCAATGAGTGCTCCTTATTGCAGGGAATTAGAAGCAAAACGTTTGCTTGACAATCGCTCTATCGAAAACTTCATTCCCATGTGTTATAAAGTATCTGTCAAGCAAAACAAGAAAACCAGAGTATTGGTACCGGCTATACACAATCTCATATTTGTACGCACAACTCGTCCAATTATTAAAGAGACCAAACAGCAGATATCGATTCTCCAATATATCACCCGGACAGATAATGGAAAAAACATTCCCGTTATCGTGCCCGATATGCAAATGCAGCAATTCATCACCGTATCTAAAACAAATAGCGAGCAGCTTATTTACCTAAGACCGGAAGAAATCAATCTGAAAAAAGGTACACGAGTACGCATACTCGGAGGGACATTCGATGGTGTCGAAGGAATCTTTGTAAAAATAAAAGGTATCCGAAGCCGGAGAGTAGTCGTAGTGATACCGGGAATTACCGCCGTAGTCACAGCCGAAATCCAACCCGATTTGATCGAAGTCATATCTCAATCTTGAAACAAAAACCAAAAAGAAAGTTGCCCGTTCTCTTTGGAAAACACAAGGTAGGGAATACAGTACCGATATTAGCGTAACAATCCGCTAAAAATATAAACAAATCTCATATATTATGTATTTTTGGATCATCAACATTAGCTTAGTATTTTTACTCTGCGTTTTCTTTGCAGGAATACTCATTCCGAAAATATTGCTTATTTCTTTCCGGAAAAAACTGTTCGACGTTCCTGATGAACGTAAGATTCACACCAGTATTGTCCCTCGGTTAGGCGGCATAGCATTCAAGCCCGTTATCTTTTTCTCCATCGCATTACTGTTAGGAGTAAATCTTATCTTGGGGCGACCGGAAATCTTCGCTGAGTTAGAAGCCAATGTAGCAGAACTTTCTTTTGGATTCTGCACGGTTATGATTCTCTACCTGGTAGGAATGGCCGACGACCTCATCGGTGTACGCTATCGGGCCAAATTCGTCGTCCAGATTTTATGCGCTGTATTATTCATTGCCGGAGGCGTATGGATAGACAATCTGTATGGTATCTTCGGCATCTCCGACCTGCCTGCTTGGATAGGCTATCCGCTTACCATACTGGTAGTGGTATTCATTATCAATGCTATCAATCTCATTGACGGTATCGACGGACTGGCATCAGGACTAAGCGGTGTGGCCTTGCTCTCCTACGGATTGGCATTCATGCACTTGCAGCAATATATCTATGCCATGTTGTCATTTGCTACATTAGGAGTACTCGTCCCGTTCTTTTACTACAATGTTTTCGGGAATCCGGAACACGGCAGGAAAATCTTTATGGGAGATACCGGCAGCCTGACCATAGGCATCATGCTGTGTTTCCTCAGTATCAAACTCTCTCTATATACACCTACCCGGGATACATTCCTGTACAATCCGGCAGCTCTCGCCTTCTCCCCCCTGATGATTCCATGTCTCGATGTAGTCAGGGTATTCATTCACCGTATCCGGATGAAAAAGAATCCTTTCATGCCGGACAAGAGCCATATACACCACAAATTGCTCGCGCTCGGTATGCCGCAGCGTAAAGCCATGGTCACTATCGTATCTCTATCCCTTATATTTTCGTTGTGCAATGTCGTATTATCCCAATACATCAATATAAACCTGTTGTTAATCATGGATATTCTTGTATGGACCGGAGCCAACATCTGGCTGACCAACAAAATAGAACACAGGAACCTGAATCCCAATTATCGATAATATAATTTATTTATAAAAAAACAGTCATAAAATCATGCGTATTATCCATATTTTATTCATACCGATAATTATAGCACTTCTTTGCTCATGCAATTCTTCAAAACAAGTCTGCTATTTTCAGGATATGCAGCCGGGAGTCAAAGAAACAATCATATCTCCCCAGGAGATAAAAATTCAACCCGAGGATAAAATATCTATCTTGGTCAACAGTAAAGACCCTCTATTAACTGACTTATTTAATTTACCAATTATATCCCGACAAATCGGGCAAGGAAACAATTCTTCAACCGGAACCAACCAAGGTCTTTCCGGTTATACTGTCGATACAGATGGAAATATAGATTTCCCCGTATTAGGAAAAATACACGTAGCCGGTATGAAACGAGAAGAGATTGCTTCCTACATCAAAAACGAACTTATCTCAAAGAATCTGGTCAAAGACCCGGTCGTTACCGTAGAGTTTATGAATCTTGCCATATCAGTCCTGGGTGAAGTCAGTAAACCGGGAAGATACAACATAGACCGAGACAAAATAACCCTGCTCGATGCTATCAGTATGGCAGGAGACCTCACCATATACGGCAAACGGGATAACGTATATGTCATGCGTAATGAAGAGGGAAAACAGACGAGCTATCGGGTCAACCTGCTGTCTGCTCAAGATGTATACTCCTCACCAGTCTATTATCTGCAACAAAACGATGTGATATATGTAGAACCCAACTCCGTTCGTGCCCGTCAGTCCACAGTCAATGGGAACAACGTCCGTTCTACCTCTTTCTGGATATCTCTGGCGTCTTTATTAACGACCATAACCGTATTATTTGTAAAATAATTATTCTTTATCATAACATGTCTGCAACATCAAATAACCTAAAACAAACCGACGATTTCATTAGTATACAAGATTTACTATATCTGTGCCTGTCCAAATGGTATTGGTTTGCTATCTCATTGGCTATAACATTGGCAATTGCCGTTCTATATATCAAGATGACACCGCCTACCTATGTCAGAACGGCATCCATCCTGATAAAAGAGGATACCAAAGGTGGCTCTTTATCCGGAGATGTAAGCGGGTTATCCGATATAGGTTTGTTCCAAACCAATACCAATGTCAATAACGAAATTCTCTCTCTCAAGTCTCCGGCTATTATGCTCGATGTGGTAAAGCGATTGCATCTGGACATAAACTATACCATTCCGGGAAGTTTTCACGATAAAGTGATATACGGTACCAACCTGCCGATAACCGCTTCCTTTATCGATTTGCCCGACAACGAAACGGCACAATGCTCTGTATCTCTGCTCGCTGATAATCTGATAGAGGTATATGACTTCCAACTGAACGATGAAATTTGCGAAAGTACACAAAAAATAAAAGGCAATTTACAAGATACCCTCTCTACTCCTGTCGGAAAACTCGTAATCACCCCGACAAAATATTATAACGGAAAAACAGATACGCCTATTCAGGTCAGCAAATCAAATACATTATCTACAGCCAGCGGGTACGCTCAACATCTGTCCGTTTCTTTAAGCGAAGAGGAAAGCACGGTGGTCGACCTCTCGTTTTCCGATGTATCTATACAACGGGCAGAAGATGTACTGAATACACTTATCTCCGTTTATAATGAAAACTGGGTCAAAGATAAAAATCAGATAGCTATCAGCACCTCTATGTTTATCAACGACCGTCTGGCAGTTATCGAGCAAGAACTGGGCAATGTCGATGAAGACATTTCATCTTTCAAGAGTAAAAATCTGTTACCCAATGTCGAGGCAGCATCCAGCATGTATATGCAACAATCGAGCGAAGCAACATCTCAATTGCAGGTATTGAACAACCAGTTATATATGGCTCGCTACATCCATAACTATATGACAAGCAACAATGGCAAAAACCAGCTTTTACCCGCCAACTCCGGTATCGAAAGTTCAAGTATAGAAACCCAGATATCCGAATACAATACAGCTCAGTTGCAGCGAAACAACTTGGTCGCCAACAGTAGCGAACAAAATCCCTTGGTGATTGACCTCGACCAGTCCCTGCAATCGATGCGCAAAGCCATTATCACCTCTATCGATAATCTTATCGTCACCTTGAATGCCCAGATAAAAAGCGTACAACAGGAAGAACAACAAACCACCTCGCGTATTGCAGCCAGTCCCACACAGGCAAAATACCTGTTATCGGTAGAGCGTCAACAAAAGGTTAAAGAAGCTCTCTATTTATTTCTACTGCAAAAACGGGAGGAAAACGAACTTTCCCAGGCGTTTACGGCATATAATACCCGTATCATCACTCCCCCGTATGGTAAAATGATACCGACTGCCCCGGTTAAAAAGAATATCCTGATGGTAGCCATTGCACTCGGCCTGCTTATCCCCGTTGTCATCATTTTCATTATGGAAAATATGAATACCCGGGTTCGGGGTAAGAAAGATATAGAAAACCTGACTTTACCCTTCGTTGGAGAAATCCCCCTTTCCTACCGTAAAAAGAAACGATTACCATTCCGCAAACCACAACCGGAACCATATTCCATTGTAGTCAAGGAAAAGAACCGGAATGTCATCAACGAAGCCTTTCGGGTAGTCCGCACCAATCTGGAATTTATGCAAGGGAAAAATGGTCATTCCCCCATAATTATGGTTACCTCCATGAATCCCGGTAGTGGAAAGACTTTCATCACCATGAATCTGGCTACCAGTCTGGCCATCAAAGGGAAAAAAGTATTGGCTATCGACCTCGATTTACGAAAAGCCTCGTTAAGTACTTACATCCAGTCTCCTGAAAAAGGAGTTACCAACTACCTTATTGGTCAGGCCAATACCTACAATGAAGTCATCGTAAAAGGAAAGACTCATCCCAATCTTGACATTCTGCCTGTAGGAACCATTCCTCCTAACCCGACAGAATTATTATTTGAAAATCATCTTGAGCAGATGCTTTCAGAGTTGAAAAATCAGTACGATTACATATTTATCGATTGCCCTCCGGTAGAAATCGTAGCAGATACTTCCATTATCAACAAATATGCAGACCAAACACTGTTTGTCATCCGGGCAGAATTACTGGAACGAACCATGTTGCCCGAAATAGAAAAATTCTACCAAACAGATAAATACAAAAATATGGTTCTTCTACTTAATGGAACTACCGATGCCTATACTTACGGATACCATAAGTATGGTTACAGATACGGATATCATTATGGATATGGAAAAGGATATTCTAAAGAAGACTAAATTTCCAGATATCATATTATTGCAACTACATTAAAAATGAAAGGTATTGTATTAGCCGGCGGTTCGGGTACTAGATTATATCCGATCACCAAAGGAGTAAGCAAACAGCTTCTCCCAATTTATGACAAACCTATGATCTATTATCCTATATCGGTATTGATGTTGGCTGGCATCCGAGATATTTTGGTAATATCTACTCCGGTCGATCTGCCCGGATTCAAAAGGCTATTAGGGGACGGTTCTGATTACGGTGTACATTTCGAATATGCCGAACAACCCAGTCCGGACGGTCTGGCTCAGGCCTTTATTATCGGCGAAAAATTCATTGGAGACGATTCGGTTTGTCTGGTTCTCGGAGATAATATTTTTTATGGGCAGAGTTTTACCCGGATGCTACAAGACGCTGTACGTACGGCAGACGAAGACAAGAAAGCCACGGTTTTCGGCTATTGGGTTGCCGATCCTGAGCGGTATGGCGTTGCAGAGTTTGACAAAGACGGTAATTGTATATCGATCGAAGAAAAACCGAAAAAACCTAAATCCAACTACGCTGTTGTAGGACTTTATTTTTATCCTAATCGTGTAGTCGATATTGCTAAGAATATAAAGCCATCAGCAAGAGGAGAACTGGAAATCACTACGGTAAATCAGGCCTTTTTGAATGATCAGGAATTAAAAGTACAGACTTTAGGACGTGGATTTGCCTGGTTAGACACAGGTACGCACGATTCATTAAGTGAAGCTTCTACCTTTGTCGAAGTTATTGAGAAACGACAAGGGCTGAAAGTTGCCTGCCTTGAAGGCATAGCTCTTCGCAAAGGTTGGATCACTGCCGATAAAATGCGTGATTTAGCGCAACCGATGCTTAAAAATCAATACGGGCAATATTTGCTGAAAGTCGTTAAAGAATTGGGATTGGAATAATGGAAGTAATAAAAACGGACATAGACGGAGTGGTTATCATAGAACCGCAAATCTTCAATGATGAACGAGGATATTTTTTCGAATCGTTCTCTCAACGCGAATTTGACGAGAAAGTATGTAAAACCGTTTTCGTTCAAGATAATGAGTCGAAATCTTCGTATGGCGTTTTGCGCGGATTGCATTTTCAGAAACCGCCATATACCCAGAGTAAATTGGTGCGGGTACTTAAAGGTGCTGTATTGGATGTAGCAGTCGATATTCGTAAAGGATCGCCGACATTCGGAAAACATGTAGCGATAGAGCTTTCGGGAGAGAATCACCGTCAGTTTTTTATTCCGCGCGGATTTGCGCACGGATTCAGCGTATTGACCGATGAAGTTATTTTCCAATATAAATGTGATGCATTTTATGCACCGCAAAGTGAAGGAGCTTTGGCTTGGGATGATCCTGATTTGGGGATAGATTGGAAAATACCGTCGGATAAAGTAATACTCTCGGAAAAAGACCGGCATCATTGTCGTTTGCAAGATGCGTCATGGCTGTTCGACTATAACGAAAAATTATATTGATGATGAATATATTAGTCACAGGTGCTAACGGGCAACTCGGAAATGAAATGCGTCGTGTATCGAAAAGTTCGGTCAACCATTATGTTTTTACTGACGTAGCGGAATTGGATATTACCGACCGGAATACTATTCGCCAAATAATCGATAAAGAGAATATACAAGTAATTGTAAACTGTGCTGCATATACCAATGTCGATAAAGCAGAAGACGATTATGCAACAGCCGATTTACTGAACAATAAGGCTGTCGAGAATCTGTCGATAGCAGCCAAGGAGTCGGGTTCTACCCTGATACACATATCTACCGATTACGTTTTTAAAGGAGACCGGAATATCCCTTGTCACGAAGATTGGACGACCGATCCATTGGGAGTTTACGGAATCACAAAATTGGCAGGAGAAAAAGCCATATTGGAGTCGGGATGCCGTTATCTGATCTTTCGTACGGCATGGCTCTATTCCTCGTTCGGGAACAATTTTGTAAAGACCATGCAACGTTTTACATCAGAGAGAGAAACCCTGAATGTCGTGTTCGATCAAGTCGGTACACCGACCTATGCCGGTGATTTGGCGGCATTGATTTACAAAATTATAGAAGACAATCTTCTAAATCGACAGGGTATCTATCATTACAGTAATGAAGGAGTCTGTTCTTGGTATGATTTTGCAAAAGAGATATGTGCACTTTTCGGAAACTGTTGTGATATACAACCTTGTCACAGCGATGAATTTCCAAGTAAAGTAAAACGCCCACATTTTTCGGTATTGGATAAGACAAAAGTAAAAAAAACATTCGGCATTACAGTCCCGTATTGGAAAGACTCTTTAGTAAAATGCATAGAAGAACTTAAACAAAAATAATCGATCATGAAATTTAAACGCAATATCATCATTACTGGAGGAGCTGGGTTTATAGGATCTCATGTCGTTCGCTTATTTGTAAATAAATATCCCGATTACCACATTATCAATCTCGATAAACTGACCTATGCCGGAAATTTGGCGAATCTCAAAGAGATAGAAGACATGCCGAACTATACTTTTGTAAAAGCTGATATATGCGATTTTCCCAAAATGCAGGAGTTAGTAAAACAGTACGAAGCGGATGGCATTATCCATTTGGCGGCAGAAAGCCATGTAGATCGTAGTATTAAAGACCCTTTTACCTTTGCCCGTACCAATGTAATGGGTACATTGAGCCTGTTACAAGCCACAAAAGAATACTGGGAATCTTTACCCGAAGGCTATGCCGGGAAACGGTTTTATCATATCTCTACCGATGAAGTATATGGAGCTTTAGAACTTACACATCCCGAAGGGGTAAAACCACCATTCACAACGACAGCATCTTCTATAAAACACCATCTTGCCTATGGCAAAGATTTCTTCTATGAAGATACGAAATACAATCCGCACAGTCCCTATTCAGCATCGAAAGCGTCGAGCGACCATTTTGTTCGGGCATTTCACGATACCTACGGTATGCCGACCATTGTTACCAATTGCAGTAACAATTACGGGCCTTATCAATTTCCCGAGAAACTGATACCACTGTTTATCAATAATATCCGTCATCGTAAACCGCTACCGGTATATGGCAAAGGCGAGAATGTACGGGACTGGCTCTATGTGGGAGACCACGCTCGAGCCATCGATATGATTTTCCATAATGGCAAAATAGCCGATACTTACAATATCGGGGGATTTAACGAATGGAAAAATATTGATATTATCAAAGTCATTATAAAAACTGTCGATCGTCTGTTAGGTAATCCCGAAGGTTATTCTTTAGACCTAATTACATACGTTACCGACCGCAAAGGGCACGATTTGCGTTATGCCATAGATAGCACCAAACTGAAAAATGAACTCGATTGGAAACCCAGCTTGCAGTTCGAAGAAGGCATTGAGGAAACAGTCCGTTGGTATTTGGATAATCAGGAATGGATAGATAACATTGCTTCTGGAGAATATAAAAAATATTACGAGAAGATGCACAAAGGTAGATAATCTGTTTCAAATAGCAATGTTATCAGAATTCTGATAGTAAAAATCAGATAAAATAATGAATCTTTCCTCTATATTCAATAAAGACTCAGACAGTGTTATTTCCCGAATAAGTTCGGGTACTTCTTGGGTGTTAATAGGCACTCTGTCTTCCAAAGTACTGGTATTTGTTGCAACAATTCTTGTAGCACGGATTTTGCCTAAAGAGGTTTACGGCCAGCTTAGTATCATTCGATCGACTATTACACTCTTTGTCAGCCTTTCTGCATTTGGTATTGGAGCTACTGCAACCAGATATATTGCAGAATACCGTAAGTCTGATCCAAAGAAAGCTATTAAGATGTATTATGTTGCCAACTTCTTTGTTTGGATTATGGCAATTGTTTCTACAGCAGTGTTATTGTATTGTGCTGAGACGCTGGCTTCTGATCGTCTGCACAGCCCAGATATGACAGTGGAATTGAGGATTGCAGCTATAATTTTATTTTTTACTCTTTTAAATGGGGCTCAGACAGGTACGCTTTCCGGATTTGAAGATTTTCAGCGGATAGCCAAATGTCAAGTGATAATGGGCATTACAGAGATAATCGCTTTATGTGCAGGTGCATACTTCTTCGGACTAAAAGGTGCGGTTATCGGTTTTGGGCTTACATACTGTGTGGCGTGGGCATACAATTCTATAGGTATACGCCGCCATCTCCAAGCATTTTGTATTCCTGTTACTAGTGAAATGCGTCATCTTCATTTTGCAGATTTTAAACCATTGGTGTCTTTCAGCCTTCCTGTAGCTGCAACCTCCTGGCTGCAGATGATAGTATATTGGTGGTTGAAGACATCAGTTATCTCTGGAGCAGGTTTCGAAAATATAGCAAACTATGATATTGCAGAGCAATGGAGAAGTCAAATAGCATTTGTTCCCAGCATTATTGCTACGGTGGTTCTGCCGATTTTATCAAATGTAAATAAAGATAAAGACTCTAGGCGAAAGGTTATAAAAACCAATTTCTTTATAAATATAGGGACAACAGGATTACTTGCAATAATCATTTCGCTTTTCGGCCCGTTTGTATTGATGTTATACGGAAATCAATATACAAACTTGATTCCGTTGTATTTTTTGTGCTTTTGCGCAATATTTGATTCCATATCAAGTTTGTCTGGTACAATACTAATGTCTACAAAAAAAGTGGTATGGGCATTAGGTACCAATTTTCTTTGGGCAATTTCTTTGTGGTGTATATATCACTTATTGGCATCTATTATTATGCCTCTTGAAAATGTTCTTGCGATCTCATACTTCTTGGCTGCTGTAATCCAATCAGTGTGTATTTTGGCTGTTATTAAAGTTCTACGATTATATTGATGCTATGAGAAAAAGCCTGTATTTCCGTTTTTGCAAATATCGTCATATTCTTTCCTCATTGTATTTTAATGTACACTATCTAGGGTGGAAGCAAGGTCTGAAACTTCCTATTATTTTCATGTCTCCCATAAAGTTTCGAGATATGAAAGGTAAGATCTTACTAAAAGGGGATGTTCGTCACGGACAAATTGCTATTGGAATTCCGGGAAACGAAATGTTTGATTATTCAACTAAATGTATTTGGTCCAATCAAGGTGGAACTGTAGAATTTGAGGGTTCGTTTGGGACCAATCCCGGGGCTTCATTTGTAATAAGGAAGGATGCGATATTAAGAATCGGTAATCGTTCCTCATTAGGTCAGAATCTCAGGATATTATGCTCAAAAGAAATATCAATTGGCAATGAGTTGTTGGGATCGTGGGATGTAACAATCATGGATACTGACAGTCACTATTTCGATGTAGATGGAAAACTATCTGAGTTTTCAAATAGGATTTCAATTGGTAATCACTGCTTTATTGGTTCCGGCGTGAGCATTTTGAAAGGAACATCAATAGCTGATAATGTAGTAATTGCATCCCGAGCTGTTGTTTCTGGCAAATTGTTGGAACCAAGTGCAATGTATGCCGGTGTACCAGCTAGGGTAAAGAAACATAATATCAAGTATCTCAAATAATGAAACATAAAGTCATAGTAATTGGCGCAGATCATCATAATACATTAGGAGTTGTGCGCAGTTTAGGCTCAAAAGGAGTAAATTCAGATGTCATTATTATACCTTATAAGAAAGAGATTAAGAAGGTAAAAAGTAAATACATTAATAGTATCAAATCCTTTCCAGATGACGGGCAGATTATTTCAGAATTACTTAGCATGGAGTCTTGTGCGAAGCATGTATTGTTAGTAACTTGTGATATTGCAAGTTCCTTGCTAGATACTAATTATAATCAGCTTAAAGACAAATTCGTTCTTTTCAATTCTAAAGGTCGCTTGACTGATTTAATGAGTAAGGAAGCAATGTGTCATCTTGCTATGGAAGTTGGTCTGAATGTACCCCAGTATAGCGTTTGGTGCAAAGGTTCTGATATGCCAGAAGATATTGAATTTCCATGTATAACCAAAGCTATTTCAAGTGTTGATGGTGGTAAATCAGATACAACTATCTGTCAATCAATAGATGAATTACATGATTTCTTGAAAAATCCGGATTTATGCCCTCGAATTCAGATTGAGAGGTTCATTCAAAAAGAAATTGAATTTCAGTTTATCGGTATATCGCTTAATAGTGGTGAAACAATAGTTATTCCTGGACATTCTCATATTGATCGTCCCAATGGAGTGCAGAACACATATTATTTCCAATATAAAGAAAACGATAAGACATTTTCAACTACACTTGAATTGACCAAGAAGTTTATTCGTAAATCCGGTTATTCAGGATTATTTAGTGTTGAGTTCCTTAGAGGTAAAGATGGTAAAGACTATTTTCTTGAAATGAATTTTCGTAATGATGGTAATGCTATATGTGTGACTGATGCAGGCTACAATTTACCTTATATATGGTATTTGTATGCTACTGGAGGGGAATATAAAACAGAGATTGCCAACAGTAAGTTCAGACCAGTTGTGTTTTGTCCGGAGTTCTTCTATTTCAAGGATTATGCGTATGGAGAAATTTCATTTATGACATGGCTTAAAGGTATGATAAAAGCCAATAGTTATACTGATTATTGGAAAGGTGACAATCATTTGTATTGGTTGAAATTGTTATATTTCATAATGTGTCAGATGAAAATAAAACTGCAGGTAATAAGAGGAAAGGTAAAAGCACCCAAATCTGGAATTGGTTAGTAGAAGTGTTATGAATATAAAAAAAACAATTAGGAAATGGATTAATCTTTTCCATTCTCATTTTGCAGACGATGTATACAATATAGGTATTATTCCTCACTCGGATGATATTCTTACGTGTGCATCTATGCCTGCAATTAAGTGGCTTTCCCATACATTTAATGACCGTTGGTTTGCAGATCCATTTATAGTGGCTGAGGATATAGATACTTATACTATTTTCGTAGAAACTTACTATTATGATGTTCGTAAAGGGGCTCTTGGAGTTATAGTCGCAGATAAAAAAGATTTCAAGCTTCAGTCTTATAAAGACATCCTTGTGCTTCCCACACATTTGTCATTCCCTTGTTATTACTATAAAGATGGCGAACTTTATGTATATCCTGAGAATTCCAATTCAGGAAATAACACTCTCTATCGTTATGACTGGCAGAAGCAGGAGATGATAAAAATAGCTATCCAATGCAACTATCCATGGACTGATGCTGCTATTATGTCTGAAGACCGTAAATGGATTACTACAACATATCGCCAAGATTGTAACGGAAGTATCTGTCATGTATTCTTCTATGATGATTTCAACAAAAAGTATATACACAAGCACGACATTGCGCTCTTAGATAATACTGCACGTGGAGCAGGATTGCCATTTATGACAGCTGATGGACGTTTGATACGTCCCGCTCAAAACTGCAATAATGGATATGGATTAGGTTTGGTATTTCAAGAGGTAACAATAGAGGACGATAAGCTTATTCTTAAAGAAATCAATCGTCTCTATCCAAATGATAAGAAATATGATATTGGACTTCATACCTACAACCGCTTTGGTAATGTAGCCATAGTAGATGGCTATCATAACCCTTCTAAGTTTGGAGTGTGGTGCTGGAATCAGATTAAAAGATTTATAATATGAAAGAAAGAATTGGTTATGTTGACGCAATGCGAGCTTTTGCTATCATATCTGTAGTGGTTGCACATCTGAACTATTTTAGTTTTGATAATTGCAACTCAATATTCGATCAGTGCATTACAGCATTCTTTATGCCGCTGTTCTTTTTTATTAGTGGTATGTTTGCTAAGAACGAAATTTCTATTAAGCTCTTATCTAAGCGGACTTATCAACTTATCCTACCATTTTGTACGATGGGGTGCATTATGTGTTGGCATCATGGTCTTCCCTTGTCAGAACTTTTCTGTACTTTTCACCATGCAGGCTATTGGTTCTTGTTGGCTTTGTATTGGATGCACATATTGTATATGTTCACTCAAATTGTAGCTTCCAGTTTCTCTGAACGTAATAAATTGATAGCTGAATTAGGGACTACGGTGGTTGTTTGGATTGGTCTCAACATCGTATTAGGTTTCCATATATTGCCTACTGCTGTTGAGCATATTTTTTGTGTTCGACATCTTGTCAAATTGTTCCCATTTTTTTTCTTTGGCAAGTATTACATGCAGTATGGTCAGATGATGAAAGGGAATGTACGTGAAATTATGGTAGCTATTTCCATAATAGGATTCTGTGTAATGCTTTTTATGGAACACTATTACCAAGTATCTTTCAATATGTATCTTAGAATTTTATATGGCATATTGGGTGTAATCGGAATATTACAAGTATTTACCAACCTATCTAAAAGAGTAGTTGAGAATAGAGTAGTTACCTATATTGGACAGCATACCTTGGAAATATATCTTTTACATTATTTCTTTCTACCATCTAAGGAAGTTGTTTTGCAATATCCTTATTCTTTTACTTGTAGAATGCTTAAATTAGGGGGGGGGTAATTATCTGATTATCTGTATATTATATGCAACAACAACCATTTTTGTATGTTTATTTGTGGCATGGTGCTTGTCCCAAAGTAAATATCTAAGGTTTTTATTGTTTGGCAAAAAATGAATATCTTATTTTCTTGTGATGAATATCCACCGGCACGAACCGGAGGAATCGGGTCTGCGACCAAAACCATTGCCGAGAACTTGGTACGCAAAGGTCATAATGTATATGTGGTCAGTGGACGTTTAGATCGTTCTCTGCCGGAAATAGCTATGATTAACGGTGTTACTGTATACAGGCTATATTTGATGCAGAAATTTTCATGGCTTTTTACAAATAATTGTATAGCCGTAAATCTACATAATCTTATTCTACGTTTTGGGTTATTGGCCCACTATGCCATCAGTGAGTATCACCGTAAGGAGGATTTTATGGAACGAATAATAAAAGAAAAACAAATAGATGTGGTAGATTTACCTGATTATACAGTGTTGAGCAAATACTATTCATCTGCTAAAAAATTGTTATTCCACAGATTTTCCATTCCGTCTGTTGGACATATACATGGAAGCATGTCTTTTTTGCGATATTATCGTAATGGAGGCGTAAATCCTGTGATGAAGGCAAATGACAAGCATTTTTTTGAAAGCGTGGATAAGATATTGTCCGTAAGTAAATTTGCTGCAAATTTTGTAAACGAGAAATTGGACGTTGCCTCTAAATGCGATGTAATTTACAATCCTCTTGTAAGTTCCTTTGCCGATATAGCCAACAACCTTCATATTAAACGTAAAAATACAATTGTATTTTTAGGTAAAATTATAGAAACTAAAGGAGCTTTTAATTTGATCAAGGCATTTAATGCTTTTGTAAAGAAGCATCCCGAATATGAGTTGGTTATGATAGGCGGAGGAAACATAGACAGGGGAAAATCACTTGTAGAGAAATCAATAAAAGACAAAGTCTGTTTTACCGGCTATTTACGTCCTGAAAACATTGCTGCTTATTTGAAGTCTGCAGCATTTTGTGTTATTCCGACTTTTTTTGAAAATTTCAGTGTCGCAGCTCTTGAAGTAATGAGTTGTGGAAACATTCTCATTTACACTACTACATCATCTGGACCCGAAGTGATTGAAGATGGAGTCGATGGGTTTCTCGTCAATCCATATAATGTGCAGGAAATATGTAATAAAATGAATTATGTAGCAGATAATCTCGATAAATTAGAAGAAATGCGTACTATGGCTGCAAATAAAATAAAAGATAATTTTTCAGAAAATATAATTGTAGATAAATTGGAAAATTACTATAAAGAAATGATTGTAAAGTAAATTTTAAGCATATTAACATATATGAATATAATATTGAAAATTAAAGCATACATCCAGCGTAAATGGATTTTAAGAGATTCTAATTCGTATATATGTTGGATGAAAAGCCAAGGTGTGAGCATTGGAAATAACTTTAAAATAGCTGCAAACGGACCTCTTTCCAATATAACTATTGATATGACGCGACCGTCTCTTATTTCAATTGGAAATAATGTTACTATCAATAAGAATTTTACATTGGTAACCCATGACTTTGTATCGGGAGTATTCATTAAAAAATATAACGATTTTCTGCCATCATCAGGAAAAGTTACAATAGGTAACAATGTGAGATTTGGCGCAAATTGTACAATATTAAAAGGGATAACTATTGGAGATAATTGTTTTATCGCTGCTGGTTCTGTGATATCTTCAGATATTCCTGCCAACAGTATAGCTGGAGGAAATCCTTGTAAGGTAATTATTGATATGGATAGTTTCTACAAGTATCGCCAGACAGCGTGCAGAGAAGAAGCATATCTGTATGCTCAAAGTATTGTCAAAACTTTTGGGCGACAACCAAATCCTTCTGATTTTTGGGAAGAATTTCCACTATTTGTGAATAAAGACAATATAGATAAGTATCCGGAAATTC
>PPYE01047398.1_pt1 | contig 15882 bp, 9 predicted proteins | sample 1559881 | NCBI WGS metagenome assembly PPYE01 (sample SAMN08240022, study PRJNA423297) | Human gut metagenome, whole genome shotgun sequencing project. | reverse complement strand
GGTATTTTTATCCAATTACAATACAAAATATTCTTATTTTTAATTTTTCCTTTACATTTTAAAATATTATGGCAAATAAACTATAAAAACCGTTGTTGTTTTTAGGAAAACAGAAAGAACTTTAATGTGAAGATAAATAAAAATATGTCTGTTTTTAATACCGTATGACAAAAAAATGACAGGGACTGCCAAAGCACCGGCTATCCCTGTCAAAATGTCAGAATTAAATTTCAAATTGATGATACTACAGCATTATTTCAGTTCTAAAGCTTCCTTAATGTACATGGATAGATACGAAATCAGAAACCTTCAGCAGTTCTTCGACGGACATGCCTGTAGCATTCTCTTTCTCAAAGTCTTCCGGTTTCAGGAATGGATCGTAAGCTACAACGGTCATGCCGAATGCGCGTCCCAGCTCGCCCACACGGCGGCCGATACGTCCGAATCCCATTACGCCAAGAGTTTTTCCGCGAAGTTCACGGCCTACGAACTTATATTTATCCCACTCATGTTTTACCTTAACATCATAGTTTGCTGTAAAGGTTCCGCGGGAGATATCAAGCATCTTAGAAAAAGTCAGCTCTGCAACTGCATTTGCATTCATGCCGGGTGCGTTAAAGATCTGAATTCCTTTCTCTTTTGCATACTCAGTATCGATGTGGTTTAAACCAACGGAGCATACGCCGATAATTTTCAGATTCTTGGCTGCATCCAGAACCTCTTTATCGATCTTCGGGTCTACACGCATGATCAGCACGTCCACATCGCCGATCTGGGCAATTAACTGCTCTTTGGTGGAAGGCAGGTTGTCAGCCGTTTTTACATTCATGTATTTACTAAATTCTTCTGCAATTCCTGCGTACACTTTGTCAATGATAAGACAATTCATAATAATTACTCCTTTCAAGATTCATACTCTGCTATTATACCAGTTATTTATAGGACAAGCAATGAAAAGTATGTCTGCTGCTTTCCATTATTTTAAACAAGGGGCTGCTGCCTTAAGCCTCATGCCTTGCGTCGGCATTATATACTTAATGCAGCAGCCCCAATCATTCAGACAACCGCTTATGCAATTGTTATTAAATAATAGCTGCCGGTCTTCAGATTACCAAGCAATGCCCTGAGCCATCATAGCATCAGCAATCTTCTGGAATCCAACGATGTTAGCGCCGGCAACCAGATTGTAGCCTAAGCCGTAACGCTCTGCTGCTGCAGCGGAACCGTCATGGATATCTGTCATAACCTGATGAAGTTTGGAGTCAACTTCCTCTGCTGTCCAGGAAAGTCTCTCGCTGTTCTGGCTCATCTCAAAGCCGGATACAAGAACGCCGCCTGCGTTTACAGCCTTGGAAGGAGCTACTACCATGTTTGGCTGCTGCATTAAGAATCTGAGAGCTTCATTGGTAGTTGGCATGTTAGCAACTTCGATGTAGTATTTAACGTTGTTAGCAACGATCTTCTTAGCCTGCTCTAAATCAACATCGTTCTGAGTAGCGCATGGCATGATGATGTCAACCTTCTGGCCCCATGGTTTCTCACCCGGGAAGAACTGTACGCCGAACTTGTCTGCATAATCCTGAACTTTGTTACGTCCGGATGCTCTCATCTCAAGCATGTAGTTGATCTTCTCTTCTGTTGTGATGCCTTCCGGATCGTAGATGTATCCGTCTGGTCCGGAAAGTGTAACTGCTTTAGCGCCTAATTCAGCAAGCTTCTTAGCAGCGCCCCATGCTACGTTACCAAAACCTGCTAATGCAACTGTCTTGCCAACCAGGGTATCGTTCTCATGTTTCATAACTGCTTCTACATAGTATACGGAGCCGTATCCTGTAGCTTCCGGACGAACTAAGGAACCACCGAAGGATCTTGCCTTACCTGTCAGAACGCCGTTGTAGAATCCGCCGACAATTTTACGGTACTGTCCGTACATATAACCGATTTCACGAGCGCCTACACCAAGGTCACCTGCAGGAACGTCAATGTCCGGTCCGATGTGACGGTATAATTCTGTCATGAAAGCCTGGCAGAATCTCATAACTTCTCTGTCGCTCTTACCGTTCGGATCGAAGTCGGAACCACCTTTGGCACCACCCATAGGAAGTGTTGTAAGGCTGTCTTTGAATGCCTGCTCAAAGCCTAAGAATTTCATGATGGAAAGGTTTACAGACGGAGCAAAACGTAAGCCGCCCTTGTACGGTCCAATGGCGCCGTTGAACTGAACGCGGTAGCCTGTGTTTACATGAACCTTGCCGTTGTCATCCTCCCACGGAACACGGAACTCGATAACTCTCTCCGGAATTACCATTCTCTCGAGAAGAGCTACTTCCTCATACTCCGGATGTGCATCAACAACCGGACCTAAAGAAGATAAAACCTCTTCTACTGTTTGTACGAACTCCGGCTCGTCTGCGTATTTCTTCTCGACTTCCGCAATTACTCTGTCAACATACTTGCTCATTGTAATATACCTCCTGTTTGATATATGATTTTAAAAGTTTCACTACTCACTGGAACCATATTATGTATAACTTCAACAAAATTCCCTCACGATTCCTATTGTTTTTGTGAAATTTTCTGTTCTGGTTTTATTATAACGCATTTCACTTATATAAGCAAATTGAATTAGCATTATAATTGTTATTAGATTTTGTTTATATTCCCCAAATGCGGTGTTTTTTACCAATTCCGCACCTGGAGACGGGCTTTACGCCGTACAGCGGCGAAAAGCCTGCAGAGCAGACCTTTCACCGCCTGGTAAGTCTATTTGATTAGCCAAGGAAATTGATAAATGCTGTCAGGATGGAAGCGTTGCAGAAATCGATGAATAAGCTTCCTACTAACGGAACTACCATGAATGCGGTAGGAGCCGGTCCGTACTGTCCTGTAACGGCCTGCATGTTCGCCATGGCGTTCGGTGTTGCACCCATTCCGAAACCACAGAAGCCGGTTGTCATAACTGCTGCATCGTATGTTCTTCCAAGTACGTTGAATACGACAAAGTAAGCGTATACAAACATAAGTATTGTCTGTGCTGCCAGCATTACTACCAGCGGAAGCGCCAGCTCTGCAAGCTGCCAGAGTTTCATATCGATCATGGCAAGTCCAAGGAAAATGGACAGACAGGAGCCGCCGAGTGTTCCGATCTCTTCCATCGGGATTTCTTTCTGCATGGCATCCATTACGTTACGGATAACAGCACCTACCAGCATAGCGCCGATGTAGAATGGGAATGTCATCAGCTTTCCAAGGAACATGGAAACAACGGTGCCGGCACCGATAGCAATAATCAGATACAGGAAGGCATCCAGGAACTGTTTAGAGTCAATAGCACCTGTTTCGTCTTTTTCAACCATCTCTTCGATAGTTGTATCTAAAGCTGCGGATTTTAAATTAAATTTATGAATTTTATTGTATGCAATAGGTCCGCCGATTGCACAGCCGGCAACAAGACCAAATGTTGCGGAAGCAATGGCAACTACATTGGCATTGGCAACGCCCAGCTCTTCCAGCATCGGGCCGAAGGAACCTGCTGTTCCGTGGCCGCCTACCATCGGAATGGAACCTGTGGCAAGACCAAGTCTTGGATCAAGGCCGAATGCAGATGCAAGGCCTGCGCCCAGACAGTTCTGTAATATTACCATTACCACGGCAAGGAGCAGGAATACGACGGTCTGAATACCGCCCTTTTTCAGCATTTTGAAGGATGCCGTGTAACCAACGCTACAGAAGAATGCCACCATGAATACATTTTTCAGCGTCATGTCTGCAGAGATTTCAAGAATTCCAGCGCTTCTAACAACCAGATGCAGAATCGCATAGATAAATCCACCGACTACCGGCGCCGGAATACAATACTTACGCAGAATCGCAATCTTGTCAACAAGGATACGCCCCAGTAAAAGAACAATGGCCGCAACCGCGGTTGCCTGATACATATCAAGCTCAATAACTTTCATACAACTACCTCCAATAGATTATTTGTTTACGTTGAAGGCAGTATAAATCACTTCTCTCAAAAAACTACAAAATAATTCAAGAATATATTCAAAAATTTATAACAGTTTTTTAACTTTGTTTATAGCATCTTTAGAATTACCCGAAATATTCCGCTGCATGTCCGGCCTGAAATCCGGTGTATGTCAGATTTCCCGGTCGGCGGCCAGCATCAGGCTGTCTATAAATTTCTTGATGCTTACCTTCCCGCCGTACTTCCTCTTACCGCGGATATAATCCATCTCAGCCCTTATCTCCTCAAAGGGGAACAGGGTGCTTGAATAGGATGTGAATGTGTCATTCATAAAATCCTCAATCCCCAGATGGGCGAGGTTGGACATTCCCACGGCAATCGCCCTCCTGATTCGCTGTTCCATGTTTTTAGGGGCGTCGCTTAAAATCTCGCAAAGCTGGCCGATGCTTACCTGGGAAATCGGCCGCTTATTGCTGTGCAGATACTGGCAGATACGCATAATATCATCACCGCCCTTTTCCCCGGACATCCCGAGCCTGTTGAGAATATACTGTACCTTCCGGCCGTAACCGTCGTCGGGTTTCTTTTCTTTGGGCATGTCCGCAATCTCAGCCATGAACATTTTTTTAATGTTGGACAAGGTCTTCTCGTTCTCAATCTGCTTTTCCACCTTCTGGATAACAGACTTCACTTCTATTATATTAATCGGTTTGCTGATAAAGAACTCCATTCCCGCATCATAGGCTTTTCCGACCAGTTCTTTGGCCGAAACCTGGGAAATCATGATGCATCTGGCGCCGCATCCCTTTTCCTTCAGTTCCCTGACCAGTTCCACGCCGTCCTTGCCCGGCATCAGGAAATCCACGAGAATCACATCCGGCTCCAGCGCCAGAATTTCATCCACATTGGCAGGCCCGCCCTCTGTCGTACCGCAGACGGTTCCCAGTTCATTGTCCTCAATAATATCTTCCAGAATACTGATAACGGTTACGTCATCTTCAACAATATAAATTTCCATATCATGACTCCTCTAACATCTCAGCCGGTATCATGATGCGGAACTTGGTTCCTTTACCGGTCTCGGATTCCACATCAATTTTACCTTTAAATTGCTCTTCAACTGCATTTTTCACACCAACAAGTCCGACTCCACGGTAAATGTTTCCGGTCTTTTCGTCAAACTTTGTCGAATACCCCATTTTAAAAATATTGGAAAGCTGTCTTTCTGAAATTCCCGGCCCGTCGTCGGTTATTTCAAATATATAGTCGTTCCCCTCTTTGCGCTCCGCGATACATACCGTACCGCTCTTCTCCTTTGTTTCAATGGCTTCAATTGCATTATTAACCAGGTTTTTGAGTACAGCCATCAATATATAATGCTCTTTGGTTATAAAATTATCCTGGCAGTCATACACGAGGCGCACATCCAGCCTTTTCTCTGCCAGCATGTGATAGGTGGACGCCTCCAGAATCTGAAGAAGATCCTGAAAATTCATCTTTTCCTCATCATACTCCTCATCGATTTCCTCCTCAATTCCCTGAATAATCCTGATGTAATCCTTCTTTATCTCATGGACATCCCTTGCAATTTCGAGGGCCATCTGCTGCATCTCCTTCGGAAGCTCCTCCATCATCAGAGTCTTCTCATAAAGCCGATAAGCATTGCTCATAACCCTCTCAATTTCCTCTGTGTTCTTATGCATCAGGTAAATTTCATTCTTAAGCCCCGTTGTCATAAGAAACAGTCTCTGGTACCGGTTCTCATGCTCCGCATTCTTAAGGAGAACGCGGTACTGCTTTTCTCCAATCAGCGCAACGGCCGCAAACAGCGTACGCACAGCCGCTATCATCAGCAGATATTTGATGACGGACAGTTCCGGCAGCATTCTTTGTTGTAGGTATTCCTGCAGGGAGACTTCAAAGACATTTGAACAGAAGTCACAGAAAAAGACCGCTACAATCAGACGTTCCATCTGAACGATATGCTTATTCTTGATCTGGAGTTTAAAAATGAGTCCGTAGCAGATATAGAACAGCGCTCCCGGGAGTACCTGAATCAGGCCTGTTTCCAGCGGCATTCCCTGGAACAGCAGTATAACCAGACGGAATATATAGATAGTGCAGGCCGTTACAAAACAAATCGTTCTTGTATGGACCTGGATTCCTACCGTCATAATCAGGACAGGAAGCAGAATAACGGATGTAGAAATACGGAAATTATTTACAAATACATTCCAGTAGAGCTGAGAGGCAAGGGCAATGATCACTCCTATTGCAAGTGTCCGCTTCCACAGTTTCATATTCATCTCAACTGTATTCATTCGTAATGTCCTCCTAACGGCCATAAAGTGTCTTATCCTTTGAACTTTTTTTATGATAAAAAGTGACAACACACTATTTTTAGTATACTTCTTTTCGGGCGGTCTGTAAATAGGGATTTAACTGAGGTTGGGGGGACGCGGCCGCTGCGTGCATTGAAGGCATATCGTATTTTTAGTACACGGGAGAGCCGAGTGGCCGCGACAAGGTCCGCCCCGCACTTAACGCGTGAGACACTCAGCGGCCGCAGGCCAGCGGACGGGGCCGATACCCCCGGCGGAGTCTTTCGTCCCGGCGACAACCTTCCTGGAGAAGGAGATACTGCCGACATCTTCCGGCGGAGAAGGAGAGAATGATATCCGGAAGGACGTTCACCCGAGAGACGATAGCTCTTAGGCAGAGGGAAGCAAAGCACGCCGGGCGGATTTTGCCTCCCTCTGTCTTAGAGCTATCCCTCAAAGGGGCAGTCCAGCCGGATATCATTTTCTCCGGCTCCGCCCTGCGAAAGCAAAAACCGCAGTATCTCCTTCTCCAGCCAGCAATGCCACTTCCCCGGGACGAAAGACTCATAGATCCATCCCACCACCCCGTCCGCTGACCGTACCGGCGGCGTCCTCACCTGCTTAATTAACTACACAAGAAACCGGAACGGCGCCATCACAATCCCCGTTATTTTCATGGCCAGCTTCTTCCATCCCGGGATTTCAGCCACCTTAATATGAGAAGGCGTCTCATACTCCGACGCATTCACTACTCTGCGGCAATCCTCCCTGATGGCATCGAAATGACCTTTGAGTTCTCTGGTCAGCCCCTCGCTTTTGATTACCAGCATCAGCTCCGTATCGAGATATGTGCTTCTCAAGTCAAAATTATAGGAACCGACTGCCGCGATGTCGTCTCCGAGTGTAAAGGACTTTCCATGGGTCGAAATCCCTCCGTCATATTCGTAAAGAGGGATTTCCAGAGCCGTCAGGTCTTTTTTTCTGCGCAAATAGTCGCTGGATGCAAAGAAATTGTCTCCATTTTCTACCGAATTGAGGACTATTTTCATATCCGGTACGGCTTCCTTCACTTCTTTTAGGCGTTTTTCCATATATGTATTGCATACGAGATAAGGGGTATGGATTTCTGTCTCTTTTCCGGCCGCTTTCATAAGCTGTGTCAGCTGATAAAATACCTCCGGCTCTTTTGCGTATATCCCGGTAGGATTAGTTACCAGGCAGATGCCTTCCGTCTCATAGGTCTGCTTTTCATAATCCGGTCTGGCAAACAGCTCCGGATTGTCTTTTCTGAGGGAGTTCATCCTGTTTCTCAGCATCTCCCGCTTTTCGGCAACGCTTTTCCTGTCCTCAAGTTTTTCACTGTCGGCAAACGGCTTTGTCACTTCAAGGTTCCAGACGCCCTGAAAATAATTTTCAACCTGATAAAGGGAGCTGCTCAGTCCGTCGTTTGTGCCATGTGCCGAATTATATACAAGAACCTCCCGATCCAGACTCCCGTGTTCCGTGTCATATTCGCCTATAAAGTAATCAAAGGAATTGCGCCCGCCGAGAATATAACCGATATCATCTACAATCACATACTTGTCGTGCATCCTCCCCTGGGTTTTCCAGGGTTTAAGTAAATTAATCGGGTTGTAATGGCGTATCTCGATATTAGGATGGGACGACACGGCATGAAACAGACTCCTTCCCGTCATTCTGACCAGCCCGGAAAAACCGTCCACCATTATCTGCACCTTTACTCCCTGATCCGCCTTCTCCAGGATCAGGGCAAGAAGATCTTTCGTGCTTTCCCCATCCCTCATATCAAAGGTGGACAGAATAATCCGCTCCTCCGCCTGGTTTATCAGACGGAGACGTTCCTCCCAGGCGCTTAGATTTGTCTCAAGAATCATTGCACGGTCAACAAAAGCATCCTGCTTTCCGTCCACCATTGATGCAAGTTCCGGCAGCAGACCGGTTCCCTCCTTTACTTCTTTATAATTAAGGAAGGGAAAAACGGCCCCCACAGCCAGATACAGCAGAATCAGGACAGGCAGGAGCCAGAGGCGCTTTTTGTTTTTATGTTTCATTCCATTTCCTCTTTTTTCAGCGTTTTAGTAATATTGGCGGCAAACTTTTCAATCCGCGCTTCAATCCCGGGCAGCTTCATCGCCGTTCCCGCTTTATTGGCCGTCTCCATCATCGCAAAATTTCCCGGAAGATAAAATGTCTTGTTCATGTTGAGAGCGGCAATCAATTGTTCGGCAACTATATCACTGCCTGAATAACCGGAGACTATAATGCCGAACAGCGCTTTGTCATAAAATCTCGTAGTTCTGAACAATGCGGTCAGCCGGTTGATAAATGCCGTCATATTTGCCGAGAGGGCATCGTTATAATTGGGACACAGCATCACAACGGCATTGGCCCGTTTCACAGCCGGATAAACATCTTCCGCAATAACCCCGCCGTAAAAGCAGCTTCCCTGCTCCCCGAAGTGGAGACACATTCTGTAGGGGCAGCCGGAGCAGTCGGACAGAGTGCCGTTTCTAAGCCCAATTTCCGTAATATGAAAACCTTCCAATTTTTCCCTCACCGCATTCCATACAGCAAATGTATTGGATGTCTGATGGCTGGATGCGTGCAGGACGAGCAGATCCGGACATTCATACACGGGATTTTTAAAATCCAGAATCTCCCGGACCAGAAGCCCGGCGCTCTTTTGGTAAGCAGTCATTAAATCCGTATCCATATTCTGGGCTACGATGGCAAAATTCGCCAGGGAACTTGTACCTTCCACCAGAGGACGGCCCACAAAAGTACAGCCGGCGAAGTTAGCCGTAAAGGTAAGTTCCCTGGCTGCAGATTTGGTAAAAAGTTCACTGTCGGCATCTACGATAATTCCACCTGTCCAGCCATCCAGCATACCCGGATGTTCCCTGAGAAATTGAATCACTCTGTAATATTCCAGATTAATTCCGGTTTTCCCGAGGGAAACGGCAAACAGCAGCCGCTTTAAACCGCCTGCTGTGTCTTTTAAAAAATACGTCATTTCCTCCGCTCTGTGAATCTCATAGACAGAACGCCCTTTAAGCGCTACATCCAGCACGCCCTCCAGACGCCCCGACTGTGCGCTCTCAATGTCCGTCAGCTTAACCACAATGATATCCGAACTGTTCACACCCACGCTTCCTTTCTTACGGCACGACTCGCTTTCTATGCAGAGTCCGCGGCGCTTTCGTCTGCCAAAAGCGCCGGGCTCTCTCTGAACATCAGGTTATACAATTTTCTTTAAATTATCCTCTGCTGCGGCAATTCTACGGTAGAGCTGTTCCGGCAGAGGCAGAACCTCTGTCTCAAGGCCGAATGCGGTATACCGGTTCTTTACACCCATATAGATCCCTCCAAGGAAGACGGAGCCGCAGTGCCATTCTCCGCGCATCATCAGAACCAGGGAAATGGCTCCCGAGGAATAAGCAGGGGCGATAAACGGTTTGAAGCCGATAGCCCTCATATGAAGATTTGCCGTCACGGTTAATTCCGTAAGCTCTTTCGACAGTTCATCATTATAATCCGTGATGGAATCCGCTACCACCAGATCCTGACCGTGTGGGCCAAAGGAGCGGCCTTCTGTCAGAAACCGTTTAAAGCGTTCGTCACGTTTTGCAAAATATGCGGCCCGGGCATTCATGACGCCCAGCCCGAATCCATGAACCTGCTCAGGGCGGAGTCCCTGATAATCCAGAACACCGCTGTCATCCTTATTGCTCTCCAGCCAGGCCGTTTTTGCCAGCGGATCGACCGGATCAGACACGACGGCAAAAAGACCTTTAAAATTTTCTTTTCTTGCCTGTCTGGCATACTGGGCCACGATTTTGGAATTGTTTTCAAACTGGTACATTCTCACGTCCTTGACTCCTGAACCAACCGGCGGAATCCCTTTGGAGGCCACAAAAACAAAAACGTCGCATTTGAAGAGATCCTCCGCACTCACGATATCTATTTCCGGAAGGGCGTCGTAATCCCACGGGTAAGCAATCTGGTTCTCCTCAAATTCCCATCTGGCCGTCACTTTATCGGAAATATCACAGATTCCGATGGAGCTTATCACATCGCCGCCCAGCAGGTGAAGGCCGGTGAGAAGCGTACTCCCCACATCCCCGATTGCCAGCACATTCACGCGCTTTTTGCCGCCCTCCTGTCTTTCCCTGAGTATCTCGATAAATTTAGGATGACGCAGGTTCACGGCGCGCATTTTTCCTGCCCTGATTACGCTTTCCGTCCACTCGTCAGCCTTTTTTCCCCCGGCCGCCTCTTCCAGCTTCACGCTGCAAAGCCATGAAGAATCCTCTTTTTCAGCAAACAGCATGGAGGAATCATTGACCTTAAACGATGCGCGGCAGCTTTCCGGCTCCCTGTCAAAAAGATATACAAGAGAGGTCACCTCCTTCGGGGCTTCTGTTTTTTCATACGGCAGGCTGCCGTCCAGTGAACAGCAGAGCTGTCCCTCTATTTTGTAATAGTACATTTTTCTCCTCCTTCTTTAAAATGCTTCTCTACCTGTCATGCTCATGCCCCGCCGCCTTTTTTGTCCGGTAGAGCATCTGGAGATCATTTTCCAGATATACCGACGCAGCCAGGTTCGGATCATAGCTTACGCAGTCCCCTTTATCCGGGCAGAGGGGAAGAATGACCGCCTCTGATAACCGGCTGAGAGTCAGGTTTCTTGCAAACAGATCGCGGTATTCGGCCTCGAGGACCAGCATAATATCCCTGGCATTTCTGATACAGCAGGCCGAAAATTCAAACAGTGAATCGCTGCTGCAGTCTTTCAGCGGCGGCACCGCATAGGGCAGTATCATATTAATGGATGGAGTCAGGCCGGCCACCTGTACCGTATCACGGCGGACCGTATCTCCCCCGACAAAGGGATAAAGCGTGGACTCCACGAACCAGAATTTAAGGTTCGGCACAAAGTAAACGCTGTCTGCCTCCACTCCCTTTGTCGCCATCGTATCGCGTCCATACCCGGAAATCAGTCCAAGAAGCACTTTCTTGATCTCCACCCCTGCTTCCTTGAACATCGGTTCCAGAGCCTCAAAACGGCCTCCCCGGTGCAGTAAATCATCCACCAGGATTACAGGCCGGTCAAAGGATTTGATTCCTTTTATCTGGCTGCTCAGAGGGGAATAGTAAGGGAATGCTTCAATGGCATCTTCCTTCAATTCCGGGTCAAATACCTTATCGGTATGGAGTGTTTTTGTCACCGTATTAGGTATTACCTTTCCTCTCAGAATCTTGCCGAAGGGAACACACATATACTCACCCAGTATTCTCGGCTCCACCGGTTCTCTTGGCACCCCGTTCAGAGTAGTTATTTTATCTACAAGCCGGTGATATATCAGGCTTGCGGAAAGTGACAGAACCAATTGCCCCGGATACAGACCCGTCATCGTTCTCTGCAAATCATGATGCGCTTTGTAAATGGCTTTTAATACCCTGGGATTGCTGGAAAACGGTTCCTTCAGCGTTGTCTCCAGATTCTGCATCAGCAGAAGCGGCGCATGCATATCCACCAGGAACAAAGGCGCATCCTCCTGGAATTCCGGCGCCTTAACGAAGCCCTGCCGTTCAATGGCTGAGCTTACGCGCTTCGGGCAGACTCCCTCATATGGGAAAAATATGGCATAGCCGCATTTCCAGGCGAAGGAGCGGGCGATCACCTCCGCCAGAAGAAGCTGCTCCGCATCATAAATCGCCGGTTCCTTTTCCACATGGATTCCCGATATCAGAAGAATTTCCCCTGAAGTGTGGCGGCGGACCAGATCTGCCAAATCTACCTTTTTCAATACTGCAAACAGCTCATCCGGAGCCAGATAGCGGAACCTGGCAACTCCTACCAGGCGGTTGTCCTCCACCGTATTTCTCAGCAGAAGCAGGTTGTCACCCGCAGCGCGGATTGATTCCATTATCTGGGCCCTGTGCTCCTCATCCCGCAGTACCGACTCTGAAATCTCGGACAGAAGCGCCTCATCCGGCTCCCCCGGTTCCTCAAATACAATTGCCCTGGCCCGGATAATTGGCTTGTATTCCGGTTCTCTCAGATACAGGCCGTTGTAATAAATATATTCCTGGACAGACGGATCAATCAGGTTGGAAATATCGCGGTTCATATCGATATTTTCCCTGATTTTTGTGGAGCTGATGTCCTCCAGGTGTTCCGGAAGCTCCAGTTCATATACTTTTCCCGTAATGGACTCCATCATTTTTCTGTTAAACCGGTTATCCGACCTGACATCTCCGACACGGCGGAAAGCTATATGGTTCATCGAATGGATGGAATTCTCACATGGTTCCTTTTTATAGGAAGAAGCGTTGGCTATCACGTCGCTTCCGGCCACAATATATACTTCCCTGCCGGCAAATACTTCCTTCAGCCGCTTTAAATCCGCCGGATTTGCAATATTAACGGGAATGTCATCCGGGAACAGGTTTACATGAAATTCATCGGCCACCGACATATTGACAATCTGGCGCCGGATCAGATGGGGCTGCGCCTTCTTGGACCATGAAAACTCGTCCACCGCCAGATAAACCTCATATCCCATATTCCGAATTTCGCGTACGATTTCTTTATGCGACAAAGTAAACGGATCAAACGTCCCCGGGAAGAATGCCACCGCATTCCGTTCGCCTATTGTAAAATCCCCTTCCGTCAAACGGTATTCCGTGATGAAACGGCAGATATTGGACAGAGCGGCCGCACGGTAGAAAGCGGTCAGCTCATCCCCTTTATTTTCATTTAATAAAAACAGCAGTTTTCTGAAGCAGAGTGAGAATATTTCATTCTTTTCACTGCAGGTCAGCCGCTTTGAACCAAACACCGTCTGGCCGATTACAAGAAGAGCCTCCTGGCTTACTGTCTCCCTGTAATTGGCGAGACCGTTCAGAAGCATTCCCAGAAATCTGCGTCTCCGGCACTCCCAGCCGTCCTTCTCATCCATGAACCGCTCCCGGTAACAGGGATAGCACTCCAAAAGTATGCCCACCGTATCGAGCGCCACCGATACGATTCTGTCATTTGGGCTGGCCATCAGGCTGCTTAAATAAACAAGTATTTCGTCCAGCTGTTCGGTCGGCAGCCACAGTGCCACTTCTCCCAGATAGCGGGGAATATATTTGGAAAATTCATATTCTCCAACTTCCAGGCCCTTCACCAGCTCGACCGAGATCTCATTTCTCTGATCCGGGGTCAGCAGCTCAATAATCCGAAGCAGGGCATGGCCGGCGTCATGGCGGACCACCACATGCTCACTCACTTTGATCAGATTTGAAAAATGGGCGGCAATGTGCAGTATATGCTCATATTTTCCATGATCAATCTGATCCACCAGAAGTTTTATGTTGACCGCCTTGATAATCCAGGGCGTGGATGTCTTCAGGTTATCGAGGAAAATGTCGGAAACCACATCGCGGTCGTAAAGCGCTTTCTGCTGAAGCTCCGTATCGTATCCAAGATTATTTAACACACGGTACTGAAGGAAGGTCATCGTAATATCGCCTTCCACCGTTGTCTCCATCACGCATTCAGCGATGTCCTTACAGCAGGGATGGGACGGCTGATATGCCGTGATGAGTTTGAATGCGCGCCATGCGGCAATTCTCACTTCCGCCTCTTTGGAATCCGCCTCATAAATGGCGAATCTTCCGACCCTGCCCAGTTCCTCTTCACTGAAAAGTTCAAACGGCATGAAATGCACGGTATCCAACAGTACGAATGCCTCCCCCGGCTCCAGCTCTTCCCCCCGTTCATACCATTTTAAAAATGCATGGAGGAAATGATGGAAATCCGCGGCTCCCGCATACTCCACCACAGAATCCAGAACCACCTTCAGGTTGTAACGGATACGGCGTTTCTGCTGGACTGTGAGCTTGTGATCCGGACGGATAATCATCTCAAGATATTCATTCCAAAGCTCCATCACCCGTGCCTCGGCGATGTCCGGCATATCGGCCGGACGCTCTTTCCGGTACCCCGCATTAAACCGGGCAATCACGTGGCCCAGGAGCTTGCCCGCCTGCGCCCTGATATCACCTTCCCTGTGCATGAGAAGCTCATAGAGGAACCCAAGCGTCTGTTCTGTCTGCTTATCGTTTGTATAGGTGAAATATTCTTCAAAAATATTCAGGTAGGCGCGGACATTCTTCCAGCTCTTCTCGCTCCTGGCCGCCTCCAGAAGATTTCCAAACTGGCGTTCCGCCGCCATGCGGTGCATGATTTCAATATTATGTTCTATTCCCATAAAAACGAGAGACTCTATGGTCTGCTCCGTATTTCTGAGCGAAATGTCGGGAAGGGGCGCCCGTTTTACCGGATGGCCGTCCAGCCCCACATCCACTCCCAGGGAACGCATGTAATCCTCGAAGTCATGCAGCTTGGAATATACGAAGCGGTAGCGGTTCAGCTTTTTCTCGTCCACATTGTCCAGTTTGGACAAGATGACATTAAACGCCTCATCGAGACTGGAAATATAAGTAATCTCCCTGCCATCCTCTCCCCGGCTCTGTTTAACCCGGAAATCCGAGTAAATCAATACCAGCGATTCCACCGACAGGTTCTCCGGTTCCAAATCCCAGGTAGAATGATTGGCCGCTATATGGCCTGTATATTCCATGGAGTGATTGTTAAACCACTGGTTTGTATAGTAATAGTGGAGATAGGGAACGCGCTCATTCGGCTTGCAGCCGAATTTACCCAGATCATGGCCGGCGGCGGCCCCGGATGTCAGCGCCAGATCGATGGGAACTCCGGCCTCCCACAGGCCGCGTCCCACGGTCATAGCCACATAATGGACTCCGGCGATATGTTCCAGCGTCCTAAAGGGAGTGACATCGGCATTCAGACGCATCATCTCATAGATATATTCTTTAATGAAAGTTTCTTTTAACCGTTTGTATTCCTCATAGGTCTCAAATTTACCGGCCTCCTCATCAATCAGAAAGCCGAAATCGTAAAGCGGATCATAGGGCAGTATCTCGCGCTCCATATTGAAAAAATACTGGAGAATTTCGAGATAGAACAAAGCTCCTGCTGAAAATCTGTCCGTTTCTTTAGAAAATTCTGCGTCAGGATACAGAATATGGCAGGCATATTGGTATGTGAATTTCATCCAGCCCTCTTCCGGCTCCCTGCCGAGCAGGGCCAGCGGTTCTTCACAGATTTCAAAGACAAGGCGGCAGGATACCCGCTTTTTAATAGGAATAAGACGGATTAACTGCTCTTCCCAGTGTTCTTTATTCATTAACATCAAAATGTTTTTCTTGCTTAAGCCGGATTTCTCAAGAAAATCTTTGCGGCACAGCTTTTCGGTGAGATCGGTGATAATCTGGCGGATTTGTTTTTTACTCATTCCGGTTCCTCCTTGATTGGAATTTGGGATGGCATATATCAGCAGCTCAGTTCCGCTATGGGGCACTGTTTTTTGCTTATTGTACATTATACCACCTCGTCTTTCTTCAATCCAGCGGAATTGGAGATTTAGTTAAGCAGGTGAGGACGCCGCCGGTACGGCCAGCGGACGGGGTGGTGGGGTGTTTATATGAGTCTTT
>PPYE01233679.1_pt1 | contig 15883 bp, 10 predicted proteins | sample 1559881 | NCBI WGS metagenome assembly PPYE01 (sample SAMN08240022, study PRJNA423297) | Human gut metagenome, whole genome shotgun sequencing project. | reverse complement strand
GGACGATAGAAATACTCAGCTCCCAGGAATCTGCGGTATTGCGCATCGCTCAACACCCAACGAAGATCATCGTTGCGAATATCCAGCGCTTCATAGTAATCATCCAATGCCCACTCATCACCCCGTACTACATAATCCATAATATTACGAAGCGAATAAATGAAATCATAGTTAATCTCATACACGTCATTATATTGGGGATTATTCAGGTCCAGTTCGTATGCCATCTTATCAGTAAGGAAACGTGTCTCCTTACGTACCTTGCTGGTACTCATTCCCGCCATTACAGTGGTACTGGCAGTCACGACTAACAATATAAATAGAATTCTTTTCATGGTTTCATTCTTTTTTAGTTACGTCCGCTATCGTAAGATTCCGCAAACTCCCTCATCTCTCTTTTGTCCATCTCAAAAGTGAAAACATCCGTCAGTATGGAGAAGTTCTTCTTATCTGCGATTTTCGGATAAAGTTTCTTTATCATATTCTTTTTATCTGTCTGAAAAGTACACATATCCACCAATTTACGGCATTGGGCACAAGTGAATCCCGAAGGAGGTACAACTTCATCCAGCATTCTGGTACGGTCAGACTCAAAAGATTTACCTCTATACTCATTGAAGAAACGGTCAAAATCGGCTGAACTCATAGCTCTGGGCCGTACATATCCTACGTCTCCCGGTCGTTGGTCACCGTGGTAAGCCTGGATATATTCCTTCATCTTGTCACGGTCAAAAGACGAAAAGAGCTTATTGACGACCGAAGCAAAATTTTCTTTATCCACAATTTGCGGATACATACGTTTCATCACAGTCATCTGGGCATCCGAACCACTTATCTGATCAATGATCTTTCCGCACTGGGCAGAAGTAAAATTGCAATCCAACAAAACGTCATCTATATATTTAATCTGCTCATCAGACATGATCACCATCCGGAAATCACTAAGAAAACGATCAAACTCATCACGCATCATAAGTGTTCTGCGACGGGGACTTTCTTCATAGCGTGGCGGACGAACCGGATCCGTATTGGTTACAACAACGGAAGGAGACATCACAACCGGAGGCGGCGGAAGAAGTATTTCATCACCATTAAAGGTATCCATACCCGTAACTCTTCCATCTGCAAAATATACAATAATCTTGATCGAGTTGCCGTAAAGCACTGAAGAAATCCGGTGGTACTCCCATTCCTCGCCACCTCCGTCAAAACGTCTGTAATCCGGTTTACCCAAGATTTTTTCTACATTCTGCCGGGACATTCCCTGCTGAACCTCCATCACTTGCTTGTTGGATACGTAATAAGTAGAACAGCTACCGAGTATTACCCACAACGTGAAAAACAGGATTATATGTATATTTTTCATAACCGTATCGTTTTTAGTGAACTAATGTATGATCAGCGTCCTTCGTATTCCTTGATGAAATCGTTCATTTTGGTCTTGTTACTGGAGAATGTAAGAGTACCGATCACTGTAAAGAAAGCCTCTTTATCTACAATATTGGGATACATCATTTTCATAATCTTCAGCCGTTCATTATCAAAGGTATAGAACTTCACCAGTTGAAGACACTGCTCCGATGTAAAATCAGAGTTCGCCAATGCAGTTGTAATCAACCCCATACGATCTTTTTCAAAAGGCTCATTCTTCACACTATCAAAGAACTTCTTGAAAAGTTGGTCATTCATCACTCTGTCGTAGCGGTTATAGTCCGGACGGTGTCCACCCTGACCGTTTCCCGGTCTTCCGGGTCTGCCCGGACGGATATCTCCACGTTCTTCTACAATGATATCTTTTACTTCGTTTCCGTTAAAGTAAACGCGGTCATTATACAACCGTTCTCCTTTCCATACACGTTCTCCCGGGCGAGTCGGGCGGGAAGCGTACACTTCAATGGTATAATTTCCCGGTTTCAGATTGGCAACGAAACAAGTAGTAGTAGGATAACACATCTGCCTTCCGCCAAAATAAACAAGAATCGGAGTATCTCCGCCATCAATCCGGATTCCGCTGACAGGCTGCGCTTTTAAAGAAAGGGCAGCGAGCAAAATACAGAAACTTATTATTATCTTACGCATAGCTTATCTGTTTTTAAAATTATTATCTTTAACTGATATCACAAAAATAGGGTGAGAAAACTCCCCACCCCAATGATTCTCTCTATTCCTGCATAGGGATTTCCCTATTCTGTTTAGGATTCTGCCAAAGTGATGCCGTTCTCATGCAAAGAAATCAATCGTTTCTTATACAAGTCACCTACACCTTTCTTAAAAGTTTTCTTGCTGACACCAAAGGTATCGTAAATATCTTCCGCAGGACTTTTATCGTTCAGATTGATCCGTCCGCCATGTTCCCGAATATACTCCAACAGTGTCTTCGAGAAATCATCGACTTTCTCAAATCCCGGTTTCTGAAGTATCAGGTCCACCTTACCATCTTCGCGTACCTGTTTCACAAACGCCTTCATCTGCATACCGGTCTCCAATGCACGGAATATTTCATTTTCATACAGCAATCCGCTATACTTATTGTCTATAATCGCTTTGAAACCCAAGTCCGTCTTCTGCCAGATCAGAATATCCACTTCCGCACCCGGAGCATAATCGGGCATATCTTTCGACAGGTAGCGTTCTACCTTCGCCGAAGCTACAATACGATAACTTTCCTCATCCACATGAGCATGGACCACGTAGGATCTTCCCACCTGCATTTTCATCTTCTGCTCACTGAAAGGTACAAATAAGTCTTTCATCAATCCCCAGTTGAGGAATGCCCCGAACTGGTTCACCCAAGAGACTTCGAGACAGGCGAACTGCCCTACCTGCACCAACGGACGTCGAGATACAAACCGAAATCGACTTCCTTTACCACTTCGAGTTGGTTGAATTTTCCTAATTCGATACTCATACTTTTTAAAATTATTGTTTTTATGAAAGACAAAGATAATGAAAAGCAACAGATTTCACCCAAACATTGTTGAACGGATTATTAAAAATCGGCACATAAAAATCAGCATTAAGAGGCTACATTGAAAATAAACATTATTTTTGTAGAATAAAATGATTAATACATATGAAAAAACACCTGATACGCAATCTGTTTCTCTTATTTTCCTTTTTACCTTTTATTGAAACCTTCGCCAATTGGAACAGTTTCATTATCAACTTCGATAAGAATCTCTATGGCAAAGGCGCTCAGACATGGAAGATAGCACCTTACGATGATAAATGGGTATTTTTTGCCAATAAGAACGGTATGTTACAATTCGACGGCAATGCGTGGAACGTTTTCCCGCTGAACAATACTTCAGATGTGCGTTCTGTTTTGGTATCTACCGCTCATAACCGGATTTATGCAGGAGGAATCAATGAGTTCGGCTATTATGAACCGGGCAGGGACGGCAGTTTAAAATATTACTGTATGTCGGATACGCTGAAAGATGATTGCCGCTATCTTGGCAATGTATGGAACATTCACGAAGCAGATAATATCATGTACTTTCAGGGAGACAGCCGCATAGTGAAATATCTGAACGGTAAGTATACCGCCATCGAGACGGATGCCAAGATTGACTGTTCGAGCATGATAAAGGGGATCTTGTATATCGGAACCGACCGGGGAGTATGGGTACTGGTAGGCAATACCCCTTTCCCGTTACAGGGTGCGGAAGACCTGGCATCAAAACGCATTCGTGGCATTATACCTTATAAAAGTGGCGTACTTGTGGTAACCGCCTATAATGGATTGTTTTACTGTGACGGACGCACAATGGAACCATTCGTTACCGGTGCCGAAGACTTCATGCGCGAAAATGAAGTATTCTGCGTGGCGGCAAAAAATGACCAGATTGCATTGGGTACTATTCATAAAGGCCTGATACTGATTGACTGCAAAACCATGAAGCTCAAATATTTCAATGAGAATAACGGACTTCACAATAACACAGTTCTTTCCGTTGCTTTTGATACTTTCGGCAATCTTTGGGCAGGACTGGATAGTGGCATTGACTATGTCTGCCTCACTTCTCCTTTTACGAATCTATATTCATACCCCTACTCTTATGGAGCGGGATATACGGCAGCAGTAAAAGACGGTTCTCTTTATTTAGGTACTAACCGTGGTTTATACTACACTTCCTATCCGGTGCAATCGAACGGTAACCTGCCCGATATCCGTCCCGTTCCGCAGTCAAGCGGCCAGGTCTGGAACCTCTGCCATATAGGAGACGAACTTTTCTGCCTGCACGACCGGGGAATTTTCCTGATTCAGGACAACGGAATGAAACGAGTGACGGACATCACCGGCGCATGGTGCTGTCAGCAGGTCATGAATCGTAAAGGCCTGATGTACATTGGTGTATACAACGGCATTTATCTAGTGGAAAAAACAGATGGAGAGTGGCGTGTCGTCTGCAAAATCGAAGGATTGAACGATTCCAGCCGTCTCTTCGAACAAGAGGATGCAAGAACTATCTGGATGTATAACACAGACCATATTACCCATATCAAGTTATCCGAAAATCTGACAAAGGTCACCAGCATGAAAGATTATGATACCAAAGACGGCTTTCCTTCAAAAAATCATATATACCCCGCAAAAATTAAAGGTCGTATCTACTTTGCCACACCGTCCGGCATCTATAAACACAACATCCATAAAGATATCATGGAACCCTACCCGGATATGAACAATCTTCTGAACGGTACGGCAACCTATTCACGTCTGTTGGAATATAATGACCATCTCATCAGCTTAAGCCCTTATGAAATATGTATCGCCAATCTGGGAACTTATAAGAAAGGGGCTAATACCAGCATCAATCCTATCCGACAACCCAAGATAGAGTCGGTGCTCAACTTCGAGGCCATCATTCCCCTATCCGATTCATTGCTGGTTATTCCTAACGAAGACGGTTTCGCCCTTTTCAGCATTCCTGCTGTCAGAGAGCAACAAGACCGCAGTCACTCCTTATATATAAAGAATATGTATCTGTCTTATCCCAAAGACTCACTGGTATATACGGCCAATTTCCTAAAGCGAAAACCTGCACTGTCTATCGACTATGCACTGAATTCCATCCGTTTCGAATATGAGCTTTCTTCTTTAATTCTGAGTGACGACACCCATTTTCGTTATCGTCTGAACAAAGGAGAATGGTCGGACTTCACCGTTGCACGCACCAAGGAATACAGTAATCTGCCCGAAGGCGAATATATATTTGAAATCAAAGCCCTTTTCCCCGACGGCACTTCCTCTTCCGATGAAATATCATTCCGCATACTCCCGCCATGGTATCGCAGCGTAATGGCTTACATCTGCTACATCGTTCTGGCTCTCTTCGGTATGTGGGGTGTTTATCGATGGGACGATATGCGTGTGAAGCGTAAAAAGCAACAAGCCATTGTAGAAAAAGACAAAGAACTGTTTGAGATGGAAAAGGAATACGAAGAAGAAAAAGCCCGGAACGAAAAACAGATCATGCAACTGGAAAAAGAAAAGCTGGAGCATGACCTGCAACACAAAAGTCAGGAAATGGCCAACCTGATGATAAACTTCGTACGCAAGAACGAGATGCTGACCGAGATTAAGTCAGAAATAGCCAAAGTATCCGCCATGTTGAAAGGCGAAGGCTCCCGTGAAAGCAAACAGCAGCTCATACTGATCAACAGCAAAATTGATTCCAATATCCAGAGCGACGAGGTATTAAAGCGAATCGAAGACCAGTTCGACCTGATCCATAATAATTTCATGAAAAGGCTTCATGCCAAACACCCCGATCTCTCCAACAATGAACGCATGATGTGCGCCTATCTGAAAATGAACCTTTCTACCAAAGAGATAGCACCGCTTCTGAATATCTCCGTCCGGGGGGTAGAGACGATCCGGTATCGTCTGCGCAAGAAGTTCGGTCTGGAACGGGAAGACAGTTTGACAGATTACTTAAGCAACTACCTCTGACACAAATAGTCGCCCCGACAGATTCGGAAACTGATTATTTTTCTGAATCTGTTGTTGTGACGTATCAAACAAACGTACCCTTTATTATCTAGTTATCAATACGTTACTATAATATGATGTATTGATAGCGTATTTTTTTTCCCGGTTTGACGTATTTATGAATAACATAATTTATCAAGCCGTATACCATTTAGCCTTATGTTTGCATCGTTCGGTTGCGAACATAAAAAGAGTATAGTTAATCTTAATTTAGTAAAACTCATGAAAAAGTTATTATCAGTTTTATTTCTATTAAGCTTCACCTTAGCTGCTGTATATGCACAGAATATACAGATAAAAGGTACGGTGGTAAGTGGTACGGACAACGAACCTCTGCCCGGAGTAAATGTGGTTGTGAAAGGGAATACTTCCACAGGTACAATCACCGATTTCAACGGTACTTTCACATTATCGGCACCCGCCGACGCTATTCTTTCCATCTCTTATATAGGATTCAAGTCACAGGAAATTGCGGTAAAAGGGCATAAAGATATTAAAATTGTCCTACAGGAAGACTCCGAGACATTGGACGAAGTGGTAGTAGTGGGTTATGGCGTCCAGAAGAAAAGCGTTGTGACGGCCTCTATCGCCAAAGTATCCGCTGATGATCTGGCCTCCACAGCCCCGGTACGTATGGACAATGCTCTGAAAGGTTTAGCTTCCGGTGTTACCGTTACATCCTCTTCCGGTCAGCCGGGTGCCGCTGCACAAATCCGCGTACGTGGGGTAGGTACCATTCGTACCGAGAACGGAGCCGCCGATCCTCTTTACATTGTAGACGGTATGCCGCTTGAAGGTGGGCTGGACTACCTGAATCCGAATGATATCGCTTCTATCGAAGTATTGAAAGATGCCGCTTCCGGAGCTGTCTACGGTGCACGTGCCGCCAACGGTGTTATCCTTGTTACCACCAAAACCGGCAAGATCGGCAAAACGAAAGTAACTTACGACTTTTCGTACGGCTGGCAGAGTGCCTGGAAAAAACGGGACGTACTGAATGCTTCGGAATACGCACTCATGATCAATGAAGGTGCGATCAATGCAGGTATCGCCCCAAAATTCAGTGACCCATACTCTTACGGTCAAGGCACTAATTGGCAAGACGAAGTATTTAACAACAATGCTCCGATGATGAACCACCAAGTGAGTGTGAGTGGTGCGAGCGAAAAAGTAAATTACCTCTTTTCTCTGGGCTTCTACACACAAGACGGTATCGTGGGAGGTAACTTCGACCGTTCCAACTACGAACGTCTGACACTGCGCAGCAATACACAGTACACCCTCTTCGACGAATCGAAAGAACGTAACTGGCTAAACAGCCTGAAGGTGACTTCCAACCTCTCTTATGCCCGCATTAAAAGTACGAATTTTGATGATAACTCTACCTGGGGCACACCATTGGGATCGGCACTCGCCCTGTCTCCCATACTGAACGTGTACGACGAAACAGAAGAAGCGATAAAAGCCCAGTTCGACAAATACGGTACAACGGCAGAGTACACGCCTGTATATGACCCACGCAACGGAAAACTTTTCAGCATCCCGGGCGAATTCGGTGAAATGTCCAACCCGATTGCCAAACTTTCTTTGCCGGGCGACAAACACTGGAGTCATAAATTCGTCGCTAACTTCTCTGCAGAATTGCAATTATGGGACAACCTGAAATTCAAGACTTCCTATGGTGCCGACCTCTCTTTTTGGGGATACGATAGTTACAGACCTCTTTATTATCTGCGAAGCGGTGAATCTTCTACCCAGTCTTCCGCTTATTCAAGAAAAGAAGACGGAACCGTATGGCAGCTGGAAAACGTGCTGATGTATGACAAGAGCATCGACAAGCACTCTTTCTCCGTATTGCTGGGTCAATCCGCCAAAAAGAGTTCAGGCTCCTATCTGTACGGTTCACGCAATAACATCACCAATTACAGCCGTCCTTATATCGACGCAAGTACCGGACTGGCAGCCAATGCAGATCGTGACGCCGCAGGTGCTCCTTCGGTAGATGCCACACTGGCTTCAATCTTCGCACGTGCAAGCTACAATTATGACGAACGCTATATGTTGCAGGTGACCGTACGCCGTGACGGTTCTTCCCGCTTCGGCCCCAACAATCACTATGCCGTATTCCCCTCCTTCTCTTTGGGATGGAACCTCACCAACGAAAAGTTCATGAACAAACGCCCGAACTGGCTGACTACCACCAAAATCCGCCTTTCATGGGGTAAGAATGGTAACGAAAATATCGGTAACTTCAAATATACCGTATTGACTTCTCCCGGCAATAATGCTATCTTCGGTTTATCCGAAAACGTAATCAACGGCGTGAAAGCCAGCGGGCTGGCCAATCCCGACCTGAAATGGGAAGAGTCCGAACAACTCGACTTTGGTTTGGACTTTGGTTTCTTCAACAATGCCCTGACCTTTACAGCAGACTATTACAAGAAGAAAACCAACGGCATGCTGATGGAAATGAATATCCCTTTCTATGTAGGTGAAGCTAAACCTATCGGTAATGTGGGTAAAATGGAAAACAGCGGTATCGAACTGGAAGCAGCCTATAAGTTCCGCGTCAGCGACTGGAACTTCCGTGTCAGCGCCAACGCCAGTTACCTAAAGAACAAACTGATAGAATATGGTAACGAATCCGGTTGGGAAAACCTAGACTCCTTCCAGGGAACGGGTGATATCAGCCGCGCCGAAAACGGCAAACCTTTCCCTTTCTTCTACGGATATAAGACAGCTGGTATCTTCCAGAACACAGACGAAGTAAAGGCTTACAAAAACGACAAGGGAGAATTACTGCAACCGACAGCCGTACCGGGCGATGTCCGCTTCGTAGATGTAGACGGCAACGGAATCATTGATGCGAACGACCGTACAGATATAGGTAAAGGTATGCCCGACTGGACATTCGGCTTCAATCTGGGTGTGAGCTGGAAAAACTTCGACCTGAACATGATGTGGCAAGGCACTGCCGGAAACGATATCTACGACGCAACCCGCCGTACGGACATCGCCACCAGCAACCTGCCCTCATGGATGCTGAACCGCTGGACAGGTGAAGGTACCTCCAACCGTATCCCCCGCTTCGTACAAGGTGACAACGTAAACTGGCAATCATCCGACCTTTACGTCTACGATGGCAGCTATCTGCGCCTGAAGAATATCCAGTTGGGATATACTCTGCCTGCCGCACTGACCCAGAAAGTATTCATCTCTTCACTACGCTTCTACGTGGCAGCCGAGAACCTGTTTACTTTCACCAAATATCACGGCTTCGACCCCGAAATCTCTTCCGGCGGAACTTCACTTGGCATTGACTACGGTGTATATCCGCAAGCCAGAGTATGGACAATCGGCGCAAGTCTTTCTTTCTGATCCTTTCATTCTAAAAACATAAAACGTTATGAAAAAATATAAATACATAGCAGTATGCCTGATGGCATCCGTTCTTCTAACCACCGGATGCGCTGACTCCTTTCTGGAAGTTTCATCTCCTACGGACGAAACAATAGACACTTACTTCACCACTGACGAACACATTCAAGAAGCCGTAGTAGCTGCTTATGACCCTTTGCACTGGCCGGACTGGGCATTCGACGAATATAATCCTGTCAATCTGATGAGCGATATCATGGCAGACGACCTTTGGGTGGGTGGTGACAGTAAAACCGACAACCAGCCGTGGCACTTGATGATGAACTTTGAAGCCATTCCCACCAATATGATCTACGGTCTGTGGAAATGTGCATATAGCGGTGTGAAGCGTTGCAACGACGTAATAACCTATCTGGACTGGGCAACCGATGTAACCGACGCCAATCGCGCCTATTACGAAGCTCAGGTCATCGCCCTGCGCGTATTCTACTACAACTGGGTGTGGAAATTCTGGGGCAATGTTCCTTATTTCGACAAGAACCTGACCGCTCCGTATGTTGCAGAGCAACTGACTGCCGACCAGCTATATGAAAAGATGGTCACCAGTCTTGAAGAAGTAATTCAGCTCAACGTACTCCCGATGAGAGAAGATTCCGAAAACTATGGTCGTGTAACCTTAGCAATGGTATATATGCTTTATGCCGAAATCGTGATGTATCAGAATGACGATTCACGCTATTCCACCGCTTTAAAATACATGGAAGAAATCATCAGCAGCCCTCAATATGACCTGATGCCGGACTACACCGATATTTTCAAGGAAACCGGTGAATGGAGTATCGAATCCATCTTCGAGATCAATTACAAAGACGATAATGCCGTACGCGACTGGGGAAGTCCCCTCGTTGCCGGAGGAACTGCCCTGCCGACACTCATCAGTCCGTATATCTGGCCTAATGGAACAGACAATCACGACCGTGGCTGGGGATTCTGCCCGGTACGTAAAGAAACCTACGAGCGCTATTCCAATAACGACACCCGCCGCAACGCCACTTGCTGGAATGCACAAGCCGTGCTTGACGCTCACAATGCGGAACACCCAGGCGATAAACTGTCATACACCACACGCTATCAGGACACCGGCTTCTTCCTTGAAAAATATGCTGCCATCACCGGCAACAACAAAGACCAGAAGTCAAGTTCGGAGCTGAACTGGAACAACAATCTACGCATTTACCGTTACTCGGAAACACTGCTCAATGCTGCCGAACTGATCACACGCGGCGCCGGTCAGGGTGATGCCAAGAAGTATCTGAACCTCGTGCACAAACGTGCCGGACTGGTAACCGAAATAGAACCTACACTCGACAACATTATCGAAGAACGTCATCTTGAATTCGTGGGCGAAGGCAAACGTTACTGGGATTTAATCCGTACAGGCAAAGCTGCCAGTGTATTGGTTCCCGATGCGTATGGTTATCGTACAAACAGCTGGTCGTCAAGCAAGAAATATCTGCCTATCCCACAGAAAGAAATCGACGCAGCCAAAGGTACCTTAGTTCAGAACAATTATTAATGTACTTAAAAAGAGGAATTATGAAAAAGATATATAAACAAATCAGCGGAGCATTGCTAATGCTCACCCTTATTCTTAACATCACGGCCTGCTCGCCCGAAAGCTTCACATCACCCAACGAAGCCGGCATTCCGGTGGTATCGGACTACGAAGACTGTATCCGCATCGACGTGAATCAGGAAACCAATTATGTGACTTTCTCTTTTCAGGGACAAAAGGGAGTAATGCCGATATGGATTATTGACGGCAAAAACTATTCTTCTTCATTCAACATGACGAAATATTACCGCAAGGCCGGTGATTACAGTGTAGAAGTGAAAATAGCCAACTCGAATGGAGTAAGCGACAGAGCAATCACCCGAAACTTCCATATCGACAAAACCATCATGACGGGCTTCGGTGGCTTCGACCCAGAAAGCAATTTCAATATATGGCGGACTGCCACAATCAGTGAACCAACATTCTGGTATGCACCGGGATGGAGTCCGATTGCGGACCCGGCCTACTCACTGGTTAACGGTACATACACAGTAACACTGCCCGAAGCAACCAGTGAGACCTGGCAGGCACAAATGCCGATAAAGACGAACATCGCAACCGATGCCGGAAAGAATTACGATTTCTCCGTCATCCTGACTTCTACAATCGACCATCCGAATGTGACGGTGAAGCTGGTTGATGCCACAGAAGATAAAATCTATTATTTCGAAGGCAAAACGCCACTGGTTGCCAACGAGCCGGTCTGTTTCTGGAAAAGCAATATGCCGGGGCTTGACATCGCCAACCTGAACCTCGTCTTCGACTTTGGAGGCAATGCAACAGGAACAGTGATGACAATAGAAAGCATCGTACTGAAAGATCACGCCAACGATGACGGAACCATAGTACCCGAACAAGAAGAGACTCCGGAACCGACATGGAGTGCGGTAGACAGTGAAGACAACCTGTGGCACAGCGTTACATTCACCAATGAATTTTATTATGCTCCCGGTTGGAATCCGATTGCCAACCCGGCACTCAATATCGACGGGGCAACGTACACACTCAACTTCCCCACGGCAACCAATGAAAAGTGGCAGAACCAAGTTACTTTCATCAGTGACGCACTTACCGCCTCGGCAGAGGAGAACTATGACTTCCGTGTGATACTGAACGCATCTAACGACATCAGTTCCGCCACCATCAAACTCGTTCAGGTAGGAGGCGGAGATAATGACAATATCTTTGTTTTCCTGCTAGAAGATGTAAAACTCACTGCGGGAGAAGATGTAACCGCCAAAGTTATCAATGCCAAGGGAGTAGACATCACCCAGGCGAAACTGGTGTTTGACTTCGGAGGCAATCCTGCCAATACGGAAGTAATAATCAAAGACATCATTTTGCAAAAGCATAAAGATTAATCAAACAAAAGCATGAAACCAATGACAATACTTTCAATCTTCGTCTGTTTATTAAGCGTTCTGTCCTGTGGCAGTGACAATGAAGAAACAGAAGTTGCCGTAATCGACGTATCGCCCGCCCAGCTTTCAGCCACTCACGAAGGTCTCGTCACCAGCGCCACAATAAACTCGGGACTGGAGTGGACCGCTTTCAGCGACGACGCCTGCAAAGATTGGATCAGTTGCAAGATAACTGATAACGGCAGCCAGGGAACAGTTGAAGTCACGGTTAAAGCAAACACCACCTACCAGTCCCGCGAGGGAAAGGTAGTGGTGAAAGCCGGAGCCGCACGCACTTCCATCCCTGTGACACAGGCAGCCCGACCGGAACCGTCGGCCGATCCGGACATTACCGTGCCCGAAGGATACAGACTGGTGTGGAACGAAGAGTTCAACAAAGGAACTCAACCCGATCTCGACCAATGGTATTATGAAACAGGAGAAAACGGATGGGGAAATAATGAATTGCAGCATTATGTAGCCGGCAATCAAGGCAACGAACAACTCGCTGCCATAAAAGACGGCATCCTCAGCATTATCGCCAAGAAGATAGGCGAAACGGTTTATTCCATCCGTATGAACACCAAAGAAAGCTGGAAATACGGTTATTTTGAAGCCCGTCTGAAACTGCCCAAGGGAAAAGGAACATGGCCCGCCTTCTGGATGATGCCGAAGAACTATACGGCCTGGCCGGACGACGGAGAAATTGATATCATGGAGGAAGTAGGCTATAATGCAAACTACGTGTCCTCAGCGATCCATTGTAAAGCCTACCACCACTCCATCGGTACGCAAAAGACCGGCGAGACATTCCTGCCTACCGCACAGACCGAGTTTCATGTCTATGCTTTGGAGTGGACGGAAGACTTCATCCGCACCTTCGTGGACGGAAAGCAACTTTTCCGCTTCGACAATGACAAGGCCAACAACAGGAACACCTGGCCATTCAACGCCCCTTTCTATCTGAAGCTGAATCTCGCATGGGGCGGAGACTGGGGTGGTGCACAAGGGGTGGATGAGTCGGCCCTTCCCGCAACTTACGAGATCGACTATGTACGTGTATTTCAAAAAAAATAATATTTGATAGGTATGAAAGTAATAAAGATTTTCTCCGCGTGCCTTTTCCTCCTGCCATTCGTTTCCTGTACGCAAGTGACGAATGACAAAGGCGACACAGCGATAGAGAAGAAAGTAGAAGCTCTGTTGTCCAAAATGACACTGGAAGAGAAACTGGGACAGATGAACCAAATCACCTCTTACGGCAATATTGAAGACATGAGCGGATTGATAAAACAAGGCGGTGCCGGCTCTATATTGAATGAAACTGACCCGGTACGCATCAATGCGCTGCAACGCGTTGCCATCGAGGAGTCCCGCCTCAGCATCCCTTTGCTGATGGCACGTGACGTTATTCATGGTTTCAAGACCATCTTCCCCATCCCGTTGGGACAGGCGGCATCGTTCAACCCGCAAGTGGCTGAAGACGGCGCACGCGTAGCGGCCATCGAAGCCTCATCCGTAGGTATCCGCTGGACATTCGCCCCCATGATCGATATCGCCCGTGATCCTCGTTGGGGACGTATGGCGGAAGGATGCGGTGAAGACACCTATCTGACTACCGTTATGGGAGTAGCCATGGTGAAAGGTTTTCAAGGCGACTCCCTGAACAGTCCCACCTCGATTGCTTCCTGCCCGAAACATTTTGTAGGTTACGGTGCGGCGGAAGGCGGAAGGGATTACAACTCGACCTTCATTCCGGAACGTCGTTTACGCAACGTCTACCTTCCACCGTTCGAAGCCGCTTCCAAAGCAGGGGCAGCAACATTCATGACCTCCTTCAACGATAATGACGGAGTACCCTCCACAGGCAATTCGTTCATTCTGAAAGATGTACTCCGTTCCGAATGGGGATTTGACGGACTGGTGGTTACCGACTGGGCTTCTTCTACCGAAATGATCGCTCACGGCTTTGCCGCTGACTCTAAAGAGGTAGCGATGAAAGCGGTGAATGCCGGAGTAGATATGGAAATGGTGGGCAACACATTTGTCAAGGAGCTGCCGGGGCTGATAAAAGAAGGCAAAGTCAAAGAAGCGGAGATAGATAACGCCGTGCGTAATATTCTTCGAATCAAATATCGTCTGGGACTGTTTGAAAACCCTTACGTGGATGAGAAAGCCAATGTCCTATACGCTCCTTCTCATCTGGAAGCCGCCAAACAGGCAGCCACAGAGTCTGCTATCTTATTGAAGAACGATCATGAAACGCTTCCGCTACAATCTTCTGTAAAAACAATCGCCATAGTAGGTCCAATGGCAAACGCACCATACGACCAGTTGGGCACCTGGGTATTTGATGGCGAAAAATCCCATACAATGACTCCGCTGACCGCAATCAAAGAACTGGCAGACGACAAAGTGCAAATCATTTATGAACCCGGGCTGACATACAGCCGTGACAAAAACATAGCAGGTGTGGCTAAAGCCGCTGCTGCCGCTGCACGTGCCGACGTCATACTCGCTTTTGTAGGTGAAGAAGCCATCCTTTCCGGTGAGGCGCACTGCCTGGCAGACCTGAACCTGCAAGGCGCGCAAAGCGAACTGATCTCCGCCCTTGCCAAAACCGGTAAACCAGTGGTAACGATTGTCATGGCAGGACGTCCGCTGACTATCGGAAAGGAAACGGAACTTTCTTCAGCCCTGCTCTATTCATTCCATCCGGGCACCATGGGCGGTCCTGCTTTGGCAGACCTGCTTTTTGGAAAGGCTGTTCCGAGCGGGAAGACACCTGTCACATTCCCCAAAATGGTCGGTCAGGTTCCTGTTTATTATGCTCACAATAATACGGGACGTCCCGCTACGAGAAGCGAAGTACTGATAGACGACATTGCCCTCGAAGCAGGTCAGACTTCACTCGGCTGTACCTCATTCTATATGGATGCAGGTTTCGATCCTTTGTTTCCATTCGGTTACGGTCTGTCTTACACTACCTTCCAGTACGGTAGTGTGAAATTGTCTTCCGACAATTTGAAGAAAGACGACGTATTGACAGTCACCTTCGATCTGGAAAATACAGGCAAGTACGAAGGAACGGAAGTCGCCCAACTGTACGTACAAGACATGATAGGCTCCGTCACCCGTCCGGTAAAAGAACTGAAACGCTTCACCCGTGTCACTTTAAAACCAGGTGAGAAGAAAACTGTATCTTTCGAACTTCCCATCAGTGAACTCGCTTTCTGGAATATCGATATGGTAAAGACGGTAGAACCGGGAGATTTCGCCCTCTGGGTAGCACCGGACAGCCAGTCAGGAGAAAAGAATCTTTTTAAAGTGGTAGACTAATTGTTTACACGAGGGGTAAAAAGAGGAAGAGAGGGTTCAGTTCACGTAACTGGCCCTCTTGCTCTTTGAATAAATATAACTTTTTGTTATCAAACAAAACTATTTTCAATGAACAATCATCCGATTAAGTCGTTATCTTTGTAGCGGTAATAA
>PPYE01234701.1_pt1 | contig 15887 bp, 17 predicted proteins | sample 1559881 | NCBI WGS metagenome assembly PPYE01 (sample SAMN08240022, study PRJNA423297) | Human gut metagenome, whole genome shotgun sequencing project. | reverse complement strand
ATCGAACGCCTGAGCTGGTTCTATGGTGAAATTAATGTGCTGCACCCTTTTCGTCTTGGCAATGGCCTGACCCAGCGCATTTTCTTTGAACAGCTGGCGATACATGCCGGCTACCTTCTTAACTGGCGTGACGTTGACCCCGCCGGCTGGAGTGCGGCCTGCCAGCAGAGCGCGATGGGCGATCTGGCCCCGCTGGTGGCGATCTTTCGCAAAGTGGTAAGCGAAGCGCGGGAATCTGAGTAGAATAGCCCGGTTTTGATTGTTCCGGAGCCGCTATGATCCTGCTTATCGATAACTATGACTCTTTCACCTGGAATCTGTATCAGTACTTCTGCGAACTGGGGGCGGAAGTACTGGTCAGGCGCAACGATGCGTTGACGCTGGAGGAGATAGCGGCGCTGGCGCCGGAGAAAATCGTGATCTCGCCAGGCCCCTGCACGCCGGATGAGGCGGGGATTTCCCTCGCGGTTATCCGCCACTATGCCGGAAAAACGCCGCTGCTGGGCGTCTGTCTCGGGCATCAGGCGATCGCCCAGGCGTTTGGCGCGACTATCGTGCGGGCGGCCCAGGTGATGCATGGCAAAACCTCGCTTATCGAGCATAACGGCGAAGGGGTGTTTCAGGGGCTGAATAATCCCCTGACGGTGACCCGCTATCACTCGCTGGTGATTGACCCGCCGACGCTCCCGTCCGAGTTTAACGTCACTGCCCGCAGCGCCAGCGGTGAGATTATGGGGATCCGTCACCGCGAATGGGATCTCGAGGGCGTGCAGTTTCATCCGGAAAGCATCCTCAGCGAGCAGGGCCATCAATTGCTGGCCAACTTTTTGAAACGGTGATTTTCAGTTGCTATTGACTGATTTTTTATGCATATTTTGTGATTAGATTATCATAATCGCATCTGCGTAACGAAGAGGGATGGGCAAGACATGGCAACTGAACAACCGGCAATCACCCGCGCCACATTCGATGAAGTTATTTTGCCAATTTATGCACCGGCAGAATTCATCCCGGTGAAGGGGAAAGGCAGCCGCGTCTGGGATCAGCAGGGGAAAGAGTATATCGATTTCGCCGGCGGTATCGCGGTGACGGCGCTTGGCCATTGCCATCCGGCGCTGGTGGCGGCGCTGCATCAGCAGGGCGAAACGCTGTGGCACACCAGCAACGTCTTTACCAATGAGCCGGCGCTGCGTCTGGGACGTAAACTTGTCGAGGCTACCTTCGCCGAGCGCGTGGTGTTTATGAACTCCGGCACCGAAGCCAATGAAACGGCCTTTAAGCTGGCGCGTCACTATGCGGTGACCCGCCATAGCCCGTATAAAACCAAAATCATCGCCTTCCATAATGCCTTTCATGGCCGCTCCCTGTTTACCGTTTCCGTCGGCGGTCAGCCGAAGTATTCCGATGGTTTCGGCCCAAAACCGGCGGATATTGTCCATGTTCCCTTCAACGATCTGCAGGCGGTAAAAGCGGTGATGGATGACCACACCTGCGCGGTGGTGGTGGAGCCGATTCAGGGCGAAGGCGGCGTGACGGCGGCCACGCCGGCTTTCCTGCAGGGACTGCGCGAGCTGTGCGATCAGCACCAGGCGCTGCTCGTCTTTGATGAAGTACAGTGTGGTATGGGGCGTACCGGATCGCTGTTCGCCTATATGCACTACGGCGTGACCCCGGATATTCTGACCAGCGCCAAAGCGCTGGGCGGCGGCTTCCCGGTCAGCGCCATGCTGACCACCCACGAGATCGCCAGCGCCTTCCATGCGGGCTCCCATGGCTCAACCTACGGCGGCAACCCGCTGGCCTGCGCGGTCGCCAACGCCGCCTTCGATCTGATCAATACCCCGGCGGTGCTGGATGGCGTGAGCGCGAAGCGCGAACTGTTCGTCAAACACCTGCAGCGGCTGGATGCCGAGTTTGATCTGTTCAGTGACTGACGAAATGGTGTGCATGGTGTTCAGATGGCCCAGAATGCGTTGCAGATGCTGCTCCAGGGTGCTTAACGGACCGATCGGCGCCTCGCTTTCCGGCGACTCCATAATATTGGCATCCCCTGCGCTGCCGGGACCATCGCTGTCCAGCCGCTGCTGGCAGCGCTGCAGCGCAATCTCACAGGATTCGAGATAGCGCTGGGCAAGATCCGGGGTCAGCATCGTATGCTCCCGGGCCAGGGTGGTCATAGCGTTGATGTGTTCGACGATAAACTGGCTGTGCGTCACCCACAGCTTCATATCTTCCAGATAGTGGGTATTAAACCCGGGTTCCTGCATCGCCTGATTCAGGGAGTTGTAGAGCGCGTTGTGCGCCTGGTTGACGCGCATGCGTTGATAGGCCAGCGCGGGGGCTTTTGGATCGGCGCTGAGGATCAGGCGAATTGCCTGCTGGTCGGCCTCCAGCGCATCGTGGGCATTTTTTTTCAGCAGGCCGCTCTGCCACTGCGGCCACAGCCAGACCATCCCGCCGAAGGCAATCAGGCAGCCGATAAGGGTGTCGATCAGCCGGGCGATAATAAACTGTTCGCCGTTAAGCGTCAGCAGCTGCAGGGTATATACCGCCGTCACCGTAAACCCAACCATCGCCCAGCCATAGTGTTTGCGAATGATCAGATAGCTGAGCAGGGTAATCAGCAGCATCCCGCTCAGGGTGTAGCTCTCCGGAACGTGAAAATGCAAGGTCAGCCCGGCGATCGTCAGGCCGGCGAGCGTCCCCGCCGCCCGGTGAACAATACGCACCCGGGTGGCGCCATAGCCGTTCTGGGTGACGAAAAGCACCGTCATCAGGATCCAGTAGGGCTTAGGCAAATGCAGGGCGTTGCCCATCAGGCTGGCGACGCTCAGCATCACGCTGATGCGGGCGGCATTGCGCAGCGCGGGCGATTTTAGCGACAGGTAGTTCTTTAGCGCGGGAAATAGCGGTAAACGACGCTCTTTGTCGGCCATCAGGTCCCGGGCATACAGCGGGCGCTGGGTATGCAGCACCCGGGCGATGCGGCTGAAGTGCCAGGCGCAGAAGTGGCCGACCGGGTTATCCGGATGTTGTCTGGCGATCTTTTCCAGAGCCTCGATCTGTTTATCCATCTGAAAGCGCTTTGGAAAGCGATGATAGAGCATGTCATCCGCCAGCACGCGCAGGCGGGCGGCGACGGTCTGCGCGTTCCAGCGGATCACCGCTTCGGCATGGCTGCGTTCCACCAGCTTTTGCACCTCTTCCGGCTGATGCAGGCTGACCGAAATATGCTCCTGCAGATCCAGCCCCATCTGAAACGCCCGCAGCAGGCGCTTATGATCGTTGCGTTGGTTAGCGGCCAGCATATGCATCTGCTGATAGCACTGGGTAATCAGATCGACCACTTTCTGCTGGCGGGTGAGCAGCGGCGGCAGGGCGGTCGAGGGATCGGTATGCTGGGTCAGCAGGCTGTATTTGGCTTCACAGTAGTCCGCCAGCTCCCGGTAAAGCAGGCTAAGCGACTCCCGTAGCGGCTGTTCGCGCCACAGCCAGAACCAGAACCAGTTAAACACGCCGTACCACAGCGTGCCGAAGGCGTAGATCAGCAGCGGCTCCCAGATGGGCATATTGCCCGCCAGGCTCAGGGTAAAGATGGCGGCGATCAGCGACGCGGGCAGCAGCCGCGCGTGCAACGAACTGATCTCCGCGGTAACGCCGAGCAAGAGCGCCAGGCCGCTGAGAATAAACGGCAGGGGTATCGCCTGGGCAAGCAGCAACTGCACCACCAGACTGCATCCGGCAAACAGGCAGCCGCCGATAATCAGGCGTTTGAAAAAGCGCTTATGCGGGGTATCAAGACCGGCAATGTTGCAGCAGGCGGGGACTAAGGAAAATAACAGCCCCTGCTGGAGATGGCCGAGCAGAAGACCGATGGCCACGGGCAGACACAGCACCAGCGTTTGCCGCAGTGCATAGTTGACTTCCGGGTGGTAAATCAGCCTGCGCCACATGAGGGAAAAACAAAAACGGCGTACTGCGGGAGCAATACGCCGCTTAGCAACTTAACGGGTGCCGTAGACGACGATGGTTTTACCGTGCGCGGAAATCAGGTTCTGATCTTCCAGCATTTTCAAAATACGACCAACGGTTTCACGAGAGCAGCCGACGATCTGACCAATTTCCTGGCGGGTAATTTTAATTTGCATACCGTCCGGGTGGGTCATGGCATCCGGTTGCTTCGCCAGGTTCAGCAGCGTCTGGGCGATACGGCCCGTCACGTCGAGGAAGGCCAGGTTGCCCACTTTCTCAGACGTGACCTGCAGACGGCGAGCCATTTGCGAAGAGAGACGCATCAGAATGTCCGGGTTCACCTGGATCAGCTGACGGAATTTCTTATAAGAGATTTCGGCCACTTCACATGCGGTTTTCGCCCGTACCCAGGCGCTACGTTCCTGACCCTCTTCAAACAGGCCTAATTCACCGATGAAATCGCCCTGGTTGAGGTAGGAGAGGATCATCTCTTTACCTTCTTCATCCTTGATGAGTACAGCCACGGAGCCTTTAACGATGTAGTACAGCGTTTCTGCTTTTTCACCCTGGTGGATCAGCGTGCTCTTTGATGGGTACTTATGAATGTGGCAATGAGACAAGAACCATTCAAGGGTAGGGTCTGTTTGCGGTTTGCCAAGCACCATGCGCGGTTATCCTCTGTTATAAGCTATCTCCGGGCGCCGACACTACACGGCGTCCGGGCATGCAATCGTATTGTTTCCCTATACCTGGGAAGCTGGCTGATGATTTTTCGACAGCCCGTAATGTGAACTCCTCTGCATACATGCAGTACATCAATGTATTACTGTAGCATCCAGACTGTTTTAGCATAGCTTTCGCCGCATGTCTCCTGGTGTCTCGCTTCAGCATGACGCAGGTCGCCTTCCGTTGCGAGAATTGTTATGTGCGCGTAATCTGACAGGAATATTGCGATACTGGAGTTAAATTTTATGCAAGCGCGTGTGAAATGGGTAGAAGGGTTAACCTTTATCGGGGAGTCCGCATCGGGACACCAGATTCTGATGGATGGCAACTCCGGGGATAAGGCTCCCAGCCCGATGGAGATGGTGCTGATGGCGGCGGGCGGTTGCAGTGCGATCGATGTGGTCTCCATTCTGCAAAAAGGTCGTCACGACGTGACCAATTGCGAAGTGAAGCTGACCTCCGAGCGTCGCGAAGAGGCTCCGCGTCTGTTCACGCATATTAATCTGCATTTTATCGTCACCGGCAAGGCGCTGAAAGATGCCGCGGTCTCCCGGGCGGTGGACCTGTCGGCAGAGAAATACTGCTCGGTGGCGCTGATGCTGGAAAAAGCGGTGAACATCACCCACTCCTATGAAGTGATCGAGGCGTAGTCTTCGCCTGCCGTTGTATCGAATCTCAACCCCGGCCAGGCCGGGGTTTTTTGGTTAGCCTATCTTACGGCCTTCCATCAGGCGCTCGACCAGCGGCGTCATGATAAGCTCCATCGCCAGCCCCATTTTACCGCCCGGCACCACCAGGGTGTTCATGTGCGAGATAAACGAGCCCTGCAGCATCGCCAACAGCCAGGGGAAATCGATATTCTGCAGATTGCGGAAATGGATCACCACAAAGCTCTCGTCCAGCGAGGGGATCGCTTTGGCGGCAAACGGGTTGGAGGTGTCCACCGTCGGCACGCGCTGAAAGTTGATATGGGTGCGGGAAAATTGCGGCGTAATGAAGTTGATGTAATCTTCCATCGAGCGGACGACCGAGTCCATCACCGCCTCCCGGGAGTGGCCGCGTTCGCTGGTGTCGCGAATAAGCTTTTGGATCCACTCGAGGTTAACGATAGGCACCACCCCGACCAGCAGGTCGACATGGCTGGCGACATCATGCTGCGGCGTGACAACCCCGCCGTGCAGCCCCTCATAGAACAGCACGTCTGTCGGCTCCGGCAGCGGCTGCCAGGGGGTAAAGGTCCCCGGCACCTGATTCCACGGCACGGCTTCGTCATAGGTGTGGAGGTATTTCCGCGACTGACCTTTGCCGTGGCGACCATAGTCGACAAAGGTCTGCTCCAGCAGGCCGAAGTCGTTCGCCTCCGGGCCAAAGTAGCTGATATGTTTACCCTGATCCCGCGCCTTACGGATCGCCATGTCCATTTCCGGGCGGGTGTAGCGATGAAAGCTATCGCCTTCTACCTCCGCGGCGTGCAGGTTTAGCTGCGCGAAGATTTTGCGAAAGGCAAGGCTGGTGGTGGTAGTGCCCGCGCCGCTGGAGCCCGTGACGGCGATCACCGGATGTTTGGCAGACATAACAACTCCCTGGTTAAACGATGTAGTGGCGTCGCCTTAGCCGTTAAACAGCGCGCGCGGCATAATATTGACCGTCTCATGCAGTTCCGACCACACAAGGACCGCCTCTCCGCGTTTCAGCTGCTGTTTTACATCGGCGACTTTATCGGCAAGTGAACGTTCATGTTCACCATAATCGGTGCCTTCACGTAACACAAAGCTTTCAATCAGGTTATCCAGCGTTTCGGGATCCAGATCCTGCCAGGGAATAATCATACGGGAACCTCCAGCCAGCGGTTTAACCAGTCGGGAATGCGTCTTTCCAGCCACATCTCCGGTTTACGCAGAGTGCCGCTGACAAAGCCAACGTGGCCGCCTTGCTCGGTCAATTGATACTCTACGTTCGCGGGCAGTTGCTCCTGCGGCGGAATCGAGTGGTGATCCATAAACGGATCGTCTTTCGCGTGAATGATGAGCGTCGGCTTAGTGATATCGCTGAGCCGCGGCATGGCGCTGCATTGCCGGTAATAATCCAGCGCATCGGCAAAGCCATGGATTTTGGCGGTGATCATATCGTCAAATTCCCGGATGCGGCGCATCCCTTTGAGCTGGCGTAAATCGACGGGCAGCGAGCCCGGGTACGCTTTCAGCTTGCGTGAAGCGTTGGCTTTTAACAGATTGAGCAGATAGCGCTGATAAACTCGCGAGAAGCCCTTATCCATATGATAGCTGCAGGCTTCGAGCATGAAAGGCGCGGAGACGATCACCGCCGCATCCAGCGGGCAGCGGTCGCCTTCCTCTGCCAGCAGGCAGCCCAGCATATTGCCGCCCAGCGAATAGCCGACGGCCGCGGTCGGCGCGGGACCAAACTCGCGCTTCAGCCAGTGCAAAAACCAGGTGCCATCTTCCGTTTCGCCGGAGTGATAGATGCGGTGATTGCGGTTAGGTTCGCCGCTGCAGCCGCGGAAATGCATCACCACGCCCAGCCAGCCGCGCTGCATCGCCGCGTGGATCAGACCATGGGCGTACGGGCTGTGCAGACTGCCTTCCAGGCCGTGAAAAACGACGAGGCGCGGCTTATGGCGCGCCTGGTGCGGGTCTTCGCTCCAGGCCAGATCGACAAAATCGCCGTCCGGCAGCTCAAGGCGCTGCCAGTGCGGGGTAAAGCGCAATTTACGGCGAATCAGCCGCGGCAGCATGGTTTGCAGATGACGATTGCCCACGCCGCGCATCGGATGGAACTCACGCGAATCGTTTTCGGGGGGCGTCATGTCTGTGGGGATGATTTCAACCATAGCACCAGAACAATTAATAAACGTGATGATGACTATACCGCGCAGGGCATGCAGGGGGTTAGCCAATATGTGGTCTTGCGGCCAGTGACGCCAGCTTACAGCAAAAACAAATCATTGATGTCGCTGATGGCCAGGCCATGAAGAGGGCAGAAACCCACCCTGCCAGCGGCAGCGTACGCGCAGGCAGGATGAAGAGGAAGAGTTTAGCCTTCCTGAAGCATGCGCTCCAGCTGCTCCTGGGCCTCCAGCCAGGCCATCTCGCACTCCTCCAGCCCGGACTTCGCGCTGGCCTGTTGCTGCAGGCATTCGGTCAGCTCGGCTTTACGTGAGGCGTCATAAAGCTCACTGTCGCCAAGTTTTTCTTCCGCACTGGCCAACTGCGCGTTGAGCTTGTCCATCTCTTTTTCCAGACGGGCGATCTCTTTGCGCAGCGGTTGGGTCTGGCTGCGCAGCTCCGCTTCCCGACGTTTCTGGTCTTTGCGCGCCTGGGCGCTATTGCCGCTCTCTTTTGGCGCCTCGCCGCTCTGGGACTCCTGTTTTTGCGAGTCGCTGAGCCACTGCTGATAATCTTCCAGATCGCCGTCGAACGGCTCGACTTTACCATCGTGGACGAGGTACAGATCGTCAGTGGTGGAACGGATCAGGTGCCGATCGTGCGATACGACCACCAGCGCCCCTTCAAAGTCGATCAGCGCTTCGGTTAAGGCCTGACGCATATCGAGGTCAAGGTGGTTGGTCGGTTCATCGAGCAGCAGCAGGTTAGGGCGCTGCCAAGCTTAATCAGCGTCGACTTCCCGGCGCCGTTGCGGCCCAGCAGGCCGATACGCGAGCCCGGCACCAGGTTAAGCTTGATGGAGTCGAGAATAATACGCTCGCCGTAGCCGGCGCTGACTTTCTCCATCTTCAGCAGCGGGTTAGGCAAGCTCTCCGGCTGGCGGAAGCTGAAGTGGAACGGGTTATCCACGTGCGCCGGAGCGATAAGCTCCATCCGCTCCAGCATTTTGATCCGGCTTTGCGCCTGCTTGGCCTTGGTGGCTTTGGCACGGAAGCGATCGATATAGCTTTGCAGGTGCGCGACGCGCTGCTGCTGGCTTTCGTACATCGCCTGCTGCTGAGCGAGGCGGGTGGCGCGCTGCACTTCAAACGAACTGTAGTTGCCGGTGTACTCAAACATTGTCTGCTGTTCGATATGGATAATTTTGTCGACGATAGGATCGAGAAAATCGCGATCGTGGGAGATGAGGATCAGCGTTCCCGTATAGCCCTTCAGCCACTTCTCCAGCCAGATCACCGCATCGAGATCGAGGTGGTTAGTCGGTTCATCGAGCAGCAGCAGATCGGAGCGGCAGATCAGCGCCTGGGCGAGGTTAAGGCGCATACGCCAGCCGCCGGAAAAATCGCTGACCGGCCGCTCAAGCTGTTCATTGCTGAAACCCAGACCGTGCAGCAGGCTGGCGGCGCGCGAACGGATCGTCCAGGCGTCGATGGCGTCCAGCTTACCGTGGACGGTGGCGATAGCATGACCGTCGTTGCGTTCGTTAGCCTGCTGGAGCGCGGCCTCCAGCTGGCGATACTCTCGATCGCCGTCAATGACATAATCGATTGCCGGCTGCGGTAGCGCCGGGGTTTCCTGATTCACCCAGGCCAGCTGCCAGTTGCCGGGAAAGGTCATACTGCCGCCGTCAGCGCTTATCTCGTTTTTCAAAAGCGATAGCAGCGTCGATTTCCCGCAGCCGTTTTTCCCCACCAGACCGACCTTTTGGCCAGGATTGATGGTAGCGGTGGCGTTGTCCAGCAGGACGCGTACGCCGCGACGAATTTGTAACGAGGAGAAAACAATCATAAGGCGCCGTATGTTCAGACTATGTTAATTTGTCATTATGATAATGTAGTGTGGAAGCGAATCGCTTCACCGGGCCGCCATGGTAGCCCAAAACGAAGACGATACACAAAGTCATTCTGGCTGTGTCAAAACGCCGGGGCTGTGCAGGCCGCCAGAAGACCTACGGGAGGGGAATGATGTCTCAGACAGCGAAAGTGTTGCTGCTGTATGCCCACCCAGAATCTCAGGATTCCGTGGCCAACCGGGTTTTATTAGAGCCGGCCTTACAGTTGCCGAACGTCACCGTGCACGATCTCTACGCGCACTATCCGGATTTTTTTATCGATATTGCTTACGAACAGGACCTGCTGCGCCAGCATGAGGTGATTGTTTTCCAGCACCCTTTATATACCTGGAGCTGTCCGGCGCTGCTTAAGGAGTGGCTGGATCGTGTGTTAAGCCGCGGCTTCGCCAGCGGCGCCGGAGGGAACGAACTGGCGGGAAAGTACTGGCGCAGCGTGATCACTACCGGCGAGCCTGAGAGCGCCTACCGTCGCGATGCTAATCGCTATCCGATGAACGATATTTTACGTCCTTTTGAACTGACCGCCGGCATGTGCCGTATGCACTGGATGAGCCCCATTATCGTCTACTGGGCCCGGAGGCAGCAGCCAGAGGAGCTGCGCAGCCGCGCCCTGGCCTACCGGGACTGGTTGGCCAACCCCATCGCCGCCGGAGGTGTCCATGGCGGGATCTGATTTGCTGCTGGCGGGGGTGTTGTTTTTGTTCGCGGCCGTCATCGCCGTCCCTCTGGCTTCAAGACTGGGGATTGGCGCGGTGCTGGGCTATCTGCTGGCCGGGATCGCCATTGGTCCGTGGGGGCTCGGGTTTATCAGCGATGTGGATGAAATTCTCCATTTCTCTGAGCTCGGCGTAGTGTTTCTGATGTTTATCATCGGCCTGGAGCTCAATCCCGCCAAGCTATGGCGACTGCGGAGCTCCATCTTCGGCGTTGGCGCGGCGCAGGTGATGCTCAGCGCGGCGATCCTCGGTGGGTTGCTGATGACGACCGGGTTTTCATGGCAGGCGGCGGTGGTCGGCGGGATCGGCCTGGCGATGTCTTCCACCGCCATGGCGCTGCAGCTGATGCGTGAGAAGGGAATGAGCCGCAGCGAAGCGGGACAGCTAGGCTTTTCGGTGCTGCTGTTTCAGGATCTGGCGGTGATCCCGGCGCTGGCGCTGGTGCCCCTGCTGGCCGGTTCAGCGGATGAGCATGTGAACTGGTTGACGGTCGGCATGAAGGTCCTGGCCTTTGCCGGGATGCTGATTGGCGGACGCTATCTGCTGCGGCCGGTGTTCCGTTTTATCGCCAGCTCGGGGGTCAGGGAGGCGGTGCTGGTGGCGGTAAAAATGCTGGTGCTCTATCTGCTGGCCCGTCTCTATGGCCTGCGAAGTTCCGAGCGGATGCAGTTCGCGGGCGTATTAAGCCAGGGCGGCGAGTTCGCGTTTGTCCTCTTTTCGCTGCCCGCCTCTCAGCGGTTGTTTCAGCACGACCAGATGGCGCTGCTGCTGGTGGCGGTAACGTTGTCGATGATGACGACGCCGCTGCTGATGAAGGGGATAGATAAGCTATTGTCGCGACGGCTGAATCCGGCGGACGATACCGGTGAGGCGCCGTGGGTGGAGGATGACAAGCCGCAGGTGATTATTGTCGGGTTTGGTCGCTTTGGTCAGGTCATTGGTCGCCTGCTGATGGCCAATAAGATGCGTATTACGGTACTGGAGCGGGACATCAGCGCGGTAAATCTGATGCGCAACTATGGCTATAAAGTCTATTTTGGCGATGCCACCCAGCTGGAGCTGCTGCGCTCGGCGGGAGCGGAAGAGGCGCAGTCGAAACTTTCTCCAGTGCGTTGGAGCTGGGGCGCAAAGCGCTCATCACCCTCGGGATGCATCCTCACCAGGCCCAGCGCGCGCAGCTGCACTTCCGACGCCTCGATATGCGAATGCTGCGCGAGCTAATGCCAGTGCATACTGATACGGTACAGATATCACGCGTGCGGGAGGCCCGGCGCGAACTGGAAGAGATTTTCCAGCGCGAAATGCAGAAAGAGAGCCGGCAGCTGGACGGCTGGGACGAGTTTGAATAAAGGTAAATCTTATGGCAGTGCGTAAACGTTTTATTGCCGGGGCGAAATGTCCGGCGTGCCAGGCGCAGGATTCGCTGGCAATGTGGCGTGAGAATAATGTCGATGTTGTTGAGTGCGTTAAATGCGGTCATCAGATGCGTGAGGCAGATAAAGAGGCCCGTGAGCATGTATCTCCGGTAAGCGCGCCGCTGGATTACCTGCACGGTCACGGCTCCCTGATTTCCGGCCTGGAAAACGCGCTGGATGGCCACGAAGTGGGCGACAAATTTGACGTTGCCGTCGGCGCTAACGACGCTTACGGTCAGTATGACGAAAACCTGGTGCAGCGTGTACCGAAAGACGTCTTCATGGGCGTTGATGAACTGCAGGTTGGCATGCGCTTCCTGGCGGAAACCGATCAGGGTCCGGTACCAGTAGAAATCACTGAAGTTGAAGACGACCACGTTGTGGTTGATGGCAACCACATGCTGGCTGGCCAGAACCTGAAGTTTAATGTGGAAGTCGTCGCCATCCGCGAAGCGACTGCGGAAGAGCTGGAGCACGGTCACGTGCACGGCGCGCATGGCCACGATCACGATCATGACCATGGTCATGACGGTTGCTGCGGCGGCCACGGCCACGATCATGGTCACGACCATGGTAAAGGCGGCTGCGGCGGCCACGGTGGCTGCGGCTGCCACTAATCTTTGCGCTTCGGCACGAAGACGACAAAAAAGCGGGGAAACCCGCTTTTTTTACGCCTCAATAGTGCGGCGGTGGCGTTTCTTCCGCCTGGGAGGCGATATGGGAGGGTTGGGTCGCCTTCAGCTTCTCGATCATCAGACGCATATGCTCCCGCATCTTCGCCATCTCGATCTCGTGGGCGGTCACGGTTTTGTTGAGGTCTTCGATGGTGATTTCCTGAAACGCCAGCCGGCTTTCCAGCTCCGCAAGGCGCGTTTCTAATGTGCTATCGTGCATGGGTAACCTCTTTAGTCTGATCCTGCGGGCGGATTCTACTTAAGTTTCCCCTGGCGCGCAGCATCGCTGCGCCGTACAGGAAACTTATTCATACAAAAATAGTCCTAAAAGAGGCGATATTCAGGAACGTCCGTATGTAGATTTTAACGGCAACGTTCTATAGTACGTTTTTTGCTTTTTACGATAACCCTGGGGCGAGAGGCCCCGGCCCTGGAGAAATGGATGAAATCACTGTTTAAAGTAACGCTGCTGGCGACCACAATGGCCGTCGCCCTGAATGCACCGCTGACCTTCGCTGCAGATACGGCAACGAAGGCAGCCCCGGCGGCTGAGAGTAAATCGGCATTTAAAAATGACGATCAGAAATCGGCCTATGCGCTGGGCGCGTCCCTGGGGCGTTACATGGAAAACTCCCTGAAAGAACAAGAGAAGCTGGGCATTAAGCTGGATAAATCCCAGCTGATCGCCGGCGTACAGGACGCGTTTGCCGATAAGAGCAAACTGTCCGACCAGGAGATCGAACAGACTCTGCAGGCCTTTGAAACGCGCGTGAAGACCGCGGCTCAGCAGAAAATGGAAAAAGACGCCACTGAGAACGAAGCCAAAGGCAAAGCTTTCCGTGACAACTTTGCCAAAGAGAAGGGCGTGAAAACCTCAAAAACTGGCCTGCTGTATAAAGTCGAGAAAGAAGGCGCTGGCGATGCGCCGAAAGACAGCGATACCGTGGTGGTAAACTACAAAGGTACCCTGATCGACGGTAAAGAGTTTGATAACTCTTATACTCGCGGCGAGCCGCTCTCTTTCCGTCTCGACGGGGTGATCCCGGGCTGGACTGAAGGCCTGAAGAACATCAAGAAAGGCGGCAAAATCAAGCTGGTTATTCCGCCGGACCTGGCCTACGGTAAAACTGGCGTCCCGGGCATCCCGGCCAACTCTACGCTGGTCTTTGATGTAGAACTGCTGGATATCAAACCGGCGCCGAAGGCAGATGCACAGCCGGAAGCCGCAGGCGATGCGAAAGCCGCGGACGCGAAAGCTGACGCTAAGAAGTAATCAGGTTCAGGCCGCCGTCTCGTCAGAGGCGGCGGCTTTTTTATTGAGCGCAGATATAATTAAAACTGGAAAGATCCTCAGGCGCTGTATTACTTTAGATAGCTTAATAATGATGATGAGCCTGCCCTGACAATAACGACAGGCTCCTGAAAAGGAGTGCTTTTTTTCATGTCCAGGTCGCTTTTAACCAATGAAACCAGCGAGCTTGACCTGCTGGATCAACGTCCCTTTGACCAGACCGATTTCGATATTCTCAAATCTTATGAAGCGGTAGTGGACGGGTTGGCGATGCTCATCGGTTCGCACTGTGAAATCGTGCTGCATTCTTTGCAGGATCTGAAATGCTCTGCCATCCGTATCGCCAATGGTGAACATACCGGCCGCCAAATTGGTTCACCGATTACCGATCTTGCGCTGCGCATGCTGCACGATATGACGGGCGCCGATAGCAGCGTTTCCAAATGCTACTTTACCCGTGCTAAAAGCGGCGTACTGATGAAGTCGGTGACGATTGCCATTCGCAACCGCGATCACCGGGTGATTGGTCTGCTGTGTATCAACATGAATCTGGATGTGCCGTTTTCCCAGATCATGAGCACCTTTATTCCGCCAGAAACGCCTGAAGTGAACTCGCCGGTGAACTTTGCTTCTTCGGTAGACGATCTGGTCGCCCAGACGCTGGAGTTCACCATTGAAGAGGTGAATGCCGATCGCAGCGTGTCTAACAATGCGAAAAACCGTCAAATCGTGCTGAATCTCTACGAGAAAGGGATCTTCGATATTAAAGACGCTATTAACCAGGTAGCCGATCGTCTGAACATCTCCAAGCACACCGTCTACCTCTATATTCGCCAGTTCAAAAGCGGCGATTTCCAGGGGCTGGATAAGTAATGCGTTTTGCCCTCACGGTGACCGGCCCAGCCTATGGCACGCAGCAGGCGAGCAGCGCCTGGCAATTTGCCCAGGCCGTGCTGCAGGAAGGCCATGAGCTGGCGTGCGTTTTTTTCTATCGCGAAGGCGTGCTTAACGCTAACCAGTTGACGGCGCCCGCCAGCGATGAGTTCGATCTGGTGCGCGGGTGGCAATCCCTCCACGATGAGCACGGCGTCGCGCTGCATATCTGCGTGGCGGCCGCCCTGCGTCGTGGCGTAACGGACGAACGCGAAGCGCAACAGCTCGCTCTGCCTGGCCACAATTTGCAGCCGGGTTTTAGCTTGAGCGGGCTCGGCGCGCTAGCGGAAGCGGCGCTTACTTGCGATCGGATGGTGCAGTTCTGATGAAACGTGTGGCTTTTGTATTTTCCTCTGCGCCGCACGGCAGCGCCGCCGGCAGGGAAGGCCTCGATGCCTTATTAGCAACCTCCGCGCTCACCGACGATATTGGCGTGTTTTTTGTGGGCGACGGCGTGTTTCAGCTGTTACCCGAACAGCGGCCTGGCGCTGTGCTGGCCCGCGACTACATCGCTACCTTTAAATTGCTGTCGCTATATGATATCGACCAGTGCTGGCTGTGCGCCGACTCAGCGCGAGAGCGCGGCCTGGATCCCGCGACCCCGTGGGTGGTGGATGTCGAATGCCTGGCGCCGGATGCCCTGCGCGCCCGTCTGCATGAATTTGATGTGATTTTGCGTTTCTGAGGCCCCCATGCTCCATACGCTCAGTGTTTCCCCCTGGCATGCCGACATCGCAGCGATGCTTCGTTTGATGGAGCACGGCGACGATCTGGTACTACTGTCTGACGGCGTCACCGCGGCCATCGCCGATGGTCGCTTCCTTGAGATCCTGCAATCCGCCCCCATAACCCTATACGTGCTGCAAGACGACGTTGACGCCCGCGGGCTGGCTGGTCAAATTGCGGACAGTGTCGGCAGGGTTAGCTATACTGATTTCGTCAGACTCACAGTCAAACATGCCGGTCAGTTGGCCTGGTGATGGCGGGATCGTTGTATATTTCTTGACACCTTTTCGGCACCGCCCTAAAATTCTGCGTCCTCATAATATATGAGGCGATTTATTACGTGTTTACGAAGCAAAAGCTAAAACCAGGAGCTATTTAATGGCAACAATTAACCAGCTGGTACGCAAACCACGCGCGCGCAAAGTTGCAAAGAGCAACGTGCCAGCGCTGGAAGCCTGCCCGCAGAAACGTGGCGTATGTACTCGCGTATATACCACCACTCCTAAGAAACCGAACTCCGCACTGCGTAAAGTTTGCCGTGTGCGTCTGACTAACGGTTTCGAAGTCACCTCCTACATCGGTGGTGAAGGTCACAACCTGCAGGAGCACTCCGTGATCCTGATCCGTGGCGGTCGTGTTAAAGACCTTCCGGGTGTTCGTTACCACACCGTTCGTGGTG